>Ga0126342_10006255_pt1 | contig 21071 bp, 17 predicted proteins | sample Cyp1metagenome_FD_92528 | JGI IMG/M metagenome (GOLD analysis project Ga0126342, IMG submission 92528) | Coral microbial communities from Lord Howe Island, Old Settlement Bay, Australia - Cyphastrea 1 metagenome | ecosystem: Host-associated > Invertebrates > Cnidaria > Coral ...
CAGCGAGCTTGACTTCTAGTTCACGTGGGTGCTTACACTGCCACCATACCAACTTGTGAAATGCTCTTGGAGACATTTTGGTCAACTGCAAAAATGTTGGCACCTGCAGTACCATGGATGCATTTGCAGCTTCTTCCTCATGCTTTGGACAGCAAGTTGTCTACTTCCTGGTCAATGCAAGTTGCAACAGAGAAGCGTCAGTGTTGGATGCCCGATGAACCCTGCTCGTGGTTTACTTGGGTGTATATGCTGCCCCCATTGCTTCTGTTGGTCGCTAGCGATTGTTGGAGCGACAACGACCAAAGATCATGCGCAGCCGCAGTCACAGTATCTGCCAGGAAAGTCTTTTACTACCTTGGTGTGTGGTTGCCGCAAGAAAATAATGCGCAGTGCTTCTTACCCAGCGAGCTTGACTTCTAGTTCACGTGGGTGCTTACACTGCCACCATACCAACTTGTGAAATGCTCTTGGAGACATTTTGGTCAACTGCAAAAATGTTGGTACCTGAAGTACCGTGGAGGTTTGCACATGCTCTGTACAGGAAGGTATCTATATACTATCCTTTTGTATTGAGAATGCTAGAGGTGCAAGAGCAGGTGGCTCCTTTTTCCCGCTTGTTCACTCTGTTTTACTGGAAGTCACACAGTCCATTTGGAATTCAAATTGCTTCCGTTGAAATTGACTTCTAAATCCTAAATTGTTTGTCACCGTATCCCGTGTTGTTGCAGCAGTGCAGCCGCAGAAGCATTGACAACAAGTCTATGCATTCTGGCTTCTGCGGAGAAAAACAGCGAAAATGAATCCCTTCCGCTAAAATATTGGATACACACACAGTTTAATATTGGATCTTTTCATGACTTGGGGGTTTCTTTTCGGGCGCATTTCATAGGGCGAACGGATAGCAGATCTGAGGTGCTGCGCTTTCACCTCACGGTTGGAACTGTACGTTGTGGGCCGTGCTGTCCTCGGCCGGATCTGGTGGGTTTATATCCCAACTTTGGGGTCATAAAACATCATAAGACCATGTTTATTTCATGTTTATTTCATGTTATATCAGTTATATCCATGAAATTCCATTGAGAACCCCAACCGCACCAAGTAGGGTTTCTATTTGTAAGAACTTCGGTCGCGAGCATAACGGCATATGCAGGTAGATAAGATGCCGGGCCCTGCTTGGGCTTCTCTTGGTACCACAAAATCATACAAAGTCCTATGGTTTATTGCTACAAGGTGGGGCAAGAACTCGTTTTAGGCCAAACCTCCGTATCATGCTAATATGTTGAAGGTTACATATCCTATACAATATCGGATATATATATATATAATATACATATCGAATATCCCATTAATTAAATGATCAAATAAATATAAACTACTCCTATAGCATATCCCCATTACCTGCCGAGGTTTACCTACGATTATGCCGAATGCGCAGTGCATGGATGTGAAGATTTCAACATTGACTGGCTGAAGGAGGCCTAGCACTTTGCTGGCTGGAACTTCATGGCTGGGGAACATCCCCAGTCCCCATGGGAATTTCCCATAAAAGTTACTTAAATTGAAGAATAAACTATCCCATAGGATCCATGTATGGTATATATGGTAACATGGATCCCATCAATATACCCCCAATGTTAGCATATATACCAGCACCATGGATCCTATGGGTATTGACATATGACAGCTTTTGGTTGTATTCTACGTTTTTGTTGGGTCCTATTTGTTTTTGAGCCCATATATTTCTTGGATCACCTGGCCACCAACGTTCACGTGCCCCCAACGTTCACGTGCCGCTGTCAGATCGACGAAGTCACGGAATGCCTTCGTGTTGGGGTCGAGATCTTGGACGTGGTCGATCCTGCTGATTGCCCGAGAACCTGGACGTTAAAAAATGGTAAACGCAGAAACGCTGAACCACTGTTGGATGTGGGATGTGGATATTCTTGGGTTAATTGCTGCTTTTTGTACTGTACAATCTATAATATAATACATTATAATACATTATAATTAGGTTCAGATAGACAACGCACAACCAAAATTGATGGTGCTTGCAAATGCATACATTCCTACATCCTCCAAGGGATGTCCAGCAGGCCCTCAAGGACCACGGGACCATCCTAGGTCCTGCGGAGCTGTTCGTGCTGCCATCAAATGGTTCGCACAGGACGAATGGCCTTCAGATTTAGTCACAAAAATCCACAGGAAACATCTGACTGTTGTTCATGGTGGTTTTTCGAAACACTGATATTGGATTTTTCGCTATAGATTTTCTCTTCAATTCTGGGAGAGGTCAATCAAAGGTCTTCCCTCCTAAAGTGTTTGCAAGCAACTAGTGTCATCCCTTGCTATGCCTAGAAGCGAAGCATCGTTGCTGTGAGGATGTGCCGAGATGAGTCGTGACCTTAAAATCTCTTGAAATACTTACAACAGTTATCCTGGGCCGTGACCAGGGAAGGCAGTGCAAAACTTGTGCTTCAAGGTTTTTTGTTTTGCAGGGATGCCTAGACAAAATGTGTGTTTCCTATGTTTATTCATTTTCTGTAAAAGATGGGGCGCCTATATGTTTAGTATAATGTTTATCATGAACATGTCTTTTTTTTGGGTAGAGTCAGAGTGATTATAGTTTCCCATTAAAATCACCATTTGGGGATAGAGCTTCCCATTAAAATCACCTAAAATTTGGGATATACTTACCATGATATACCATTTTATACCTTTTTTTTTTAACTATTTTATACCATTTTATACCATGATACCCAATTTTCAGATCCACTGATCCACTCTTTTTCTTGACAAATTGACAAAACCTCAGAGATATCGCCAAGGCCCAGCCTTCGGTCACCAGAAGGAAGGCGTGCTTTCTACGACACATTTCCAGGTTTCCAGGTTTTTCTAGCCTCTGGTAATGACTAACAAAAAACTATGGAACGATCCACCATGCTATTAATGAGAAAATCCACTATTTCGATTGGGCCATTTTCAATAGTAAACTGTTTATCTGGTGAGTATTTGGGCGTTGCTATAGGTCATGATGACGACAGGCCAAGCTCGTGCCGCTGATGAAGTGCCATAGGTCCAAAACAACGACGGACCGCTCTTTTTGGCTCAACGGAATTGAGGTCATGATGAGCCTTGATCGTAATATGAGGGTTTCCATAAATGGGGGTACCCCAAATGCTTGGTTTATAATGGAAAATTATAAATAAATGGATTTTTTGGTGGTACCCATATTTTAGGACCCCCCCCCATATAACACCATTGGAGGGGGCAGAGAAGCACAAAACGAAAGTCTGAGTGGAGGATGTGGAGGATTACTAAGTTGGTTTCAAGTCTCGGAACATCAAGAAAATGGTGCAAATTTTCTCCATTCAGGGTGCTGGTAAGCTGTAAAGAACTATATATACAAGTATAATGATAAAAGATTATGTATACAGGTACTGGTGTCATCTGGGGTCCACCTAAGTACCCTTTCTATCCCTTTCTCATCAATTTCGACAGCGTAACATGAGAAGGGCCATCCACTGCAAAGTTTTCGCATCCATCTTTGCGGCATTGAGAGCCATGTCGCTCTGCCAAAAACAATGGACTTGGAGTTGATAGAATGTCTCTGTCAGGCTTGCTGGGACATGTCCGGCACGACATTTGAAGGTTTGAATCATCAATTAGACCTGTTTGTTGCACCAGCAAGATGCAGAAAGTGTGCTGCGTCTGCGTATACCTGATACACCTTGACACTGTGGGCATAGAAGTCTCTCGCATGTTCACATATATCAGAGCTGATCTATTAGATGGAGGATTTGTCTCCTTTCACTAGGCACTGGCAAGAGACAGCCTTTATTCCTAGCTTCAGGGTCGGCAGGTTGTGAAGCATCTCATGTGATGTCTGATCATAGAGGACTTCCATGGAATGAGAAGATGGCTGTGACTCACACCCAATAAGCTCAGTCCATGCCATGGACCCATGGCATATATATTTCCCTCCGAAAATTGCGCAGTGATGTGAGAAATAGAGGGTTTAGTTGTGTTTCCATACAAGGAGCTATATAATAGACTAATAGATTGAATCTGGCGCAGGCATGCGCAACATCTAGAAACAATGTGCAGGTCAAAACTGGTCAGTTTACTGGGATCAGTCGTGGGATCAAAACTGGGTGATCAGTCGATGGTTCAATGACCATTGGCACATTGGGATATGCCAGGAGATTGCCAATGCTCTCCAAGATCTCGAGCCATCCCACAAGGCACTACTGTCACTAGTGGTTAGCCAGATGGAATGGAAGCGAATGAACCAAATATGTACACGTCAAGTTTTTTCAGATTTCCAAACCTATCATATGTTTTGATGTGTTTGGTTCATGTTTTTGAATGGACTTCAGGACAGTGAAATTGAAATGTTAGGCTTGTCCGATCTGCTCAGGATTCAACATCCAAAAAAAGCCACCAGCTTTGCAATGGAAGACATCAGATTCTGTGAATACACCGATTTCTGTCCTCATTCCCAATTACACATATCATGTCAAATTCATGTCATATATATATATATATTATCATTACCTCAAAAACATATTATATATGATCAGTTGTTTAAATCTGGGGGTCTGTTTATGTCTGTCTTATTATATATGATCACTGGGATGTTTTTCACTGGGACACTTGGGGCAGCGACAAGTCGCAAGCTTCGACCAACTACTCGACCAAGGCGGCTTTCGATGGGCGAGCACTTCTACTTGGCAGCCAGCCAGATGGCGGGGATGGGTTACCTGTGATCCACAGCTGGTCATGTTGAACGTTTGGACTTTGTAGGATCTTTAAACATTTTCATTTTGTTAGGTTGATGAATTTGACCATACACTGGTGCACAGGTTTCAGAATCTGCCACTTTTCAAGCATATATTTAGTCGTTGTCCAACCATCCTTGACAGCTCTTGCCGTTGAAATCTGCCAGCTGAGCATGGCAACTTCGCCGTGGATTGAATACAACGGTTGTGGCAACATGTGGCAACTCTGTCCGGTCAACTCCTTTCACAGAGCTCCGCCACCACCGCCCTGCAGTTGATGCAGCGGTGCCGCTGCTGACGGAAAGGTTGAATTGCCAGCGGGCAACGGAGGGTGCCAGGACAGGGGCCAGCGCGGGGGGAGGATTTGCTATTTAGATGACTCCAGAAAATCACTAGTTTGGGGCGTAGTCCACATTTCCGAGTTTCCAAATATATACAATATGCTAAAGTATGGTTATTAATGTTTATTATTCGAATCGGATTGTAGCCTATACTACTTTCCGGTGAAACACATGGCTGGACATGGCTGGACCGGAAGGCCTTCCGTGCCCATCCTGGATGTGCTGGACTCGGCCAGTTACGCAGTGCTAGGCACAGCTGACGGCTGCAGCCAACCATGAAACATCGCGATAACTTTAGATAAGCTATAAATAATACTGTGAATATAAGGATTCTAAGCTATTATATTGTTGGTCAAAATCAGGATAGTGATAATGATGTAAAGCCAATCAAATGCAGGGTTATGACAAACAAATGAACAATTCTTTGGGGTCTATTGGCAGATGGGATCTATTGGGACAGCATGTTTGATCCCAAGACAATATCTCCTTCATCTTCTGTTTATGATAATCATCAGCCTGGCTATAGACTTGCAATGGGATCAGTAGATGAACAATCCTGCCGAACTCTGATGGCAGGATCAGAAGAGCCAGTGCAGCCTCTTGAATGCAGGACACAACCATGCATATGGCATGCATATGGCTTTGTGGGTTCATGCCATAGACTAATCAAGAGGGGATCAAATTCACAAACGGCTTGACCAATCAACAAGAGCAATGGTTTAGAAATACATCTTCCGTGGCAATACTTTGATATATCTGTACAAACCTAGGTTTCTGCACAAAAAAGCTACGCTAAACTAACATTGATGGTTTATCCTAATCGTCTCTGAATAGTTGCAAATTTGGGGTACAACCAATAGATCCACATCTGGAAATACACATGGCTGTCGCAAAAAGCATCTCCAAGGGACTCCCAGAGCTTTGACTATGTGATCTGCTTGGAGTTGTTGGACGGCCTGAGCGTGAAGGATCGGCCTGGCTGCTGGGAAGCCTTTCAGCGATGCCGGCTTTTTTCGGTGGATATAGTTGGATCCAGCTGGTAAGCTGGACAGTTATTTGTTGAGAAGTCTGTATGTTGATTTCTCATGGAATATGCAAATCTTAGATATCCTAGGCTAGATATATTTAGATCCCAAAGAACTATGATGTAACCATGTGGAACAATATGGAACATGCAAAGACATTGCTGCCTTTGTCCGAACTCCAAGGGCTTTTAGCATCGGTCTTCTGCGACTCCTGCAGATGTTCCCTGAAATCAGTCCATGTGTTGTACTTCTGCTGGTCAATATCCTATGTTTAATGGTTAAACCCTAAATAATCCATGTGAATAAATACACATTAATATATATATATATATATATACATAAACATGAGTCCAGTGATGCTTTGCCCATTGAAAACCCATTAAGAGCCATTGACACCATTAAACACCGTTGAAAACCACTGAATGTATCTGAACGTCATTAAAGACCATTAAGAGCCATTAAAGACCACTAAGAGCCGTTAAACACCATAAAACGCCATTGAAAACCATTGAAAACTGTTAAAAACCCGTTAAGAACCAGTTTGAAACACGTTAGAAAAAGGGCCTTCTCTTTTCGGACCCGGAGATCGGTCCTGCAGGACCTTTCCAGTGCCTGTAATGCCACACTGGCCACATTGCGGCCTGGGGGCTTGGCAATGCTCCTTGGCTGATGATATATATATATACACATATATATATAATGTACGTGTATATATATATATATAATTATATGTTGTTGTTTTTTTATATATGTCATATGTGCCAGGTACGTGTCATCCTATTTTGTAGCTTATTTACAATATATTATGATATCGTATGATTATTACCTTTGTCTTTCTCCTTACTTTGTCTTGGTGATTGCATCACCATACCCAAACGATGTATTCTGGTTTCAATGGGATGATTCTGTGTTTTTATCCTTCAGACCGACCACGGTAATCCTAATTTTCACTGGCTAGATCACGATTTTCCAATTTTTGGGTTAAGTCCTGGCCAGTCCACAGTTTTGAAATCATCATTTAAGTTTGATGCTTAATCTTTTCGTCCCTATTTGAATGGTTCATGTTGGATTTTTGAGCCCCCTGAGGTTCGGGTGCCATGTTTGGGTCATGTTCCTTTATTGATGTGCACAAAAAAAAAACAACCCCCACTGTGGACGGGTTACATCCCCCGAGGTTCGTCTCCGAGGAGCCGGAGGCCTTCGGCTCGCTGAAGCGCGCCATGCGCGGCCTGCGGCCCTCGGCAGAGGAGCGGCTCGGCGTCCGGCGGGTCACGGAGGAGCTGCGGATCCACGTCTATCGACGGGCGCAAGGAGAGAATGGGGATGGGGAAACCAGGAGATTGGGATTTTCATTATTTTCATTGATATTAGATGTACTGTATGACTACAAATTTGTGGGTTGATCGGAAGTCGATCGTGGTTATGAGTCAAAATACTGTATATATACACATTCTTGGGGTGGCAAGGTATGGGGTTGTAGCATTAAACGTGGGAATCTGACCCAGTTCTTGATGGGAACCCAGGAATGGTAAGTGAAGTGGTTATGAGTCTCCAACTCATTGATAATTAAACATTGTATTGAGTAACTGCAAACATGTGTTGGTATGTGGCTACAAACTGGACAGACCAGTTATAGTTATAGTTATATACATGAGTTCGTATCAAACTAGTGATTGCAGCGCCATGGGCTCAATCAAGCTGTCGTAAGTCGTGGTTTCAGATGTTTCAGCACAAAATTATCCAGAAACACCCTTATTGCACATGTTTCTGCAATGTTTTTGTTTGATCTTCTTTGTCCATGCATAGTAATGCATAAATCTATGATGATATATATGGGATGAAGATATGGTACCCCTAAATCCACTAGTTGATCACTGGCTCGGCAAGGAGCTGACGCCAGCGAGAGCAAAGCTCCAAGCAGTTCCTATCCAGCTGGTTGGGGTCAGTGGCAGAAGGCACCTTGCTGCGCAGTTTCGTTCAGAAATTGCGATGTCTGAGAGCGGTGGAGTTATCCCAGGATCCCATCGTTGATCATCGTTTTTTCCCCTTTAAACCGATTTAAACCGATCACTTGATGGGTCTCCCTGCACAGCCAGGGCTGGGTGGAGCCGGCTCGGCCCAACCTGAACATCGCCAAGATGTTGCGGCAAGGCACCGCAGCTTCCGTCGACACCGAAGGCTCAAGCCAGGAGCCCAAGGAGTGGCACCTCGGCGATGGTTTGGCATGGGAAATCTCCGAAGCAAATGGAGATGTCATGGGAAAATCCTCGATTTTCCATTGCCAATAAAATAAGAAGTTTCATATGCTGTCCGCAGGATGGGATTGTGCAATCATCAATGTCCATGATAGTATACGTAGGTTTATGTCCACCTCTATAGCTTATTCATGCTTATTCTAATGTTTTTTAAACTTGAAAAAAAAGCAAAAAAAAGGAAAACACATGGAAAATCAAAAAGCAAAACTTCAAAACCGAAAAAAACAGGAAGCAAAATAAATGGGAAAAAATGGAACGTCAAAAAGGGTGAAAAATGGGAAAAAATGGACTTGTCCATTTGCATTTTTGTTGCTTTTTTTTGCTTTTTCGATTTGCTTTTTTTTTGCTTTTGTTTTGCTGTTTTTTTGCTTTTGCCTGGAAAAATGCAAAAAAACAACATAAAAGCAAAAAAAAAACAAATCGAAAAAGCAAAAAAAAAGCAACAAAAATGCAAATGGACAAGTCCATGTTTTTCCCATTTTTTCCCCTTTTTGTCTTTCCTTTTTGTTTCCTTTTTTTCCCTTTTATTTTGCTCTTGTGTTTTTTGGATTTTGCTGATGTGCTTTTTGGTGTTTCCATTTTTTGTTGCATTTCTCGCGCTTTTTTTCAAGTTTTAAAAAAATAAGAATAAGCTATGGTTTGGTGAACATAAACGTAGGTAGGATTCAAAACTGGGTGGTAAATCATCGAAAACGGAATGTAACATGACCTAACATGGTTTTACCATCATGAAAGAGGACTGTATAACAAACATAATGATCCCGTTCAAGTACCCTCCGCTAATTTCACACGGAAAATGCTCCATTGTCACTTATGATTTTCCGTTATGTTGAATTACCAGATGGGTAATTACTTGGTGGCTCATCCCACGGCTCGTAAGTAGGTTATAACCCCAGTTATAAATGGGATAAGTAGGGTTAATCCACTTATAACTGGGGTTATAACCCACTTACTAAGTGGGATGAGCCACCAAGTAGATAAGTCAGAATACCCCTAATTTTTGAACCTGAACGGATCCAAGGCATTCCAATACTAAACCATGGTTTCTACGGGTTGCCATGGGGGGGCAGGGATTAGAAAAAAACCCGAAACAGGATGGCTGAATATTTGCCCATGGGGTACCCCATGTTTGAGCTGTGCTCATTTTGGATTCTGTCGTGGATAAGTTAATAAGGAGGCAGGTTTGCAACTTTCCAGCTGCTTGGTCAGACCGAGTGTTTGCTGTCGGGTTTTATCTCCAGCTTGGCTGGTTTAATGAAAATGGTTTGTTGACAACTATAATATCTATAATAGTAGACCATTGGTCATTCCGGATAAATGTAGCGCTCAGCCACATTTGCCATCGCTCTTTGAGGATATCAGATGCTTTGCAGCTAGTCTGCAGCTCAGCAATTTGATGTGTCTTGATCTTGGCAGTTTCCTGGATTCCGGTGTCACATGGGACCACACAGCGACATCCTGAATCCAGTATGGCAATGTCCATATCATAGACAGAAACCATCAGATTTAGTCAGGAGGTAAGATGATTAAGGTGCGATAGAGTACTTCCCCCATTTTCCAAAAACATCTGGATCCCCCAAACAAATTGCCAACATCATCCCAAAAAAATATCCTCCAACCTCCAGGGTTTCCTCATCATCTCCCAGGTCCTGTTGCCTTCCAAGGGCCGAGGCCTGGTGCTCTCGCGCTCCGTCAAGGCTGGAGAGTTGCTGCTGGTGTCCAAGGCGCTGTTTCTGGCGCCGGCGGATCAGATTCAGTACCTGGGACGATCGGAGCTGTGAAACAGATGGAATGGGTGTTTTTTTTGATGGTGATATCTGATATTAATGGTAATATAGTGATACAGATTAGATTAGATGAATTAATTGTGATCATTGTGATCATCTGATGTTGATAACTTTGATAATTATGATACTATTGATATTTATGATAGTTGTGACTATTATGATAATCATGATAATTGTGATAACCACGTGTTTATTCTAATTTCAAGATGAATCCATGATTGTTGACATGAATTGCATCCATCGTCGACAAGTCTGATGAGTGTGATGAGTTAATGATTTGACATCTTCGGACTGGTCCGGCTGATCACTTAAGAATTGCCAGAGTCGTTTTGACCTCCGGATGTTTCGCCCCCGGATGGTTTGTCCCAGAAAAAAGGGAAGAATCCAGTGGTTTGTCATTCTGTTCCCCATGAAGCACTGGATTTTTCCAGGCTACTTGGTGGCTCATCCCACGAATCGTAAGTGGGTTATAACCCCAGTGATTGAAGTGGATTAACCCTACTTATCCCATTTATAACTGGGGTTATAACCTACTTACGAGCCGTGGGATGAGCCACCAAGTATCCCTCCATTCTTGGACCGGCTCAAGGCAGCTGGCCCTGAGCTGGCTGTTGGAAGCTACACCGCGAGAGAAGCAGCAGTTCTACTCGCTGTACGATGGCTGCAACGGTCCGGAGCGCCATTCGCATTAGCGGAAGCCATGGTGGGGATGGTGGAATCTTCTGCACAGTGGTGCCCCGTAGATAGCTAGACTATACTATTATAGCTATAAATATGATATATATATATATACATAGTAGGCTAAAATATGGTTTATCGTAGATATGTCGATAATGAAAAAAGGGTTTCGGTTTCTGCATAATCCTTAACTTGTAACTGGCGGGCACCGCACCGAAAAACCCTTGGTTTCCCGCGGTTAGATCCCGGATTGAACCTTCATATGGTGGGTTATCTGTCTTGCCGCCATTTTTTGCTGCCAAATTTTCACGTTTGCCGATTGCATGGACTGTTTTGTAACCCAGTTTTTGCATGTTTTTGATCTCACGTTGTTTGAATCTCTGCTAGTCGTTGGTTGCTCTCTCCTATTCTCTTGGTTGAAGCTTCACTTTTTGTTGGTTAAATCCCATTTTGCTCCTGTTGAGTTTGAATGTGTTGCTTTTCAAAACCCCTCATGAGCTCGCCAATCGATTCCTATCGATTCCATCGTTTCAAGGTGACAGCCTTCCGTCACTGGACCTCTATCGCCCAGCTGATGCGGTACCAGTGGCAGGTGGGAAGGTTTTGGTTCATCACTAATCGGAGAACTTCCCAGTGTTGAGCTTAGATCAATTGAATCTGAAGACTTTTTATCATCATCCCAGTGATATCATGTGATATCCAGTGCCAAATCTGAGTAGGAGAATCTCTAGTTAAACTTCAATCAATGGAATCAATGACCTTTATGACAAGATCGAAGCTTCCAGGTGTTAGCTGTCCCGAGCGTATGGACCCCGAGCGCATCTACCAGATCCTGGCACTGAACGGCTTCCAGGCCACCTTGATGGCTTGTCATGAATGATCCCCGATACTATCTGGTACATGTAAGAACCATTTCAGAACTTATTTATACCATATTTATACCATATTTATACTTGATAGGGGATGGATTGGTCTTATCTATACCATTTTATCCCATGAAAATCCAATGGATTTGATCCATCCCGTGGTGTTTTTGATCGCGACATTTTTGAGGCGGATAAATTCCACGCGGCCAGCGCGACCGACCCTGGCAAAGCCAAAGATATGCTGCGACTTGGCGACATGCCATGGTGGGAAACAGAACAGGCGATCATCAGATGATCATTTGGTAAAATTGGTAAAATGCCATACAGAACTAGCAGTTGGGGATGTTTTATATGTTTTACAAGCCAATGGAAATCTTGGGGATTGGTTGTTACTGTACTGGGTTTGCCACATTACTGTAGAAATGATGGTTAGGATTGCGAGTAACTATCTCTGGCATGAAAAACAGGGTGAACTATGATGAAATCTATGCAGATATGGGGAATGTCCCGGGATGTTCAGAAATGCTGATTGGTCTGTTTCAATTACAGTATCTAAGTATCTACCTTTTAGATCCTTCTAGCACCAAAAAGACTAATTGAATCGCAGCATGATCAGCATGTTTGCGCCTCCTCTGAGGAATAGAAAGGAGGATGAGAATGGCACAGCAGTCTCTGGTCTTTGGACAGTGCCGTCCCTCATGAATCATGTACCTCGCCTGCGGAGCCCCCAAGAAGGGTAGAACAACAAGCTGAATGAGAATTGGTTTGCCAGACTCAATAATTACGTTAACTCCGTTCTTTTATGCTAAACATGAATAAGTATCGGACTTATTGGACATATGCCAGCACTTTCTTCTTGAAGTCAGGTCGGGTTGACAGAGCTCGGACTGACACAAAAACAAGGTTTCGGATACTCCCAAAATGGCTCAACAACGAAGGACTATTTCTGAATCTGGATTTGACACATGTCCCGATTTAATACATCCTCATTTGCCACCAATGGCTTTCCAACTCTCGTTTCAGTTCCAAAAACGGTACGCAATCACCTCCCTCCAATATGAACTACTAAAAACTAAAACCCTCGAAACCTTCACTTAGTATTGGATTGCTATGGATTGCTGTTCATTATGTTGCTATGAAACATATATATAATATTGCTATATACTATATACGTATATATATATATTATTATATTATTATATATATTACAATGAAAAGGACATAAACAACATATCATGAGTTCCAATCCCGGGACCCGGCCGCTGCTCCTTTCGTGCGACCTGACACCAAGGCGTGCATCCCGTCCACGGTGGCTGTTCCTTTGACCAAAGCCAGCCTGGCATTTCTGGCGGCCACTCAGCGAAAAAACGACTTCGGAAGGACGAAAGATTTCCAAGAAAAAGAATGAGGTTAGGTTGTGGCCACCCTGCTTAGAGAGTTATCATATCAATGATGATGATGATGATGATTATTATTATTATTCATTCATTTTTTGGATACAACAGCATCTACCATGATTATCAGATAATTATCATATGAAATCAGTATGATCCTATTGACTTGTCAAAGATCTTGGCACTTGTGCCTGGCGAAGTTGCCCAGGCTTACGATCTGCCAGCAGGTGCAGAGGTCACCTTGCGCTACTGCAACCTGTCGACCCTGCAGAGAATGTGCTGTTCATATCTGTTCATGTGGTAAAGCCAATGCCATAAACCATCCCCAACAGAGTCTTTTGTTATTTATGAAATAGGGTATGCCGTATACCCCTTTTTGGGCTGATGCAACATGTGGCCCAATGAGTCAAGAAAATATATACCTTAGCACTTTGATAAAAAATGTCAATCCAATCATCCAAAGTGCCAAACGCTCAGACTCTTTGGAGCCAGCGAAGTCATTTTCTGCTGCTTTTGCCAGCGAAAAACGCCAGCAGCTCCCCGGGCCATTGATTCTCGCCATGACTTTCGGCCTCAAATGTGGCCTGCTGCTGCTACTTCTGTCCACGAGTTGTGCCCAAAAGGCACCCGAAAGTTCAACGTATAGAACGAAAGGAGTGTATGAAGGCTTCATCACCAACATGTCATTCTGACTTATAAAATAATCTAACAATCATTTTCGGAGGCCTATTTGTTTTGGTATTTTTTTTGCGGCAGGTTTTGGAATTATTTGTGGGTTCCTGGTTATGCTTTCCTGCTTCTCTGCTTTTCTGCTTTTTGCTTTTCCTGCTTCTCTGCTTCTCTGCTCTTCTGCTTTTGTGCTTTACCTGCTTCTTTTCTTTTCTGCTTCTCTGCTTTCCCTGCTTTTCTGCTTTTGTGCTTCTGTGCCTTTCTACTTCTACTATTCTACTTTTTCTTTCTTCAGGCATGTGTTTTTGTTGCTCTACTTCCTGCTCCTCTGCTTTTCTGCTTCCTGTCTTTACTGCCTCTCTGTTTTTTCTTTTCTTTTGCTTTACTCTCTCCTGTTTGTAAACACCCTAGGTGAAACCCAAAGAAACGTTACAGAAATCCTGATAAGAACTCCTGATAAGAAACCCTACATGAAACCTAAGTGAACCCTAAAGAAACCATAAATCCCTAAAGAAACTTTTAATGAAACCCTCAATGACATCCTAAAGAAACCCTAAACGACACTCTAAAAAACCCTAAATGAAACCCAAAAGAAACCCTAAACGAAACTCTAAAGAAACCCTAAACCTAAAGAAACCCTAAATGAAACCTGAAATGAAACCCTAAATGAAACCCTAAGAAACCTTAAAGAAACCCTAAATGAAACCCCAAATGAAGTCCTAGAGAAACCTTAAATGAAACCCTAAATGAAACCCTAAAGAAACCCTAAACGAAACTCTAAAGAAACCCTAAACCTAAAGAAACCCTAAATGAAACCCTAAAGAAACCCCAAATGAAACCCTAAAGAAACCCTAAATGAAACCGAAAGAAACCCTAAATGAAACCCTAAAGAAACCCTAAATGAAACCCTAAATGAAACCCTAAAGAAACCCACCATGAACGTGTGGAAATCATGATAAGAAACCCTACATGAAACCCTAAACGAAACTCTAAAGATACCCTAAACCCAAAGAAACCCTAACTGACACCTGAAATGAAACCCTAAATGAAACCGAAAGAAACCCTAAATGAAACCCCAAAGAAACCCTAAATGAAACCCTAAAGAAGCCCTAAAGAAACCCACATAAACGTTTGGAAATCCTGATAAGAAACCCTACATGAAACCCTAAATGAAACTCTAACTGAAACTCTAAAGAAACCCTAAAGAAAGCCTAAATGAAACCCTACATGAAACCCTAAATGAAACCCTAAAGAAACCCTGAATGAAGCCCTAAATGAAACCCCAAAGAAACTCTCAAGAAACGCAAATGAACGTTTGAAGTACCAAAATGTAGGAAATACATGGAAATACCATGCAAATGAGAGGGTGAAGTGCCAAAACGTTGCAAATACCATGCAAAATGGAAGGCGAACATGGCCGAATGTAGGAAATACCATGCAACATGCAAAGTGACCATGTCAAAATGGAAAAAATACCATGCAAAATGACAGATTCTAGTTCCAAACTGTTGCAAATACAAGGCAGATGGTACCAGAAAAGAAAGCCAACAAAAATTCCAAAACCTGAGCCAAAAACAAATCCCAAAACTATTCTGCACCCACAATTTTCTTCCAAAGTTTCCAAATAACAACAGTAACAGCAGTAATTATTTTACTCCACCATTTTCTGTATCTTTTCAAGCGCCTTTGGAACTCTGCCCCGCAGGCCCAAGAGGAGACGGTGACCTTTTCGTTGCGGGATTACACCAACCTGTACCGAAGCTTGGAGCCGACCAAGCATGGCGATTTCACCCAGCAAACGCGGGCTTCAGCGACCAAATTCCTATAGGTGAACCAAAAAAGAAGTGCTGAAACACCATTTTTGTATACCCTCTGGTAAACTAACATAACTATGGAAAATCACCAGTTTTAATGGGAAAATCCACTATAAATGGCCATTTTCAATAGCTATATGTTAAATTACCAGAGGGTAAGTGATACACCATGTTTGTGTAATGCATAAAGTGGACATATCCTGTAAGTGGCGATCGGAGCGAATTGCAGGATGTTGACAGAACATGGTCAAAGATGTGGGTTTGACAGGCCACTCATCATTGGAATGATGAGAATGCCATGAGAAATCTGTCGTCTGGCTTCCTTAGAGAAAAATCAACAAGCAAGCATGCAGATCAAACATCCAAAGCGCTACCTTCAAGCATGCACTGCATAAATTTGGCTCAAGCCTTTTTGCTTTGTAAGTGCGCACCCGCTGTTCCAGCTGTGTAGAACTGTGTCGCCGATGATTGTGAGGCCAAGTGCTGGAGCAATGTGCATCATCGCCTCACTGTCTGCTCCTATGGTAACTGCCTACTGTGATCACACCACCGAACATGATTGCCTTCATGACAAGACCGGGAGCCTATTCTACATCTGCAACTGGTGCCATTCTGCACCATTTGGTCAGCAGTGCCAAGAGGTTTGGCATGACGACGCTGGCCATTGTGCAGCCGGTGCCGACGATTGCGTGACCTGTCGATCTGCAGTCTCTAATTGCATGTATGACGCCGGTTGCGACGAAGTTCCGGCCCATCAAGGTGAATGGCTCAGTTAGCATCAAGGAGAACGGCAAATTGGGAAGTTCCTATAGCATGTTCAGCTGCTCATCAGTCTCGGTAGGACCAAGGGAGACAAGCTTCCTGGCCTTTGAGCCTTAGAATCTTAGAGACTATGAGAGAAGCACAGGAAAAAAATGCCGGTGGCAAGATTCTAATTCCAGGTCCTCTCTATACAGTATACAACTACAGTCAACTACATACAACTTAAATGTACCCTCTACAGACTACACTGTTTGTTGTTGCTATAGTTGTTGTCCACATACCAACTGGAGCGTGCACATGCCTCGTTTTCCTTTATGTGATACTCCACGGCTTCAGGGTTGTTTGCCGGCCAATGATAGGCATTCCGCGCGCTTGCAAGCTTGCCCACCTATAGCGGTGCTTATGTTTCAAGCGTGGAACGCCGAGGAAAGGCCGAACTGAAAGACTTGCAGCGGCAGATGTCAGCTGACCAAGCAAACTTGGAGAAGGAAAATGAGGCCATCGCCCACCCGAGTCTGCAAGAAGTTTTGATTGTGTAAAATACATTAAAATATAACAGGGATAAAAGAAAATAGCGCCTGAAGATTGCTACTAGTTGTCCTCCTGCTTTGCTGAACAAGTTCCGTTGCTTCAGGAAATTCAGCTAGAGAGGGAGAGAGACACACAGAGGGAGACAGAGGGGGGAACAAACAAAGCAGACAGCAACACAGCCTATCTTAAGTTTGGGCTTTGAATTGGTGCTGTGCATGCAAGAACATCATGGCATGACCAGTGCAAGATGTTGGCAGTCTCAAGGGATTTCGTCTCCGTCATCTTCCATTGTTTGAGTGTCTCCTCCATCTTCGCCGCCATGCTTTCACGTTTGCGTGCAGGTAGACATACATCCAGGCAAACTTGTAAATACGCCTGCATGTTTCTTTGAGACATTGCTTGTTGTTTGCCTTTGGTTGCCTCCTCCATTGTGTTTCAACAGTGCGTTTACCACCGGGGAAGCTCAACAACGCGCCCCGAAGGGACAGCCATTGACGGCCGGCCAGGCGCTCTTGAACAAGCTTCGGAACGGCCAAGCCGAACGCCAGCACCGCCGTGAGGCCGGGAGCGGATTGCTGAACCACGGGGCACTTTGATTTGTGGGGCATAGAAACACCACAATGAAACTGGAAGCAGGTACGTACACCTAATTTTGGAGCTATTTAAGTCAAAGGCAAGCATGGTATGAGCTAGAAGGGTTTAGCTCACTACTGACTAATCAAGGCATCTTTGAGCTGTTCAACAGATGAGTTTCCCAAGCGATACATTGCAACCGCTGAGGTCTTACCACAGAATTGGCAACTTCTGAGCCACGAAGCACAAGGCGCATTCTCCAGGGTGTCCCATAGCTAGGAGGCAGCTAGGAAGGCAGGAAACAATGTGGTAAACCCAATAGGAAATCACACCCAATATCACCAGAACTGGGTGGTAAAAAAACCCAAAACCGGAGGTTTATTATTGGGTCTACACATTACTAGTTTTAGATGTCCCCTGATCGGCTCGCGGGAGGTGAATGCCAGTTTCGAAGTGGCCAAGAGCGAGCTCCAGCGACCTACAATTTTACCCTGGAATTTCGTGTGTTCGAAGATGAGTGGACTGTAGCTTGGATCAGTATGGATGGTTCTGGCAAATGTGCATGACATGTATTAATTCATGAGATTGGTAAATGTATGTGTATATATATATATATAATTATACGATTATATATTTAGATTGCACGTCAATCATTAGTCATTTCAAATCCATGCGAATCCCGGAAGTTCCACATGTTTTTCGGAAAATTTGTGTGTCTCAGTTCAAGCTCGGTTTCCTCTACTTCAGTTGGCTATTCTCTACCAAACAAACCCGGAGGCGATTCGGCTCATTGACGCGCAAACCATCGTCAAAAATTGGTCGATCTCTAGGAGATCGGCCAATCATTCAGATCCCTGGCTTTGCCGAGTGGACATTTTTTGTGTTTCTTCCGTTGTTCATCATTTTCTCGTTGGTTCATACTGATTCCATGTTCATCAAAGAGAAATTCTACTTGGATTTGTTTTTTGAAAGGAATATCCAAGAAAATATATATATCTATATCTATATATATATATGATATATATATACATTAGAATGCAGATTCCACGTAAAACACCCTTGAGTATGTACAGTTTTACTCATTCATTCCATGTCAGTCTTACTAATGTGTACTTTCTCATTTTGCCGTTCCGGCGACTTACCTTTGGCTCAAGAACTGTCAAAACAGTGTGCCGCGCTAGTGCATGCTGCATCGCATTGTTTGGGGTACTTGAGGTTGTGGTATCCCAAATAACTGGTTAACAGCCACAGTCCATATTTACAGGTGATAGTTTCGCAATCTTGGTTTGAGCCAGCCAACTTGCTAGACCTCGCCTTCCATACCTCACACACATTTCATTCTTGAGTTGATTGTTGGCATCCGATTTGCGTCAACCTCTTGCTTTCTCAGGAGTGCTGTGCCAGTGAAGCAAGCCAGTGTCCATCAACACCAGGACACTCGGTGTGGAGCGCTTGCACTGTCCAGGGTGCATCCTCCCAATAAAGGGTGAGTAACCAAATAATCCATTTTAGAGTCTTACGTAGTTGAGCGTGCCGAATTGCATCACGCAGTTTGTCTTTAAGTGCTCCTTCGTTCAACAACCGTGTCCCGTGAGTTAATCTTTGCATGTAAGTGGTGTCCCTGAAGAAAGTGTACATACTCCACTTGCTTTGGTTGATTGTCATAGACCTCACACGCATCGGTAGGGCTGTGTCGGCATTTTGCTTGAAGAGATCCTCGGAATTGTCTTAGACTAATCTCTGAGTGAACCACAGCTCCGAAATCAAGAAAGCCTGTCAACAGGGTAAGGTTTGTTGTTTGTGTGTTTGCTAAGCTCGCTAGCCTACATTCCTGACATCTTACTCTTTGCCGTCTCGGTAGTGAATGGGTGATCGCTCGACGTGAACGGTCGAGATCGCCAGACGTCCACGAAAGCATCACTCCTGAACGGCTTGAGCAACTGAGAAATTCATATAAGAAGTGCAAGGAACACAGAAAGGAGCTGGAAGGATTCGTAAGCGACGCTTGAAGGGTGTGTGCTGCGGATTGCTGAGGTGGCTCATCCAATCCTGCCTGGATATTGTTCATTCTTGCCCACCAGGTGATTCACGAATCGAGGCTTACAGCAGACGTCAGCGTCAAGCAGAACGTAAACTTCAACTAGTCACCAACGGTTGGCTTCCAAGGCGTGTTAAATATTTGGACCTTGGTGAAGACTCGGAGGCCGAATCTGAAGTCAGAGAACTTGTTTACACCTCAGAAACCGAAAGGCACAAGAGACAGTTGATCAGGCACAAGAGCCAGTTGATCCTAGAGGCATTTGGGCTGATTTGACAGGGGCTTCATCGTCGAGTGCGATTGCAGATTCCGGTGCAGGTCGTGACTTAGATATCCCACTCATACTTCCCTATAGAATCTAGGGGGTCATCCCTCACTATAAAACGAAACCTTTATGGAAAAAACTGTGGGTTAAACCCCCTGATTTTATAGAAACTAGGGGGGTAGTGCAAAATTCATGTTTTTAGGTAACCTCAGTAGGCAGTTGGGTTTGGTGGTTTAATTTTGTTAATGTTTTTGTATAATTTTTGAAACTTGGAAATTCTATGAACCATTTGAACATGACATTTGCTTATCTTAGTCTATCTTAAGTTATTTTTTTCTTGCAGAAAACAACCACTCCAACGGAGGGGCAGCAGTCACAACACTCTTGCAGTGGGAAAGCAAAAACATGCAAACTTTTGACCAACAATGTCTAGGCTGTGGCAGACATACACAGAATTGTACAGGGGTATACAACAAAATCAACCATTTCTGAGTCTGAGACCAACCAGCTCAAACAAACAAAACTTGGCTTCTGCAGAGAACCCCCCTCTATAAAATGAGGGGGTGTGACCCTATGAGGGTGCCAGAAAACTGTCTCTTCCCTGGAGAGCGCAATGGGAAAGCAAAAAAACATGCAAACTTTTGACCAAAAATGCTAGGTCGTGGCAGACATACACAGAATTGCACAGGTGCATACAACAAAATGAACCATTTTTGAGCCCAACCAGCACAAACAAACAAAACTTGGCTTCTGCAGAAACCACCCTCTATAAAATGAAGGGGTGTGACCCTATGAGGGTGCCAGAAAACCGTCTCTTCCCTGGAGAACGCAATGGGAAAGCAAAAATCATGCAAACTTTTGACCAAAAGTGTCTAGGTTCTAGCAGGCATACACAGAATTGCACAGGTGCATACAACAAAATGAACTATTTTTGAGCCCAACCGGCACAAGGCTTCTGCAGAGAACCCCCCTCTATAAAATGAGGGGGTGTGACCCTATGAGGGTGCCGGAAAACTGTCTCTTCCCTGGAGAGCGCAATGGGAAAGCAAAAAAACATGCAAACTTTTGACCAAAAATGCTAGGTCGTGGCAGACATACACAGAATTGTATTCAATTTGATTCAAAGCCATCTCTTCTCAAATCTCTTCGAAGACTGCATGGTCAAGGACCATCCTTGGCATTTGTAAAACCCCTAACTTTCCAAATCCAAAGGCATAGGGAAGCAATGTGAAGCACTGGGGATCTGAAGCCGGGGAGAAAAAAGAAGCAAGCTTGCGCGTCAAGATGTATCAGGC
>Ga0126342_10006256_pt1 | contig 21068 bp, 18 predicted proteins | sample Cyp1metagenome_FD_92528 | JGI IMG/M metagenome (GOLD analysis project Ga0126342, IMG submission 92528) | Coral microbial communities from Lord Howe Island, Old Settlement Bay, Australia - Cyphastrea 1 metagenome | ecosystem: Host-associated > Invertebrates > Cnidaria > Coral ...
ATATATATATATATATATATTTTTTTTTTTTTTTTATATATACATATATACATACATACATATATATATATATGCATATACAGATATACATGAATATATATATATATACATATATATACATATATATGTATGTATGCATGTATGTATGCATGCATGTATGTATGTATGCATGTATGAATGTATGTATGTATGTATGTACGTACGTATGCATGTATATTGCTTTAAATAATTCTGCATAAGATATCTAGGTAATGATGGAGATGGTGGAGATGGTGGATGGCTGGAGGATTTTCTGACAAAAAATGGTGATAATATTACGCAATACGTTTATAATCTATCTATATGTATTATGTATAAAATTGTGTGTATATATACATATATACATATATATTATGTGTATGGGATATCCAACCGATGATGCTTAAGAACAAAGGTTGGCTGTGAGAAAATGGACTATTTGATGCATGAAGAGGTAAAGATCATGAGATAATTGATGTGGAAAATGGCTAATTCAAACAGAGCATGCGGAGAAGATCAATAGAGATATACCCCAGCAATGACCACACAATAAGTCGCTGTATCATGGTTGATGAGAATCAAGAGCTTATCGATCAAACACTTTGGAAATGATAAAAACAAATATGGTAATTGCATTCCAATCCCTTTCCATGTTCGTCCAATGATTATTGGTGCTTCAGGCTTGATGATAGTAAACTTATAGTATAAATATATATAGAGATATTATATAAATATATATATATATATGTACATTACTGTATGTTATATATAGATATTAAGTAGAATATATATATATATATATATATGTATATATAGTATATATAAAGTATATTGAATTGTGATGTAGATCCCTTTCATGCTAACCTTCGCTCATCAAACCGTGGCAAGCGCAGCTCCCCGAGCTCCTGCAGATGGAACTCCTTCACATCCACTGAGGCGGCAACTGACCGAGCTGCGCTCCCTACGACCTGTGGTAGTTTTCACGTTGCCAACACAAAGGGGGCTGCATATATGGTTATATAGTATTCCTCCAGCAATGGATATATAGTTCTGGTTATGGTTATATAGTATTCCTCCAACTAAATATGGACTATATATGGTTATAGAATTTATATTGTATTCCCCAATCATAGTTGATTTATATCTGGTTGGTGGTTTCAACCACTCTGAAAAATATGAAAGTCAGTTGGGATGATTATAATTATTCGCAATATGGAAACATGATTTTTTTCAAACCACCAAACAGTATATAATATTAAATATATATATATAATATAGCCAGTAAACCCTGAATTTAAAACAACTAAGACAGCTATATATTGAAATTGAAAATAAGCAATGGTAATATGGTTGATGTTGCTAATAAAGATGGTGATTTATCATAGCTATGTTAGTTTACCAAAGGATATCCGAAGTGTAACTTGTACTGATGGGGGTTGGGATTTACAATAATTACTCTTGGTCACACTCTGATATAAACTGGCGTGTGGTCGACGACTGGGAAAGAAGTCTGTTTATAGCCTCCATGTATTAGTAGTTTGGGCCCATCATTCTATGTGTTTTCTTGACGTGGATGCGACGCTCCAAAATCCGCAGATTGTGACAATCAATCACGGATTACAACCAACGCATTTGCCAATTATGATCCGTATGTACATCTCTGGAAATGAAACGGCGGGAGGGAAAACCTTACTGGGAGGTCTAGATTTTGAAATTTTAGCTTCAGACACTGATCAACACCATTCAGAGCTGTATATAGCTATACAATGATATTGAATCAGATTCACTTGGCCATATCTTTTTTTGATAATTCCACGTCTAAAAACCACAAAATACAAAGAACTTGGCATGAGCTTGGCCAGTCAGGTCGAAGCTTCCCAATGTATTGATGGCACCCACCTTACCTGGCAGTCGTACCTATTCAGATCCATGTTTTTTTTGAGGTGAAAATATATAGGTAAACATCACGTTGAACCTCACCCAAATTCCAAGTTGTCAAATAGATGTATGATGATATCCTCAGAGAGTGATGAAATATGAATGTTTCTTGTCTGAAACCATCCAAACACCAGCAATTTCGATGAACCATGTAAAAAAAAAACAATAGCATTTACTCCCATTGAGACCTAGGTCATCAAGCGTAGTGAAACCATTTGAAATTCTGTAATTTTTAGGCATGTCACCTGGCTCGAAACACCCAATCGTCGTAGCTTCGCCAAGCGCCACAGCACCTGACCGAAAAATGAGTGGAGTACCCGGTGAGCAATTGGAAATGCCCTATCAAATATGGGAAGAAAACAAAGGAAATTATAGTATATTGGAACTATAGGATATTGGAAAATCCAAACTAAATTGATATTTGAATGATTTTGGAACTATAGAATATTGGAGAAGCCAAATAAAATTGATATTTGAATGGGCAAATCATCGAAGGAATTCACGGGGGGATTTCCAGTGCCATCTTTGATTACCGGACAGTAATATGGGTGATTGCTGCCTTTCAATAATCATATATATATATACACATTGCAGTAACCAACCATAATGGGGATTAAACCTGCAAAAGTGTGGATTGTTAGGTGAATTAAATGGTCATTTGGTAATCACCTATGTCACTAGGCTAACTCGCTCGGATCCATGGTTACTGCAATATATCAAACTACCATCTGGTTATTTAACATAGCCATGGAAAATCCCTTATAAATGGAAGTTTTTTAATGGGAATATAATCTATTTCTATGGGCCATTTTCCATGGCTATGTTAAATAACCAGAGGGTAATTCAATGAGGTTTCAACTCATAATTACGCTCTTTCTCTAGAATCACGGTACCCCAAACAATTGGTTTCCCGATTGAAATAATAAGTTATCTCGGAAAATAACTTGGCGTCCCCAAATTTGTTTGTCATCGGAAACAATGCCAAATGATGATATAAATCATGATCATCTCGTACAAACTGAGTACGTCATATCAAGTTGAGTATAGAGTAACTATACATTATGTTTAGAAAAATAATAAATTAGCAATGTACTCACGGTAATGAATTGAATTCTCATGATTTTAAGATGAATGAAGATTGGGATGTATTTCGATGATATTGGAGATCATATGGAATCTTGGAGCTGTATTTGATTGTGGTGTTAGCCAATATCAATGGAAAATTAGTTAACAACAAAAGTAGGGGGTGGAACCAGCAAAAAAACGGAAACCTTCGCAGATGCATTGAACTTGTAGCAAGAGCATGTTCAATGCAATACATCGGGTCACAAATACACATAACTCTACATAATTACACTCCTATTCTACATGACTCTACATAACCATCACCCAAATATGATTTCAACCATGATTTCACTATGATTTCTGGCCATTTTTGTGGCGCCATGGCGGCCTGCGAACACTCCATGGACGTCAGCTCCGGCACTTCGCCGGCCAGCGCCAGATGCAGTGCGTCCGAGCCTTGCCTTGGAGGTGGCGAGAGGAAGGCCGCAGTGTGGATATATTTATCTGGTTGGTGGTTTCAACCATGTTGAAAAATATTAGTCAATGGGAAGGATTACCCCATATTATTATAGAAAATAAAACGTGTTCCAAACCACCAACCAGTTATGTGTTAGACTATCATAATCTAATAGATGAAATAGATGTGATAATGTAGTAATATATATATATATTAGTGTATTAGTCTATATATTAAACTATGTAATCATTGTGTATATATATATGGGTAAATTGCAATATTTCACTACCCTAAATTAAGGCCATTTGGGGATGATTCCCCGTATTAAGCATGATTCCAGTGAGGTCGCAGTGAGGTTGTTATAATTTACCCATGAACGTATATATGTATGTATATCCCATATGCTCCATGTATGGAATATTTACCAACATTTGCCCTAAAAATCATCCAAATGTAGGTAAATATACCATACATGGAGCATATGGGTATATAATGTGTATGTATGTATGTATGTATGTATGTAAAATAGAACTATATATATATATAATATCATAAATTTTAAAAATGTATATATAATAAATATTATATATATATATAGAATATATATATTATATACTATATATATATCATTAATATATATTATATATATAGTATAGACCATATATATAATTTATGTATACATATAATATACATATTAAAATAAATAATAAATACATATTATAGTATATATATATATATATTTATAAATATTATATAACATTTAAAAAATGATATACTATATAAAAATATAAATAACAATATTTAATATAATATATATAATATAATATATTATATATAAAATATAATGTATATAATGTACATAATATTATATATATAATATATATAATATTCATAAGATTATATAATATAAATAATATATATATATATATATTATGTATATATAATTTACATGTAAAGTACATGTTTATGGATATAGATGTGGATATGTATATGCATGATATGTTTCTGTATAGGATTATGTTTATGTATATGTGTATGTACATATTATACGTATGTATATCTTATGTATATGTAAAGGGCTATGTCTCTGTAAATGACTATGTGTATGTCAGTTTTTGGTTGTTCAATACGTGACACCATGTTTTTAGTCTCAGTCTTAGTTGTTCCCGTGCTTTGTTTCCATGCATTCATCTGTCCCAATGGGAAAAGAGCCTCCAATGTCCCAGACAAAGCCAGGGTGCAGCAAGAGGAAGAGAGACGATTGCCATTGCTCGGATTCACATGCGCTGGCCAAGCAGTTGTATGTGATCTCATCAGCGGCAACTTCTGAACCTGAGCTCATCTACAGGTCTTCTATATATGGATGATTTAGAGGTACCCCCGTTTTAGGAAACCTCAATCTGTAGGCTTGAATGATGGGGTAAATACCCGTCACATCTTCATATCTCATAATTCAACGCACGATACCGATATATGAAGTATAGATATCGCGACAGCACGCTTCCCCAACAAAAAACACACGTCATGGTCGATCTTAGATGCCCTTCAAAAAATTGCGTAGGGCAACCTGTTTTTTTTGACTCCTGACCTTGTTTTTTTGACCCCTAACCTGTTTTTCTACCCCTGGACCTGTTTGTTTGACCCCTGGACCTGTTTGTTTGACCCCTGGACCTGTTTGTTTGACCCCTGGACCTGTTTGCTTGACCCCTGGGCATGTTTGCTTGGCCCGTGACAGCCTCGTCTTGGGCCCTTGGTTCCGTGTTTTTGGCAGCGGCGCCGCCGACATTTAGGGCGGGCGGGCGGGGTAAAACTTTTTGGGTTTGAAAGCCAAGCGCCAGTACCAAAAACACGCGGCCAAGCCTGATGGTTACGCGCTTCGTTTCTGAATCGGAATCTAAATTCTACCCGCCCACCCTTAATTTTGCGCAGCCGGCGCAGTTACCAAAAACACGAAGCCAAACAGCAGCACAACGCCAGAGAATAGCGACCAGCCAGGATGCTGAAGCGCCGCCTACACTTAGGGCCACGGCGGCTAAGGCCGTACGGTACACACACTTTTTGTTCTGACGGGCACCGGATCAGATAATACCCCCGCCATTTCTTGTAAGTCAGTCAATCTTTGTTCAAGCTGTATTTCGTTCCCAGCCGCGCCTCTCGGTTTTCTACGCGTGGTCTGGATCAATGGAGAATGAAAAGAAGCGGGTCCAACTTGAACAGGAGTGAGCAAGAAGGTTTCAAACACTGAAGTGAGCGTGGGTTTGAGTTGAGGCCTGCATGCTTGGTTGTGGCATGACACGCATCGTTGACCCTTTTTTGTGTTATTTTCGAAACACGTTTTGAAACATGCCTCCTACATTGCACAAACTGAAACTGTGCTGGCGTCCGCCCCTATTTTCGCTCCAGGGCGGGCATCAAATCTCCAGCTTTCTTCATCGTCTCGCCTTATTTGCCAGATGTGCACTGCATATTTTGTGTGTGTGCTTACTTACGTTGCAAAGCCGTTTGTTTTGCTGTCAAGGCACGGGCTTGGCCTTCTTCTGCTTCGTTTTTGGCCTCGCAGTTTTGGATCCTTCCATTTTCCTTTTGCGGCCCTTCTTTGCGACCACGGGCATTTTTCCCAGCATCGCCGCAAAGGTGTTGTTGCCCAACGCCTTGACAAAGATAACGTTCTCACATTCCCCGTGCATCAAGAATTCAACGCAGGTGCACACTACGGTGGGAAATGGTTCCTTGACCTTGCGGTGTAGGCGTGGCCAGCATGAACAGGGCAAATGCCCTGCCATCACAGCACAATGGTCTGTGAAGGCTGCGCGCAAGTTGTCTAAGTCTAGACGCTTGCTGCCAGTCCGTTCATCTTCTTGGGCGATGCCGCTTTCACCGAGCCATTTCTCCAACTCTTTCCCTTCCGCAGCAATCAGGTTGGCGACTCCGTGTCCAATGTCTTTGGTAATGATGGCCTCGGCTGGCATGAGCCCCTCGTGTTGCAAGCTGCGGAGAATCCAAACTCATGTCGACCTGCGAATGAAGATAATGAAGATCTTTCAGGGTAGTCTCAAATTCCTGTAGACGTGCAAGTCAAGATTTTACAGCTTAGCATCACACGCATGTAAGCAGGCAAGTCAACGTCACACCCCCACCCAGCTCACCACCGAAACACCGTGGCCCCATCAGCCGTGGGCCACCTCTACTTCACTCATTAACTGCTTCATTGCCTTCCGGGATCAATGCCAACAACCCTCCATGATCCGAGCTTGGAACTCTTATGCCGCCCAGCTGCTCGTAGCGAGCTGAGTGAAGCCATCGAAACGCTCCGCAGCAACAACTTGTTCTCTGACAAGTCCAGTTGAAGGCTTGAAGCGCACCACGCGGTTAACCAGCATGGCTGAAAACTGTTCGCAGGCAGTTCCGTACCTATAAGATCAAATTGTAGTAAAAATACTCGCCGATTAAATTTAGTCAAAAACAGTTTTTTACATTTTTTACATTCGACTAAATTCCGTCGTCAACGACTAAATTTTCCGACTGAATTTACATTCCGACTAAATTTACTCGGGCGACTAAATGTAGATTTAGTCGGAAGATAATTTTTTTGATTGCAAACTGCAATGTGGACATTGCAAACTGCAATGTGGACATTGCAAACTGCAATGTGGACATTTGTGAGAAAAAATGAACATTGCAAACTGCAATGTGGGCATTGCAAACTGCAATGTGTTCATTGCGCTTTCTCTTCTTGAGTAAAAAATTACTCGGCAACATTTCGAGTAAATTTACTTCATGATTCGATAGTAAATTTTACACGGGCGAGTAAATTACTCGGCGAGTATTTTTGCTACAATTTGATCTTACAGGTATGTAGTCTGTTAAGGCAAGCGGGCCGGCAGCCAGTTAAGGCAATTGAGCCAGTCAACAGCCAGTCAAGGCAAGCAAGCAGCCAGTTAAGGCAGTTGAGCCACTGAAGGCAGCCAGTTAAGGCAAGTAAACAGCCAGTTAAGGCAGTGGAGCCAGTGAAGGCAGCCAGTTCGGCAAGTAAGCAGCCAGTTAAAGCAATTGAGCCAGTGAAGGCAGCCAGTTAAGGGAAGCAAGCAGCCAGTTAAGGCAAGCGGGCCAGCAGCCAGTTAAGGCAGTTGAGCCAGTGAAGGCAGCCAGTTAAGGCAAGCAAGCAGCCAGTTAAGGCAGTTTAGCCAGTGAAGGCAGCCAGTTAAGGCAAGCGGGCCAGCAGCCAGTTAAGGCAGTTGAGCCAGTGAAGGCAGCCAGTGAAGGCAGCCAGTTAAGGCAAGTAAACAGCCAGTTAAGGCAGTTGAGCCAGTGAAGGCAGCCAGCTGAGGCAGGTAAGCAGCCAGTTAAGGCAATTGAGCCAGTCAAGGCAGTCTACGGTACCCAAGGCAGCCAGTGAAGGCATCTTTCGTGGAAGCCAGTTAAGGCACGTAGGCCGAATGTAGGAAAGATAAAATTGTGAAAAAGGAAGGCGAGTTCAAGTGGACAGCAAAAAGCACACACCCCGGCGCAGCACAAGGTTCAAGAAGAGTGGGGGGGGGAAGGGCTCAGGAAAACAGGGTTAGGGGTCAGAAAGACAAGACAAGGGGTCAGGAAAACTTGACAAGGGGTCAAGAGAACACCCTCAGGGGTCAACAAAACAGGGGGGTAAGAGGTGAAAAAAAACAAGGTCAGAGGTCAGAAAAACCAGGGGTCAGAAAAACAGGTGTCCAGGGGTTCAAGAAACAGGCAGGGGTTAAAAAAATAGGGTCAGGGGTCAAAAAAACATTGGGCCCAATGGCGTGTTTAATCTTGTTTTAGCTGGTTATTGATATGTTTTTCCGATCATTTTCATGGCAAAATATTGACGGAATATTACAGTACGATCCATTGAGTACTAACGAACCAAAGCCAAGGTTGGTATTATCCCACCCAGCAAACAGTTGGTTTGTTTGTCTAGCTTGGTCTGTCAGGATAAAGAATCCATTGTTGGTTACTAATATCTCATTCTGGCTGGTTAATAATATCCCACACATCAACTAGTAGTATATGGCATATGATTAGAACTGCTCCCCTGCATGCAAAAAAAAGATGTGGTACTACAAGACTCATCAACAGTTGGTTTCAACGATTTTTCTCCCCAATTACTTCCATATATACTTTCTTGGTTATTTATATAACCCCACGCTTTGGATGGGTAATACCCCGTTCCAATTGCTTTACCTAGAACCGTTGGTTAAGTTATATCCTATTGATATTGTGTGGTTGAATCATAATCATTCACCAACCTGAACATAGATGTTATCATACGGCCATTTGATGGTTGCCCAAATCCTAACCGTCATTACTGTGACGTCACAGTGTGGTCACGCTAATTCATCCATATACCGGAACCCGGTATTGTATAACTATTAAGAAAATATCATCTTGAGATATATGTCCATATATTTGGCCCACATAACTGGGGATATTCCATTGATATAGCTGAGGATCTTCCATTGTATTCTCATTGTATTCCCGTATTTGCCACTTAAATTCCATTGTATTCACACTAAAAATTATACAAAACCATACAAACCATTCTCAACCATTCTTAAACTGGGGTATTCCGGTATTCCACGTGTTTTCCTGGGGTATTCCATATGCAGATTAACTATATGGGGAGGGGTCAACCTAATATTTTTGTTTTTTGGGGGAATAAACATCCGGGTGCCATCCAGGTGCCAGGGTTTTGACTGACAACTATATCCCCGTACATATTAACCATGATTAACGATTAATGAATCATTATATTTTATTAACCACTATCAGTTGACAAAGTTGAGGTATTCCATATACCTCATATCCACATCATAGCCATCCTCATTTTGCTTCACCAAAACACATTGCATCTTCTCGAACAACGCCAGGGCGGCTTGCCACTTCTCTTCTTTGGCCTGAAATAACGGGGCGACAGCGATGTCATGCGATGTCTACAACAAGAGAAGTTGGGATATGGGCCCCCCAGTATCTAAAGCATTCCAAAGCATTCTATATAAAGCTATAGTTATAATTATATATGTATTTAAATATATATATATATCATTATATATCCACTTTTTTTTGTGGAACTGCATTTGCAAGTAGATGGCCGAGAATTTGAATATTGAGCATGGATAAGAAAAGCGGGAATAGTTTCTTTCGTTTCTAGACTGCCATAATCATCGTCATCAGTTATCATAATCATGATTACCCATATGCTCCATGGTGCTGGTATATTTACCTACAAAACTGGATGATTTTGGGCAAGGGCAACTGTTGGGATTCATATTCCACCATGGCTCCAGCCATAATGGGTTATGGTCATGGCCACGGTCTTGATGATCCGCTACGTAATGTTCGCGTCTGGGGTGGAAGTCTTGGAATCTTCTGTCTTGAAAAACACCATAATTGGCTATTGACATCCCCCATTCACAATGAGAAAATCATACGTTTTAACCTAGGCTCAACTTCATTTTGGTTGGTTGACAACCCCAATTTCCCTTTTTTTCTCATTAAAACTCCAGTCATCGCCCACTCTCGCGCGCCAAGGGACACAAGCACTGATGGCTGTATTGAAGGTTACCTGAATTGGACTTTGGGGTATCAAAAATCGAAAAAAGTCACAATTACACATAGCCATAGCGATAAAAAAGCAGCTAACACGCCAACATGGCGGTCCAACTCTGAGTGGGAATGGTGCATTCTCAAAGAACCGCAGAGACGCTCAGGCCCGGAGTTTGTGCATGGCATCTAGCAATGGGATCTGATGAAATCATAGGTGAGATGAAAATCCTCAAGGTGTACGCAGGTTTTTTGCATTGAGCATACAATCTTTGATGTCTAAAAGCCATCATTACCCATCCGTCAACCTCACATGACAACAGGATAGTCAGCCTCATTTCATTCATAGCAGCATTCAGTGTTGCTCCCAACGCCCCAGGATTCAAGGGGTTCGGCAAGATATCATTCAATGGGAATTTCAGGATCCTAAAACGGAGGTACTGTACTGTACCATATAAGACCATATTTTGTGGGGATATTGCCTTACATAGAGGCCTTATATAAGCCTTATATATGGTAAGTACTTCCAATTGGGGTTCCTATTGCATGGCCATTACATCATGGTAAGTTTTGCCACGTTTTTCCCCCCTGTTCAGTGGCGACGAAAACCGTGGGCTGGAGCGTGGGAGGCATTGAAAACGAGGATTCCACTAGTCAATCTAACCATAAAAATTGCCAAAATTTGGCAAATGTGTGGACTAAATGATAAAAACTAAACTTTCCTTAGTAAACAGTGAAGTGATTGATTTGATGTTTTTTGTTATACGATCCTCTGGCGAGAGGATGAACCCATGATCAGCGGCTATGTGTTGACCATCGGCACGGGTGCTCCCGTGTATGCCCATTTAGATCAACGGAGAAAAACGTCCCGTCCTGTTTTGCATTTTTTTCAGGTTCAAGGGAACTGTGCTAGATAGAATGTCGGGTAGGAATTCTGGATAGAATGCTAGATAGAATGTCAGATGTCAGAGTACATGTCAGAATTGAATATATGGCAGAGAACATGTCAAATAGAATACCATGATGTATGTCAAACAGGAACACAACATACTAGTAGAATGCCAGAATGCTATAGGTACAATGTCAAATAGAATGTCAAATAGCAACATGTCAGATTTTTACATGACATTAATAGAATTTCAGCATTTTTATTAATGCCACGGTGGGGATCATGACCTTCAGTCAGTCATTCAAAACAATAGATCCATTCACCAAATCAGGACTAGGATTTTCCTCGATGGGAGTCCAAAATCATCCACAGAAGGACTATGTTTTTGACTTTACAAAACTAAAACCCATAGGTTTTAGGGTACTTCCCCATATCGTAAATAGCAAAATGTCCAAATGCTACTTGCAAATGGGGCCTCATTCCAATTCACCCACTAAGCTGCTGGGTATATATCCCCATGGATTTGCTTCGGGGCCCCAAACAAAAGAAAATCTATATCCCCGATGTTCCAAAGGGTCTATTTTCCAAATGGTGTAGTTTCCAATAAGGTGTGTTTCTTCGCCTTATCATGTCCAAATGGTGTATTTCTTAAACAAATCCATGAGTCACTTCATTTTCATTTCCAGAACATATCCCCAAATTTGCAAATGGTGTATTTCTATGTGTATTTCTCACGTCCTTTCAAAAAATCTGGTTGGTGGTTTCAACCTCTCTGAAAAATATGAGTTCGTCAGTTGGGATGATTATTCCCAATATATGGGAAAATAAAAGCCATGTTCCAAACCACCAACCAAAATATTCATATGTGCCATGGCCTTTTTAGTTGGGCAGCCATGGCCCTTTTTTCGGGAAATTGTCATCAATCCATTTCAAAGGGATTCAGAAATGGGGACACCATCCAGAAATCCATGTTCAATGGATTGGTTTAAGGGAAAATTTACAGGAAAGCCCCATATTTAATGGGAAAATCTATGGTTTCCTGTAAATTTTCCCTTAAACCAATCCATTGACATGTTCTCCAAAGTCACATCATCAGGGGACACCTCAGAGTTCCCCGCGGACTCTTGCAGCATCTGCTCCAGCAGAAGCCTGGGCTGGGCTGGGCGGGAGTCCACCCATTTGGGAGTGACAGCTGGGCTATGTTCATACTCTCTGGTAATTTAAGGTATGCTATGGAAAATCAGCATCTTGAAATATCTTTAGTAGGTAAGTCATACATATATATATATAAGCACCAGGTTCTATAGCGAACTGGTAAACTTCCGGTAGGTGATATGTGTATATAATGATATATAATGTGTATATATATATATATATATATATAAATATATATATATATATATATAATAGTTCTACACATTCGTTGGGTTGTGGTTCGTGGGTCGAAAAGGTCGATCAGCTGATTCTTCATGCTATACGTCAAGAAGAACCACCGTGACTTCAGCTGGATGCTTATGAGTCCCTGAACATTTCTAGGAATCCGGTGGGACAAATACTGTCCAAATCCGTTTATCGTTTCTTGGAATTTCTCGCAGTTTCCAGGTATGCATACTGTATTGTGGGGATAGCGGATGCTTGCCTTCTTTGTAATCAAGATTTTGAGTGGTGTTGATATGCTACTGCTACTACCATTTATCATCTGGTAATAAAATAACGCCACGGAAAATCCATGCTATAAACCTTCGGTGTTCCATACCTGGGGGTACCCCAAAATAGATGGTTTATAATGAAAAATCCCATTAAGTTGGATGATTTGGGGGTACCCCTATTTTAGGAAACCTCCATTGAGTGTCATGTAGTTATATCGTGGAGTTTCCAGCCAGCCATGTTTGATTACCGAGGAGCAAGGTATGTTGCCAATGCCCCGACTTCTCCAGAGCGCTGAGTGCCTAGCGGCTAGACATTTTTACTGGGATAATCCCTTCCCCCTAGACAGGCCTCCTAAACCATGGTAAAAAGAAAGGGGATGGGATGATGGGATGATGGGATGATGGGATGATGGGATGATGGGATGATGGGATGATGGGATGATGTTCATCTTTGGGACCATAGAATTGGAATGTTTTGGATTAGGAGGATGGGATTCATAACCAAGGTTACGGCAGTTTTTCATGAGGTAAAGAATGAAGTACACCTAATCTGGGTCCGTGCTCAGCATGTTCAACTCCAAACGAAGTGGATTTAAATCTGTACCCTCGGCTCCTCTAACCTTTTCCCTCATTTTTTTTGCGTTTCCCAAACATGAACCGAGCAATAATAAACCATCCCAATTGCGGGCTTATGCACCCCCCAAATTGTTGATAGTTGGTTGTTGTTTACTGCTCGGTGTACCATGTTGGACCACGTTTTGCCTTGGTCCCTGTGAAAGCGTCAATTCTAATGATTCTAGCGATTTAAACATCAACAATGGTCCTTTATTGGTAGTCCCTTCCGTTAAGTGGTTGTGTGAACTCATCAGTCAACTAGTGGGACAAATATAAACCATTAATCAACAACAATTGTAGATGTAACCAAAACCAATGAAAATATACCGATACCCAATAACATCCAATACCAAATAGTAACAAATTACCGAGATATCACTGATATCACTGGCGATATCATTGAGAATTTTAACATGGTTCCATCATATTACCAACCCAAACAGTCCATGTACATACACATGTTTTTGGATTTATTGGTGGATAAAGCCTAATTTCCGCGGCTAAAAACACATCTGCTCTTGCATCCCTAGGCATCCCAATTATTTCAGTTGGATTGATTTTTGACTCGTCCCCAGTTTCATTTCATGGGCTAAAACCGACATCTTTGCTGGTCAAACAACTGGAACACCCCCAGTGGTTGGTTGGTTAGATTCCTCAAACTCTTACATATGCTCTATGTATGTCATCTTTAGCAACCTCTACATTGATTATTACTGACATGTTGGCATATCTGTCATATGTGGACCATTTACATACGACATGGAAATCCTCCACAAACATCTAGACCAATTTCAGATATGATGGTATTGACCCATGTATAATTCATATATATATATATATATATATATACACTGTTATATATATACATATATATATTATTATTATTATTACTATTATTATTATTATATATTAAATATATTATCTAGCATGGCTGAGCTTGCTTTTGATGCATCCCCAATTTCCTTTGAAGTACTTGTAGCCCCTTTGATGAACTCGATGGATCTATGAGCGTAACCATCTACCGTGGTCCTTCGATATATCTGGGGAAATTACAAAAACCTCACTGCGACCGAAGCCTGCAATGATGGTTCATAAGGGGAATCATCCTAGAATAAATTTATTTCGGGTTATTGAAATATTATAATCTACTCAGATATATAGTATCTACCATAAATCACAAGATTCACTTAGTCAATGAAACACACAAAGGATGTCACAAATCAGCTAAAAATAGTTGTCATAAATCCCAGGTTTCCCATAAAATCGAGATGTAAATCTTGCTCAAATCTCCATTTCTCCTCTGTTTTTCTGGTGAAACCCCCATTTTTCCCATGGTTCCTCTGTGGATCTCCCTGGGGATCCCCCAGGCACCGCGTTGTACGACACCACGTCCGCGTCGGACCCGAGGCGTCGGAAGAGCTGCAGCGCCATGGTCCAGCGGCGGCCCTTCTCGCAGGCGCTGATGGCGGAGTTCAAGGTGACCTCTGAGCGTCCGAATATTTGGTTATCTATGGTTATCTTTGATTATCTACGATTATCTATGGTTATCTTTGATTATCTACGATTATCTATGATTATCTATGGTTCTCTATGATTATCTATGGTTATCTATGGTTATCTATGGTTCTCTATAATTATCTATGGTTATCTATGATTATCTATGGTTATCTAGGGTTATCTACGGTTATCTATGGTTATCTATGGTTATCTATGGTCATCCATGATTATCTGTGGTTTTCTATGGTTATCTATGGTTCTCTATGGTTATCTATGGTTATCTATGATTATCTGTGGTTTTCTATGGTTATCTACAATTATCTATGGTTATCTATGGTTATCTAAGGTTTTTCTACGATTATCTATGATTATCTATGGTTATCTATGATTATCTACTATTATCTATGGTTATCTATGGTTCTCTATGATTATCTAGGGTTATCTATGATTATCTATGGTTATCTAGGGTAATCTACGGTTATCTATGGTTATCTATGGTTATCTATGGTTATCTATGGTCATCCATGATTATCTGTGGTTTTCTATGGTTATCTATGGTTCTCTATGGTTATCTGTGGTTATCTATGATTATCTGTGGTTTTCTATGGTTATCTATAATTATCTATGGTTATCTATGGTTATCTATAGTTTTTCTATGGTTATCTATGATTATCTATGGTTTTCTATGGTTATCTATGGTTCTCTATGGTTATCTATGGTTATCTATGATTATCTGTGGTTTTCTATGGTTATCTATAATTATCTATGGTTATCTATGGTTATCTATAGTTTTTCTATGATTATCTATAATTATATGTGGTTTTCTATGGTTATCTATGATTACCTATGGTTATCTGTGGCTATCTATGATTATCTGTGGTTTTCTATGGTTATCTATGATTATCTTTGGTTATCTATGGTTATATATGGTTGTAACTAAGTTGATAATATGAATAATATGGCTAATAGTATGGTGATATTAATAGTATGGTTAATGGTAATATACTAATGATAATATGCTATTACATAGCATGGTATGGTTATCCATGGTTATCTATCATATGGTTGTATAGTTGAAATAGATGTATGTTTTTGATTGTTATAGATGGTGTTGTATACATATATATATATATGTATGCTTATTAATAGTATGGTTATGAAATATAGTTGATAATACTGATAATATACTAACGGCTATATATATGGCTATACTAATGTATAGCTATACTGATTGTAGTATATAGTGTGGTTGTCTATGGTTTTATATGATTGTAAATTTATAATACGGCTCATATATGTTAATATGGGTATGACAATAATAGTTAAATATGGTGAACTTTTTGATATATATATATATATGTATATATATATATATATTTATGTGGAACTCATCTGGGTGAATCATAATATTTCACTAACCTGGGATCAGGCCACACCTCTTGCGGCCCAGCCATACCCCCGCAGCTGCGGCATAACTGAGTCTGAAGTCTTGGTGTTGGCGTGATTATAGTATTGTTATACGTACATATATGGTTACATTTATTTGATATAGTTTATCTGTATGTGATAATATGATACTTATATAATATGGTTATAGTTTATATACTATGGTTATAAGGTACCTCAGTTATATATGGGATATCCCCATCTATATATATATATTACCAATCTTAAATACCCTGCAAAATTGAGAAAAGTTCTTAGCTGGTTAGTATACATGGTAGTAAATAATCCTGTAATAGTACTACCAGAAATAATTGTCAGAATAAGGATAACAATAATGATAGAACATAATCATAATTAATGGGAATAGATAACATACGTGATTAGTGTTAACAATTAAAAACATTTAGAATACCGTAGCTAAAATTATACTGGAATACTAAGAGTAATCAAATGTAAGATATTGATGTGCACGAGTGTTTACTGACAATAGTAATAGTACTAGTAGCAGTACTAGTAATAATTGTGGTATAGTATATACATGATATAATTTGATAAAATTGAAATTTACCAGGTAAACTAAACCTTAATCATCCTGGGAAACATTAATCATGGAAATGTGGCATTTCATGGGGGGTGGAATTAGTTTTTTTTTTTCAGACCTGCACGGATAAGCCATCCCTTTGGTCAACCCGGTTATACTCATTGAAGTAGTATCTGAAATGGTTTATACAGTCCATATACAAAGTTTATTAATGATATAAATATACATAGCTGAAAACATGTTTTACAATCCATGAATGATGGATAGTATGGATAGTCATATATGTGGTTTATACAATCAAATACATAGTAGTTCTTCAAATGTTATACACATGTTACACCTACTGGCAATGGACAGTCATCTATTAATGGAAGGAAACTGAGTGGGAACATCACCCACCGAATGGGTAAACTTTCCAGCAAACAATGTTTTTTTTTTGCCAGATGGCATTATTACCATCATTATGTTCTTACTATCATGATCATATATTACTGTGGTAAAAACAAATATATATTCATCATCAAATCATTGTAACAAATTGATTTTCTGAAAAATAGGTAAGTAAAAAAAAACTTATGATCATTAATCATTCATACTTCTATATCACTGCGATCATCAAATCATTCGAGCAGCTCGATTCGCTTCAACCGCTAACTCCTCCATACGTGCGAGCGTTGCCAGGGCATAGTCCCAGCAACCGGCCTGGCAACGCAGGGGATTCACCAGACAAGTCATTTTTTTTTATGGTAACAGAAGGGGCTTGAATGGGATTTAACTGGCAAATATGGTGATCTCAAGGGATGACTAATGGGATTTAACTAGGGATGTAATGGGCTCTAACTAGCAAATGTGGTGATATTTTATGGGATATAAAAACGGATATAATTGAATATCATAGGATATTACTAAACGGATCTAAAGTGATACAGAATCACTTTAAGGAGTTTTTCATGGGGAAATATTTTTCATGGTGATATGCAACCTTTCTATTTTTGATGCATATGGATATTTCGTATTGATATGTCTCGTAGGATTTCATAGGATTCACCAACAAAAACATCGGGGGTAGATCGCAGCCACAATGGATAGCTAATTTAATGTGGATATTGGATAGCTTATAGGTAAATCATCTAGATAGTGAGATGTATATTTATATGTATATATATATAGTGGGATATAGTGGGATATAGTTGGATTAATATGTGATAATGGTGATACAATGGAATATACCGGGATATAATGATAATACGATGGGAATATACTGGGATTTACTGAGATTTGACTAGCAACATATGGCAATATAATCTTGGTGTAATGAGACATAACTGGAAATAAACATGTAGAACCAATGGCACCCTTTGGTAATTTAAGATGGCTATGGCATATGGTATAGATAGCCCTTTTAGCTAGATGATTTACGTATTCTTATATTAACCCATAGTTTCCATACTTATGTTAAATTTCCCTGGGGAATCAGCCTAGTGAATGGAACTGGTAAGACGGTATGTGGTTAGTTGCTCCATCCATAGAATCGCAGGTATCCAGGATATATACTGGTTGGTGGTTTTCAACCCCTCTGAAAAATATTAGTCAGTTGGGATGATTCTTCAAAATATATGGAAAAACAACAAATGTTCCAAACCACCAACCAGTATCTATATATATATATTCATATGTGCCATGGCCAAAAGTTGGGCAAACGGCCCATGGAAATAGTCATCACTCCATTTCATAGGTATGGTTATGGATCGAAACCCTGGTGACCTAGGTACCCCTTAAAATAGCTTAAGTTCATGGATGTTTATACCACCAAATATGGTCATAGTATTACTCGGTGTTTTGACCCACCCCTTGGATACCCATTGTGTTGTGGGATTCCGGATCATGGGATGGATCGTGCCACATTGGCACAGCGAGGCTCGCACCTTCTCGCAGCTATGTATCAAAGAGTTGAAGATGACCAGACTCGGAGTAAACCTCAGCAAGGTTTTTAGCGCCAGATTCGAAATTCTCTGGAAAACTCATCAAAACACTCAGAAAACGTCAAGTCACAAAAAACAGAAAATACAAACAGTTTAGGGTTTAAACACACCTTGCAATAACGTCAACCCCGTGTTTCTATTCACCCTCGTTGATACCCTGCGGTCCCCTCAACATAATTAATCATAATCTGCTACTAAAACGGTACCAAACGCTGGCGAAGTTGGGGGTGGAATCTTCCGAAAACTAAGGACTCAATGATACCGACTGGTTGCATTGGTTTCTGTAAGTCGTGACACAGTAACTCCAATCACACCATATCATTTCCACACATATACACATATATATATATATAGTTATGTATATATAGTTATATAGATATAGAGTGATAAATTCCACTCATAGCATATCCAAACCACAAAGGAGTGAACATCGCGCTTCGGAACGAAACCAATCCCCATGGCCTCAGGCCTGGCCCTTGGTGCCAAAGTGCCGTTGGGAGCACAACGTGGCAACGACGCCCAGAGCGGATTCCCAGTCTCCCGACTCCTCGTTGAAACAACCCCGAAACGAAACCATGGTGGATGTCATGTCCACATAATTGGGACCATTTATTATGGGATGTTTAATATTAGGGTGATGGGGTTATAACTGACTTATGTCTTATATCTGACTTCTACTAGTACCTGGTATCTGGGGCATAAGTTGCATTTTCATCGTTTGCTATGGAAAATGGCTGATTTAGTGAGATTAAACATGGTGATTTTCCACAGCTGTCAAATGACCAGGAAGTACTCCAAAAAATGACTTGAGACATGATACAGAATTACTCACATGTTTGCCGGAAATACTGCGGATGGTTGCGAAACCCTGCACCAGTTGGTAACTATTAGTAACTATGAAACACGGTAAATAATGAGATTATAATGGGATGTTTACCATCTACCAACTAATGTAAATGATCCAAGAGAATCATGCAAATGAAGCGACGGTTAGCTGGGTTACCCTCTGGTAAACGTTTACATAACTATGGAAAATCACCATTTTTGTATAGTGGGTAAATCCACTATAAATGGCCATTTTCAATAGCTATGTAAAATTACCAGAGGGTAAACACTGGTGCCAGACTCAAGCTACATGGGATTCATGGGGTAATCGGGGCTGTTTCGATCAGCTCCAGAGAATCTGACCCTGCACCTCTTCACCTGGCCCCTTTTTGGGCGATGAATGCGAACGGGCTCTGGTTACGAAAAATGCGCCACAGAACGTGCAGCTATTGAACTTAAAATTTGAAAACATGTTACCAACTGCCACAAGAACAATGCAAAACGTATGTGCAATGTCTTCCCTTCTTCTATACATATTGTAATCCCTTCAAGGACGTTTGAATGGTTCTCCAGAATCTGAGCGGAAATCAAAGACCATACATCCCAAGATCCCAAAAATTATTCTCCTTAACACCTTCAGCAGTGGATGAAGGTTGGGAATAATTCATGTTAACTTCCTGTGCGTTTGCAGCCAGCTGAAAATCGCCAAAGTGGCTTTGTAGTTCTTGATGACCCTTTCACAGTCAACCACCTACACCACCGAAACGCGCAGGCCAGGGAAAGCTGGTGTCCAGCTTCAGTACAAAGGTTTCCATAAATGGGTGCACAGTACCCCTAAATCATCCATGTTAGTAGGATTTTCCATTATAAACCATCCATAACTAGGGGTACCTCCATTTACAGCCTATACTTCTCTAAATTTACCGCGCGAGACGCGGTAACCTCTTGGATGTGTCCATCAATCAGCACAAGTGATCCCCTTTTGGTGCTTCCCCCAAGATACTTCAAGGGTGTGTTGTCAAGCCACGGCAAAGTATAATCCAGCAATAATTCAAAAAATACATCGAATTACTTTACTTCGTGTGATCCCCACCATGACATTTATACATTTTCTTGTCTCGCAAATCTTTTGGCATTCTATCTGACATATCTTCTGGCATTCTATCTGGCATATCTTCTGGCATATGTTCTGGCACATCTTCTGGCATATCTTCTGGCATATCTTCTGGCATTCTATCTGGCTTATTTTCTGGCTTATGTCCTGGCATATCTTCTGGCATTCTATCTGACATATCTTCTGGCATTCTATCTGGCATACCTTCTGGCATATATTCTGACATATCTTCTGGCATTCTATCTGGCATATCTTCTGGCATATGTTCTGGCATATCTTCTGGCATTCTATCTGGCATATCTTCTGGCTTATGTTCTGGCATATCTTCTGGCATTCTATTTGGCGTATCTCATGGCATTTTATCTGGCATATCTTCTGGCATTCCATCTGACATTCTATCTGGCATATCTTCTGGCATTCTATCTGGCCGTTGAGGTCCAGCGGTGCACACTGAGCTGGGCAGGTCCCAGGTTG
>Ga0126342_10006257_pt1 | contig 21068 bp, 22 predicted proteins | sample Cyp1metagenome_FD_92528 | JGI IMG/M metagenome (GOLD analysis project Ga0126342, IMG submission 92528) | Coral microbial communities from Lord Howe Island, Old Settlement Bay, Australia - Cyphastrea 1 metagenome | ecosystem: Host-associated > Invertebrates > Cnidaria > Coral ...
ATCTATCTATCTATCTATCTATCTAATCTATCTAATCTATCTAATCTATCTAATCTATCTAATCTATCTAATCTATCTAATCTATCTTATCTATCTTATCTATCTTATCTATCTTATCTATCTATCTATCTATCTATGTATCTATCTATCTATCTATCTATCTAATTAATTATAATATACATGATATGAATACACCGATAATATCTGAGAGTCAATACCATCATCGTTTGGTCTCCCAGGCTGGCACAGCGCCGAGCGCTGGAAGATCAACTCCGGGAGGCACGTGGACGCCTCGACGAGGCGCCACGGATTTTTTTTTCAATGGGGCCTTTATTAAAGAGTGGTTTAAATGGTTTAAATGGGTTTTCAATGGTTTTCAATGGTTTTTATGGCTGGTGATAAATATGGTTTCCCTGGTATTTTTTTTTGGGAAACCCCGAAATTGATGGCTGGTCAAGAGATGGGAATATTTTGGATGCGATTTCATTGGGGTTTAAGCATCAGCAGCATCAGTATGAGGGTTTGGGGTTTTAACTATCAAATATTTTGGAACTTGACAAACGACGCTTGGTGATGAAGACAACATGAGAATCTACGGTGGAAGTCCAGTTCACAACGTGTTCACGTGACGTGTGTTTTTTGGGGGTGTCATGAGTTGGATCCCACCTTCTGAATGACACCTTTGTTTTGGGCCAACCAAGACCCATTAACCCATTAAATACATTTAAAATCATTTGAATACTTGATTGGGATATTGAAAATTATTGAAATATATCAATCAATCCCAATGATAGAATATGTCATTTTTTTTACACTTTGGGATGATCCCCATGACGAGTTCTCGCGCGCCGCGCTTTGCGCTTCAGCGCTTCAGGCCTCCGCCAAGCGGCGCGACAGCGCCATCGAGTCGGCGGCGGCGCAGAAGCGGATTGCGCAGATGCAGGAGGGTGGGCCGCTGGCGCCGCTGGGCCCATTGGATTTGGGAAATCTACGGAATCCAATGGATGAACTGCCGATTTGTGGATTCTGCAGATTCCCAGATGGGATTTTGAATGGGAAATCAGGCTAGCCGGCTATGGGGAAGTGTTTCCTGTAGATTTTCCCATGAACCAGGGAGAGATAGGACCCGGGAGAAATAAATCTCGGGATTTCAGCAGATGTCAGACATTTCAGCAGATTTTTCTGTGAATTTTTATGATTGAACCAGTAAGAAGAGGGGTAAATCCCTCCGTGATTTGCCGAAAAGACGATCGAACGAGCTGTGGGATTGAAACAGCTATGGAGCTATAGAGCTGTGGGATGTGATCAGCAGATGCCAATTGGCCTCTTTGGACTCCAATTTGATGTGCCCCAATGCATATGTTATCCGCCATACTATTTGATGCATGTACAATCATGTACGCGCGCACACACACACAATATATATATACATATCTATATATACATATACATATATATATGTATATGTATATGTATATATATACATATATATATATATATGTATATATATAGATATGTATATATATATAGATGTATATATATATGTATATATATATGTAGTCCTCATACGGCATGCAGTTATATTATTTACATGTGCATACATTTAATGAGGGACAAGAGTCACCCAAGATGGCTCTTCCTCTGCGACAACTTGCCATACCAGGACGAGTTGGTTTTCGTGACCAGAGAGGTGAATGGAGTTGAAGAGGACGTGGGGAATGTGGGGGTTCAGCCCGGACCCTCCAGAAAAGATAAGCCTTTAAGCACTAGTCCCACTATCATCCACTATTTGGAATAAACTTGATGGTGTATAAGTGTATAATCCACTATCTGGAATATGGTCCTCCATTTTCATCCACTATCCATTCTCAGGCAAAAACGGGACTGGCAACTTGGAGATGTTCCTTTGCCATGGATTCTGTATCAGAGGATATTTGCTGACTCACAAGTGAGGCATCAAACCCAATGCTTTTTGGGGGATGGCCTCTAGACTCAACCACAGTCAAAAACCCTTCAATGGTAGCCCTCAAGTTAGAATATGAACGATTGGGAAATACGATGAAATACGACGAAATATCTGAGCTTAGCCCAGTGATGAAGGCTTTTTTGGGAGTATTTCAATGTACTTCAGGGATCTTCAGGGATAATCCCAATAGGCAAGAGGTGGTGAGGATCCAACAAGAGCAGTATCAGATGTATCAGTTTTTGAGCCACCAACTGATGGAAGATGATTTTTCTGAGGGAAAAAACCTTGGGAGTTCCAGCAATATTTCAGAGGGCGCTCTCGACTGTGACGAGGATTTGAAAGCCTTGCGGCAAGCTTGCGGTCAAGAGAAGGTTGGGACTCCCAGGGTCCTTGCGCTGATTTTTGGTAGTCCGGTGGAATCAGTTGAGCTATGAAAAGTCATCATAGCCGTAGCCATTAGTGCACCTCAGCTCAGCACAATCATGTTGTCCATGGCCACTCCGACTGAGGAGGAGATGGAAACATCAGAAATTCTACCGTCCCGTGGAAGCGAAGGAAAGGTTTCTCATTGGCTGTCTCGTGTGAGGGCCTCCTTCATTGTGCCAGCTGTTGGTCTCATGGTTCTGGGTGTGTTTGCATTGGGTGCGATGCGTCAGAGTTTGGCTTCTCCGACTGCTGGGGACCAGTCTGAAATTCTCCAGCAGGAGTTTAAGATCCCAGAGCTTCCAGCGAATCCTATTGATGAGTTGAAGGCTGAAATCAAAAAGCCAGTGACAGTCTTCAAGAGTAAGTGGGGCATCAATGACCTGAGGCCGAATCAGATTACGCTTTGCGTCACCAATCTCAACATTGGACTCTGGAAGATTGTTCAGCTGGGAGCCGTCATCACCAAGACGGTAGCCAGTTGCCCAGCTGGATTCAACAGTATCGACAAGAAAATTGCATGCAATATCAATCTTGCTACGATCGTATCTACTCTTGCTTGTGCGATGGCCTTCTTCACCAGCACCTCCATCGTATGCACAGGCAAAACAAACCCAGATGCACGCTGCACAATATTTCTGGCACTGACCTTCAGGAATTTGGCGCTCTTTCCTGCAGCTGAGAATCAGATTTCACTTTTTTGCCCTAAGGCCTCATTGGAACAAACTGTCATACAAGGTGGCGTCAGAACCTTTGATGCTGGACAACGTCGGCTTTTGAATTCCTCCTTTGACAGCTTTTCTGACAGGGAACTCTCCGAACCTATGCCTCCGATCGAACAAGTGTTTTGCGCATGGAATGTTGCTCAGAGCTTCTGGTTCTTTGCTCGTATTCCCCCATTGGCCGACATTGCACGCCGACGTTGCCCGGCAAAGAGGGGCCAAGAAGCTGCTTGTTCAGAGGTGATCAACAACATCCTCACCATGACTTTCAACGGAGCCAAATTTATCGCTGCAGCCACAACTAATTGTGTCAACGGCATGAACGTGGCTGCTGGATGTTCTGCTGGCAGTCTCAATTTCATGTCAGGAATCACAGGGATAAGCTGGGTGGCCTCGGCCTTTGCAAATGGCGCATGCACAGATTTGCGTGCAAAGAGGAAGGCTGCGACAGAGGTGCGCATCAATCGCCAGATTCACAAGATTAACGCCATCAAAAGCAACACGCTGCGGCGATTGCTACGGGAGAAGAAACTCACAGGCCCCGCCATCGCGGAAGCTCACCAGATGATTGCCCAAGAAGAGGCCGACACGCGCAACAATGCCACCACGGAAGAACTTGTCCGCCATCTTATGCAACAGATGCCACAAGAAACCCATGAAGGTCAAGAAGGTCATGAACTTGATCCTTATGAACTTTTGTTGTCACACCTCCAGGGCTTGAAGTCACCCACCGAGGCAGAGTGGCAACAGATGATGGCAAAGGTGCGCATGATGCATGACAAGTACGTCTCCAGCCCTGTCCTTGCATAGATTGAGCTTCATCCTTTGTAACTCATGTGAAGCATCGAATTCAGCTTTTCTTGAACACCTGGACATCGAATTCAGCTTTTCTTGAACACCTGGACATTGAATTCAGCTTTTCTTGAACACCTGGACACCTGTGCCAGCTCTCCAAAATGAGGTAGACTGGTAGACTTCAAGTGTACAGCAGCCCTTGCATTGAATGGAGGGCATGGAGTGCAGGGTCCCAATGACTGCAAGGTAAACCGCTGCCAAGAAAGTCACTGTGAATAAGCAAGATTAAAAAAGCAGCAAAAAATGCAAATTTACAAGGCTGTGATCGAATCAAAGCTCCTCTACAGTCTGGGCTCTCTGGTTTTGACGAAACAAGAAAAACGTCGCATAGACGGTTTCCAGAACAGATGTCTGCGTTCTATTTTGGGAATACATACTTCTTATCCAGAACATCAAACGCTGAAGTCTTGCAACGTAGTGGACATGTTTCAGTATCCAAACTTCTTGAACGAAAGCCGCTGTTGCTCTTGGGAAAGATTTTGCGTCACCCGAACCACCCTCTGAGACAAGCGTCGTTTGCGCCTGGTACGTACACTGCTACATCTCGATATCTGAGGGTAGGTCGGCCTCGTAAAGAGTGGATGAAGTTTTTTCAGCACTTTCTTTTACAGGTAGTATGCACAATTTGCTGTATTCTGTCATGAAATGCAGTGGCACCAGCTGGTTTTGAGCCAATGAATCGATCGGGGTCCAGGAGCTGCGGAAAAGTCCGGCACCCTATAACGATCCCGACGAGGAGCGCCGTGATGTGCTCTCGAAGGCGGGGGGCTGATGGATTCGATGTGTGCAGGGAGCCACCATTTCTGTTAACGAACAAATGGGAGGATGCCAGGGTTTGATTGTGACTGTTTATGAGTAGATCTATAATACAATAATACTTGCGTAAGTTCAGTTTGTTGATGTTTTCAAAGTGGGATCCGAAATAATGGAATATTTCCGATAAACATCAACCATTTTGCGGATAAATGATCCCGTTTGTAGGCGATGCAAGGTTTCATTTTTGGTAAACCTTAGCTGAGTTAACGGGAGGACACGTAACACATCGTAACACCAAAAACTAAAACGATTGTTCTTTTTTTGGGGTCAAAATTGGACATGAACTGGGTTTCAAGTCCATCTTGATGAGGTGCGGGCTGAGCGTGATTTGCTGCTGAAGGATCAAAGGGCCATTGAGGAGCTTTGGAATGGTACTGCAAGGTAAAGGGACCCCCAAAAATGGACAAGTACAAACAAGAACACCACGAAAAAAGGCGGGGAATTGCCTACGAGAAGAACTCTTCCATCTTTTTAGGACCCCTTCTTTTTTTCCGCTCACCAAAATGGGATGTCGCCAAGGGGAGCAACTTAAGAGCCAGCTCAGTGGCTTTTCGCCAGGAGTTAAGGGAAAAACTGGATGAGCCAGAGATCCTCAGGGGACTGGTTGGATACCTCTGGTTGCTTCAAGCATGGCTCGAAAGTCAACATGTTAAATGGGAAATTCATCTGTACAATTTTGGAAAAGGCGATATCTGAGGGTTTTACACTAGCAGGTGAGATTACCCAGCAAAACTGTTTGGACTCAGAGAACTGAAAATCATTGGATTGGACATTTAATCCTGCTTGATTTGCTTTGGCGGTTCACTTTTGAAAGCGCATCTCGTCTTCGCCGGCCAATTCGTGAGAGGCTTTGCTTGGACTTTTCGACTGAATGAATCACTTCACAATTTTCCGTTTTAGCATTGGGCTGAGCCACTTGTCCCCATCTTCCACGCACATTTCTGGGCTGATTGAGGATCTTTCGACAGAAGCATGAAGCCCAAAGCAGGCAACAGGCGGACCTGCGCCACGGGGCTGGCTCTGCCCTAGGGTTGGATAGCAGGATGTACCCTCCCGTACCATAAGAAAACCAAGGAACAGTCCTAAATACTTCGAGTCCGGACGATTTTTTCCCCTCAACTTGGCTTTTCCAGGACCGCCAGCCAGGCTCTGTTGGAGAAGCAACGGCAATGCGAACAGGATCGCAGCTTGATGCTGACAGCCATTGAGGTGCCCGGTTTCTCCATGTTTCTCCGGAGTGGGATCCAGAAACTCCAACATCCATGAACTCGGGAGCATCATCAAAGACTCATCAAAGACTCACAGTATTTTTTAAGGTGATGTCCAACATCAGCAGATCACCAATGTGACCAATGTGACACTTGGTGATAGATTCCAGTCGAGTTTCTGGAGGTTAACCTCCACCAACCCCACGAGGCGGAGCGAGCCAAGTTAATGTCTGCACGAGCTGACCGCCTGAGGCGTTGGTGGTGGGGTCCTGAAACACATCTTGAGACCGGGGAAGCTTCCTGAGTTTTTGTTGGTCAACCTTATCTTATCCATAGTGACATTTTATTGGATTTTACCTCAAGTCGTCCTATTGAAATATCCATTTACTACTGGAATGTAATTGGTTGATGTATGCGAACGGGTCAAAACCTGGCCCAGTTTAAGCCGAGAGGCTGTGGAAGGAGCGTTCTGAGCTGGAAAAGCAACTTCAGGACCGGAGAGGGTCTGACTCGATGATCTCCCAAGCTGGTTGCAACCTGGGAACGAGTGCATCCAACTGCCGGTCAACTGAGAGAAACTGATCTGGGTATGGGTCAATACCTATTAATACCATTTTTAGGGGAATGACCATCCATTTACCAGCTATTTTGATGTTCACCAGGGGGATAGGGTTTTGACTCACAGCCATCTGATGAGCGTAAGTACAGCATATGCGTAGCAAATTTGATTTCAGGACTTCTTTTGCACAGGCTCTAGGGCTCTAGTGAGATCCAGATGAACCTGTGTCCAAGACCTCGAAAGGACGTTGACCAACAGCAGCTGCTGATGAGTCGTCAGGCTGGACCTGGTTGGACCTGGTATGGAAGGATCCCTCCACGAGGGAAAAACCAAGCAACAAATTGGACACAGGATATTATAGAACTGTAAAGCCAATCCACAACTTGAGACATAGTTTGATGCAATAGATAAATAACTAAATAACTATAAACATACTATAAATATACATATATTACATTAGATATATGATATGATATATTATGACATGTATATTAGCCCCCAGGTATCCGATCACCAACCGGTCACCTCTCTCAGGTGCCAGGTCGCAGCGTGCCAGAGGCCAATCGACCGGCCGAGAAGCAGCAGTGCCTTGGTTTCAAACATGGTGATTGAATGGGGTACTGTATAATATGAAGATACAATGGGATATAAATGGATATAAATGATGGTTTAGTATTTATACTTTTATAGTTTATAACTCACCAAGTAAACAAGAATTCCCTTACCCCAAAATATGTTTTGCAATGTGTGGGATGAAGCCACATATATATATACATACTGTGTATATATATATATATATACATATACACATACACATACACATACATAGGATGATAGAACGGGGGGTGTTTCATATTGACGGAGGATGGGATTATTGTCAGGTCTTATCAGATCTTGTTTGGGGTTTATCGATGCTTGTGATTTAGGGATGTTAAGGGCCCAGAGTTGGGTCCAGAAATATTCCCAACAGCGAATCTGTTGGGTTTCAATCTCTGGGACCGGGGACTGGTGACACGAAAATGCACGTCCCGGAAAACCGGAACAGTCAGGGAACCTTGCTGGAACCTTTCGCTGTTGGGTTGCAAAGCTGGGCTAATTGAACACATGCTGAAACGGTGATGTTGGACCAGCGCTTTGAGTGTGTGTCAAAGGGGCGCTTGATTGGTAAGCCAAGGTCTCGTAGCAAGGGCGTACCGCACGAGACGGTGTGGGAAACCTCGGACAGAAAGGGCGTCAACCACCGCTTTCGACATACCAAAGGGGCAGTAGATGGTTTGGAACCTGCACTGCTGTACATGAATATTGCTCCAGATCGGAGGGGCGCTGTCATTATCACGAGGAAACAGTAAAACGTGTTACTTTTGTGACCATTTCGAAACGGGATACTCCACAGTGAAGGACTTCAAGTGTGATTTGCACCAGTATCGAGAAAACCGACATTTCAGGGTTTATGATAGTACCTTTATATACCTTTATTAATTTCTCAATTCGTTTTTTGCTTCATGGGAACTTGATCTGTGAATCGGGAATGAACAGCGTGACGCTGAGGCCAGCAGTAATCCATGGTGCTCCAGTTGGGGCACTCAGTGGGGTTTGGAGATCCTGAGGGCAGTGCATCTTTTCCAGTGAACAGATCCCCAAACCCCGGTGATAAATCGGATCATTGTTGATGTGGAGCCATAGCAATGAATCTTGGTTCATTTGCTGTGGCTGACATATCCAGTATATATATATATCTGGAATCCCATTGATGATGGTTGGACCATGCTCCATTCATCCCATGTAAACCATGGCGCATCATTGAGGCAACAGGCCCCTGGAGCACGCCAAAGCACTGGTATGTTTGGGGGACCCAGAGACCCTGGAGACTGAGCCACGAATTTGGCCACCAATTCTTTGGCTCAAAGGTTACATAATGACTCCAAGGCAATCCGCCAAATGAATCAAATCGATGGTTCGCAACTTATTCCTTGGAAGGGTACTTGTACTGCTCATGTAAGGGTCTGCCGGAAACATTATGCTGAAACCGGCGCCCTGAAACCGGCCTTTGGATCCATCCGATTTTCAGGTTCCACATAAAGAGGAGGCGGGCTTTGGGAGACGAAGAATCATCAAGAGGATGCATTTTCGATCATTTTCTCTACTCTTTAGAAAGGAAGTAAGTCCTTTTTCAACGCGTAAAAAACCATTGAAACGTCATGAAACATCATGAAACGTCATGAAACATCATGAAACGTCATGAAACATCATGAAACATCATGAAACAGCATGAAACAGCATGAAACATGAATATCTCGATATATCTCGCATTTTTTCCACTGGTTCAGGGTCTCCATGGTCTCCAGGGTCTCCAAGCACCTCCAGGTGGGGAAAATATGGGATCTATGGAGTTGATGTCATCGATGGAAAAGTAGATCAGTAATTTGATGATGGTTTACTTAGTTTACTTTTATCATTTCAGATATTGATGATATTTTTCCATCATCAAATTATTTATGACAAAATGATGACATGAGATGACAATTTTTTAATCATTTCAGAGGACTTGTCTATGGCTAAATCCAAGAGTAGGGGATGAAATCATCAGGGTTGACTAGTTTTTGGTGTACAACTCTGACTTGCCAATTTTCCAGGATGCATTTCAAACAGGGGAGCCGACTGCCAATTTTGCTAGTCAAATCCAAACTTTGATGGTTAACCACCCAAATTTAGGAATGTTGGGCCCACATTGAGGGGAGAGGATTGATATTAAACCACCAGCCACCAGCCACTGAGACTTTCCGGGACAGGTGAGCGACGCCGGGACCACCGGGGAATCCGGGCGGATCGCTGAGGTGTGAGCTGAGGCAAAATGTTGGTCACTGCACACGGTTGAACGGAAAATAAAGCGGTTTGCGCTTGCGGGATGGGGTTTTGCGACCTGCCAAGCAACTGATGTCCTGAAAATATCTGAAAATCAGACCTGAAGTGGCTTTGGAAGATGCTTTTTCACCATGGCCAGTCTTGGATTTAGTTTTTATTTTTGGTGAGTTTGTGGCGAATCTTCAGACGACAGGAGGCAAGATCCCATGGAACGCACCATCCTGTGGAAAACTGCAAGACCTCACTGCAGCTCGTTTTTGCTGCACGGGGCAGTTCCGCCGCGCCCGTGTAACGCCGAATTACTTTTGCTGCCGTAGCACTGCAGATAGGCGCGCTCTACTGCGCTGCAGTTTTCTACGCACAGCTCCACGAATTGTGAAAGGTTCAGCTGTTGATGCTGGTTGTTGATATGGGTATGTCCAAGAACGCGAGATACCCCAAATCCCATCAAATCCCAAATTATGATAAATTGTGGCCATTCGGGGAACATCATGATCTCTCTTGCATTTGGGGTTCCCGGGGTCCCTAGTTTTTGGGACAAACCCATATCTGGCAAACCGCAGGCACGATGTCATATATGGTCCGGAGCTTGATGGCTGGCTGGCAGATGATCAGTGATGCTCTGATGGTACCCTTGGGTAATGACTAGCATAGCTATAGAAAATGGCCATAGAAATAGTTGATTTACCTATCAAAAATGGGGATTTTCCAGTTCGCTATGTTTAGTTTTCTGGAGGGCAACTTTTTTTTTGGATTGCTGGGATTGCTGGGTAATTTTCTGAGGCGGGATCTTCGCCATGTGGAGTCTTGAATGTCGGGGATGCCAGATCCTGCTTCCTAGCCATGGGCATATCTACACGGAAAACGAAACATGATAGTCTCATGGTATTGGTCATGGGTATGGGTCAAAATTCAAGACCTCAAACCTACAGGTTTCAAGCACATGTTTAGTAGTTATTAATAATCTTAGACCGAATTTCATCCTATCTAGATTCGCATACAGATCTTACGCCCACACAGGCTTTTCCGCCGCTGGACGGCAAAATCACTGCAGGCACAGGCCCCTGCAACATTCTATGTTGCGGCTGCAGCGCCAATGAATGCGGTGCATGGGAGTCAAATGATGTGTCTCGGAACGCAGATGGGAAACAAATTGCAATGGATCATTTCCATATTTACTCTGAGTGTATCCATTCAATGGCCATTTCGGGGGCGGCATTTTCTGCATTTTTCTGCGTCGAAGACTCGAATGGTCATGGCGGTTTTCCAATTTTTCTATCTAGGGGGGAACAAGCGGTTAGAAAAAATTTTCGGCGTCCCTTGACCACGTAACTTTCTCACCCCTGAAGAAACGTCCTGAGTTGACAGAGCCAGGGCAGGGCACTTTTGATGGACAATCCTCCATTTATTTCGATTTTCTCATTTGGGCAGGCCTATTCAATTCAGGGATTTCTCAGCTTACGGTTGGTATATCCCCATTACAGGAATCCATGGAAAACTCCATGTAAAATCCATGAATATCCCAATCCCATTGAATCCGAATCAATAAATCCCCTGGATTTCCCACTCATCTTCCAGTAAATCCCACTATAACTCAGCTCATGATTAACTGCCATTACCCTCTGGTAATTTGTTACATAGCTATTGAAAATGACCATTTATAGTGGATTTTCCCATTGACAATGGTGATTTTCTATAGAAAAATGTTAGTTTACCAGGCCGGGTAAATCCCATCAACTGCCATTGACTCTCATCAATTTCCAATCTCCGATGATCTCCGATGATCTCCGATGATCTCCGATGTGTCCAGGTATCCTCAGCCCATGGGTTTTATGGCCATGGTGGCTCCGCCTCTGCCGGAAGGCATCATGGCCCAGCCATGTGGTCACTCGACACAAGAACTGGTGAAGGGTTTTCAGCTGAGAGTGATATCTAGATGATATATGATATGTATACATATATATATATCATATATACATGTTATATGATATATAATGTATATATATATATATGATATTAATATAGAATATAAGAGTATGTATAATATGTGTAATGGTTACATATAATCTAGAATGATTACCCTCTGGTAATCAAGCGTAGCTATAAAATTATTGGTCCACTTGCAGATGATCTACTGATTTACCTCATATATATATATATACATATACTTATATAATGATATTTTTGTTATATAATCACATGTATATATACCTACATGTAATATATAAGATGATTTTTCGCCAGATAGGTCAATATCATACGATACATGATGAAATAAGATAATCTCCATTGGCCAACAGCTGATCTTTCTGGGGGTTCCTCTTTTCGGGCTTCATGGTATATTCTACTTGTCTGGTTAGGTAGGGATGATCACAACATGGAAATCCAGGTTCCCATCAGTCGGCTGTGCCGAGGTTCCATCCCTGCAGCAAAGGCAAAAGCCAAAGCTGTTCCTAAAAAGAGGCTGGGATGGGTCTGTGAAGCCACCATTAGCATTGAGCCCGCATATTTCCTTGAACCATATGGTGGTGTCTCAAAATTGGGGGACCACCAAAACCAAAACTACCAATCACTCATGTTTGGAAAGGAATCTTATGGCTAAAATTGGCCACCAATTTTGAGAAACACCATATATCTCTTGTATTAAACCACTTTCCAGAGATGTGGTATTGGAAAATATGGAAAAACAGAAAGGTATCTTGGAAAGTTTATATATATATATATATCCCTCTGGTAAACATACAACAAACTATGGAAAATCATGGAACATCACCATTTTTAATGAGTAAATCAACCATAAATGGGCCATTTTCGCTATGGTCTTCCACCAGGATCCGAGATGAGCCACAGAGCCGGCGTTCCAAGGAGGATGCTGAGGATGAGGTGTGCTGGGAGGATGGGTAGATCGGTTTTTTGATGGAGGTGTTAGGGGAATATCATGGGGATGTACTACTGTTGATCCACCGTAGGGATATGTACTGTATGTATATTTAATACAATATCTATATATAGGATAAATTACGATTCAGAAACTTTCCCCGATTCAGCAACTCCGATTCAGAAACTCTGATTCAGAAACCCCAAGGATTCAAGAAACTCCTGGTTGCCACGATTCAGAAACTCCAGTACTGTATATATATATATATATATGTAATGTATATATATGTATATATATAATGTATAAATATATGGATTAAAAATGTATAATATGTATATGTATATAATATGAATAACACACACATATATATATATATAATATACTGTGTATACATATATATATATATATATACATATATATACATATATATATATATTTATATTTGGGAAATCCCCGTCAATGGTAATTTCTGCAGCCAGCCATTTTTGAATTGCCGGAGGGCACCCCCAAAGTAATGGGACAGTGGGACTATGGAATGACCTGGGGATATATACACTGGGAAGATAGAGAACTCCGAAGGGATGTAACTATGGACCACAAGTACAACCAAGTATAAACATCCATAATGGGTACTGTATATTAAAGATGTGATTGGATATAACTTGGCAACCATAGATGTTTTTTGGATGTGTTTGAGAATAGGTTGCATACCCCCAAGTTATGGCCATTTACTACTGAAAATGATAATAAACCAGTGGAGAAAGAATTTCAGACAAACTCATATGACATGGGGTTCTTGTAGCCCAAGTTACTAGTATGGCCATTTAATGTAGGGAAAACATGGGAACATTTTGGTCAACCAGTGATTGGGGGAAAAGGTCAAGACATGGCTTCTATATCCATAGTAGGGGATGATCATACCACCATTCATAAACGGGGGGAGAGGAATATACTCTGTATTTTCTTAGTCCCCACCCCCCTTTGACCATTTTTGGACCAATAAGTGCACCAGCTGGCTGATGTGTTTTAGATGGCAAGTTTCGCCAACCGCTCAAGCAAATCACAAGGTCGCCCCGCAGGATCAGCCCCAACGATTGGTTTGGCTGATGGGTACCCTTCTGAATTTTACTCGCAAAGCGTGGGGGTCAGCAAGCTGTTGAGCACTTGGGCTGATCCGTTGTTGCCATTTATTGCCTAGGACCCGACTGACGACGGAGATTTCTGATGGTCATATTGCAATAATTTGAAATACATGGGGCGACTGCATACTATCAGTACGTGTATTTTTGAAAACGTGAGACAATTGACCAGGTCATTTTTCAAAACCTCCAATTTTCCTGTTTTGGTTGGCCGTGCTTGGGCAGAACCCAACACATGTGGAGGTCTCCGGTCGAGGCGTAATCTCCTTGCTTCAGGACTTGTAAGGGTTGGAGGGTGGTGGATATGGATCGTCAAAACATATGAACAGACTGAACAGACAAAATCAAGTGGTCTGGCCATTTCAAATGAGAGTTTAGCTACCAAACGGGAGTTCATTTGACGAACAGTAGGATTCAACCATCAAAATTTGGGTGTGTAATCATGGAGAAATGGAATTTGAACATCGAACGGTTTGACCAATCAAAGTGGGAATGCCAACCGTAAAAACGTGGTGCTTTGACCAGTAAACATTGGATTCTACCAAACAACCGGCTTAAAACATGGTTGATTTTTCATGATTTTGAACATTGGGGGTGATATTTTCAACATTTTTCAATGCGTTTTCGTCAATATCTTTTCCATGGATCTGAAAACAGGGTACCTCTGGTTGATCATCAAAATCATCCCTTTACGTGGCAAGTTGGGGTCATGATCCCTGATTGCCAGACCCCAAACATGTATTGTTCGTTTCACCACCGCCCCATTTTATCACCCCCATTTTTTGATGGTTAAACCATGTTAAACCGTTGGAAAAATGCCCATCTTGGAGACATATTTAAGGGTCTTGTACCGCTGGTACCGCTCGAGGGACATTCCCGGACTCCGGACTCGGACGCCTTTTCGCAGGAGTTCGTACAATGTTCCAAGAACTTTCCGACACCTCAACACCGGCCCATCCTCCAGTCTCTCGGCGCAATTATGTGACGAACAGAAGGAGGTTTTGGACGGTGTCGGAATGGGTTGGAATCATAACATGAACTGGGCAAGCCGGGCAAGCCGGGGCGGAAATTTCCACGAACGGCCGGTGCAAAACGAAAAAATATGTGTCCGTAGTTTGCCAGACCGCCTGCGTGTGAAAGAAACAATTTCTTGACATCTCTGTCGCATGACTTCCCTTTCTGTTGAAATCTCTTGCTCTTTGACATTGCTTTCTTCGTCAGATCTTTCTCATCTGCGCTCTTTCTCGTGACATCTCTTTCTCTTGTTTTTTTTGGCATCTCGTTCAGTTGACATCTGGTTCTTTTGACATCTCCTTCTCATGTCAGCTCTTCCTCATGTTTTCTCTTTTCTTGGCATCTGTTTTTCTTGACATCTCTTTTGTCAGCTTTTGTGCTTGACACCTCTTTCGGCACGTTTTGTATTGCAAAACTCGCGATTTCGTTCATCTGCTATCTTAAAAAAGACGCATTCCGTGCGAAACTTTCTCAAACTTGAAGTTGCGGAAACGAAACATTGGTGCGATACTTACTCCAAAAATTGCAAGCACGGAAGTCTCTTGTCTAAACTTCGATTCTATTGATTACATAGCAGCATCTTTGGACCTTTTTTTGACACTGACGTGGAAGGGACCTTTGTGATGACCGTTGATGTTTGAAGTTGATTAGCAACTGGCACCTGGTGCAATTTTCCATCCCATGATTTCCACCGTCATTTTCCGTCCGCCGTAAGAATGAGGTGGACGTTTGATACCCACATGGCTGACAACACCAATTTGGAATTTCGAGCGCAGGCGGGGCAATTTTTTTTCAGGGCCTTTTTTGCGGCTTGTCAATGGGAAATCATGGGAAATCCAAAAGTCCATGGGCCAATTTTCAACCCAAATCATCAAAGGAGAAAATGCCAAACATAGGGTTTGACAGGGTCTTTGCGCTGCGTCCTCCGTCGCTGTGTATGGGTCCAGTACCACCAATCGGATGATAAAATCATGTAGGAACGCTGTAAAATGGTACTTTAAATAGATCAAAGCATGATATAGAATCATATTTTATACCGTAACACAAAATAATATAATGTTTTCAGTAATATGACATGCTAAGACATGCTTTTTCACATGATTCAAAAAGCAGAACACTATTTTAAGAATAAGACATGGTCACCAGGGTCCAACATGGATCCCAGGGTCCGATGAGTCCGGGGCACCATCCAACAGCGAAACGAAGAGTTTCGTAACTCGCCTGAAACGACCATGGTTTCTGCAGGTTGCGATCATACAGTGCTGCTCCGAAGTGATGGCTGTGCTATTGCTTGTGGAGGCAATAAATACGGAGAATGCGACATTCCGCCATTGGAGGAGGGTGTGACTTACACCCAGGTTTCTGCAGGATTTGTTCACACCGTGCTCCTCAAGAGTGATGGTGCTGTTGTTGCCTTTGGATCCAATAAATTTGGACAGTGCGACATTCCACCTTTGGATGCGGATGTGGTTTACACACAGGTCTGTGCAGGTGACAAACACACAATGCTTCTCCGAAGTGATGGCATTGTTGTTGCGTGTGGATCCAATGAACGCGGGCAGTGTGACATTCCATCACTAAACTGGGGCGTGAAGTACACCCAAGTTTCTGGACGATCTCATACTGTGCTTCTTCGAAGTGATGGCGGTGCTGTTGCTTGTGGAAAGAATCTTTGCGGAGAATGCAGCATTCCACCTTTGGATGAGGGTCTGACATACACACAGGTTTCTGCAGGTGCACGACATACGATGCTTCTCCGAAGTGATGGTACTGTCGCTTTTTGCGGGGCTCGTGGAATAGGAGAGTGCGACATTCCACCATTGGATGAGGGTCTGACATACACTCAGATTTCTGCAGGCCATTCTTACACTGTGCTTCTCCGGAGCGATGGTCGTGCTTTTGCTTGTGGACACAATATTAGCAGGCGATGCGAGCTTCCGCCATTGGAGGAGGGTATGAGATACACCCAGGTTTCTGCAGGTGGTAATCATACAGTGCTTCTCCGAAGTGATGGTCGCGCTGTTGCGTGTGGAGACCGACGCAATGGACAGTGCACTATTCCGCCTTTGACATCATGGTTTGACTGGTTGTGGTTTCCTGCCTCACCGAAGCTTCGTTACATTTCTGATGTGGCTGAGAGAAAGTCAGACGTTGTTTTGCAAGTTCATTTTCTTCAGGAATGCGATGCTATAATTCTGATATGTTTGGGTTTAAATGGGCAAGAAGTGATGCGTTTGATGAAACGCCGGTGTGACCTTGCCTTGGAAGCGTGTAGCCAACTTGCACTTCAGTTGAACACTGACAGGAAGCAGCTTCGTGTGGTCTTGCCCGATGGGCAGTTGTTGGACACAGTTTGCACTGCCAATCCGTCAGTCACACTTGCTGCTGTGTGCTTGCAGCATGACAAGGCATAAAATAGGTATTGTCATACGCAGTTCGATGTCGATGCAATGAGTCAAATCTATTTGAATGGTATATAATCAATCGGTATATAGTCTTCTGGAAAAATGGAGCCCCGTTGTAAGATCAGGAAGCTGACAAACCGGAAGGCACCACAAATCACCAAAGTAGAAAATCAAAACCTCAGGAGTATACCCATGGCTTCTCCAACCGAGAGCCACTAGTGTGCGGAGCGCTTGTGCTCCGACTTGGGTGTGAATCAAGGATGGGCTGCCTATGGACCGACGATGCTCCGAAAGATGGTCGATGAGATCCAAAATGGAACCAGTGTGAATTACACTCTTCACCTCTTGCCCACTTGCTTCCTGGAGGGTGCTGCAAGAATCCAGGCTCATGGACCAGATGAAGAAATTTCAGATCTCACTGACTTTTTCCGTCCAAATCCTCCAGATTCCTTGGCCAACGGAATTCCATTGACCCAACGAGGAAGACGCATGAAAAACCTTGGGGTTTCATTGGCACAGTGGGACCAGGCCATTGTAGCTCAGGGATCTGCCATTTTGAGACCGCAGAGCTTTGTGAAAAAAGGTGATCCCAAGCGTCCAGTAGTTCATCACCTGTTTTTCCATGAAAACCATGGCGAAAAAAGGGAGTAAGCCATTGTTTCATTGTTTCCAACATCTTCGGGACCCTATCAGCCACGTTGACCCTATTGACCCGATGAAAAAGTTTCAAGATGTATACCTTAGGACAGCCTTGTCCTGTCCCAGAAAAACCTGATAGAATCCGTGGGTGATACCCTCTGGTTATTTAACATAGCCATGGAAAATGGCCCATTTATAGATGGTTTACCTATTAAAAATGGTGGATCTTTCCATGGCTATGTTAAATAACCAGATGGTATATTAAATACCAGAATGATATAATTAACATGCATGAAGGATGTTGAGGGTAGCTACGGCTTTTGTAAGATACGGGCTAGTAGCGAGGCGAATTCTGACGCCCAGCCGATTCCAGCCTGTTCCAGATTCCCATTGGTTGGTTAATCGGTAACCTCACATGAAGCAAGAAGTAAACTATTGCAAATGATGCAATGGTAATTGATGGTCAAATGTTGGTTGGATGAACATCCTTTCAACAGATTGTACATGATTGTACCAACTATTTTGGTGTAATATATCTACTTAGGTTTTGATCTATAGTCTATATTGGTAGGCACGGGGGATTGAGTAATTCTGGGGAAAAAAACGTGGTGCCTTCCAAAATGCACCGAATGAACCCATAGCCATAGCCATTTAAGCTATCATATACACAACTTGCCATAGAGCCAGATGCATATATATATATATTATATATATATATATCACTGATGAATCATATAGCCATATCAAAAAAACTTGGGGGTGCATCCCACTTGGTAAATGGAATATATATATATACCCCCAGCTATTAATATTTTGAATACATGGAATATCCCTTATTATATACGGGATGATATGGGTTGTGTATATATATATATATAAACCACAGATCCTAAGTGGGATGCACATCCAAGTAAAAATGCCTCAGATACCCTCTGGTAATGGCTGACATAGCTATTGAAAATGGTCATTTATAGTGGATTTTCCCATTAAAAATTGTGATTTTCTATAGAAACATGTTAGTTTACCAGAGGGTACAATGCTGACCCGCTACGAATGTCCACCAGGTCTCTTTCCTTTTGGATGGCGTGCCGCATCACGTGGCCGGCGCATGGCAGCAGTCGAAGAAACTCGCGCAGCGAGACACCGCAGAAAGATGCCTAGGCGCGGTGGAATGGGGCCGAAGGAAATGAGGCCCTGGTTATATGGATTATCCTAGGCATCCTAGGTCCTAATTTTTAACATCACCTGGGGAAACAATCCTGAAGAAATACCTGAAGGCGATGGTTTTTCAAATTCTGAAAACAGGACATTTGCCAACCTCTTTTTTTGTTTCTATAGGGGATATGATATATATATATAGTGGGCATGCACAATAGGAATATTTTCTACTGGGATTAACGTGATGGGAATATCATGGGACATCTACTGAGGCCACTGTTTTCAGATGATGTGGATTCAACTGAGCCACTAGGGGATTAACCAATGGCAAGTCTTCAGAACCTCCATGGTTTCCATGGATCAACCGCGATTTCCTGTAGTAACCGTATAAACAAGTCCATTAAACTCCATTGAACCACTCCAATGCTTCGCTGTTCTTGAAGCTACTGACGTTAAAACTGGTGAGTTCCCCCCGCCATGAGCCAGGTCTCTTTGTGGGCTGCTGGGGTACCTACCTGCTGCAAACCACGGAGAGTAGTGATGCTGCAGTCGACATGCAAGACGATCCAGTCCTGGCGCTCCAGAAGCACCTCGCCGGAGAGAGAAACTTTGAGCCCCAAAGTTCGACTTTTCGTTGAAAAAACCATCAGAGTTGGTGATTTGATAAGGATTCTAAGGCTTCTTTAAAGGTTTGGTGAAACCAGGATTTGGCCCAATGATATCAGAGTTTTAGTTCTTGGAATTGATATTTGTTCGAATATTGCCCGGACCATATCCCATTCTTTATTCCAATGATGTATTCCCAATACAAAGGCATACGCATACATATTATATATCTATATATATCATATTATATCAGATATCCTATATCATATGTCAGAATTCACATATGATATATCGTATACCATCAAACATATCATATATCATCGAATATATCATATATTCCAATAATATATATCATATATTTCAATAATATATCATATATTCCAATAATATATCATAATATAACCATGATCTCTTCAATTTTTTTCTCTGGTTATTTGACGGTTCGCTCACTGGAACATCTACCAGGCCATGGCTTGAAATATGGCACTGAGGTTCTGCAGCTCCTTCCGACCGTGCAATGGACAGGGGCCCACATGGTGCATCGATATGGAGGTGAGACCGGGAGACCGGAATCGGATGATATATATATATATGTGATCCTCTCTATCTCCCTCTCTGTCTCTCTTATGGTAAATACATTATATATATATACATACGCATAATATATATATATATATGTATTATATGTATTTATATAGATATATACATGTATTACATACGAATATATATATATATATATAATACATACACATTTGCAATGATTCCCCGACAGGACATATTGACTTTTGGGTCATTTGAGGGTCCTAGTCCTACTTTGGTAGGGGCATCACCTGTGACATGGTCTTTTCCATTTCATTTCTCTCTGAAAGCCAAATACATGGTAAGATGCAGGCGTGCAAGGTTTGTTGAGCTATACGTAGTTGGAACCAACCGATAGCTTCAAGTATGGCTATGGGTCAAAATTTACACAGGGGACCATAGATCTTGTTTAAATGTATCATTATTTATTCCCATGATGTATGTATATATATATACATATTCATTCCCATTCTGCCTGCTAATTCCAGCCCTTCCGTTTCTTATGCGCCCGTTCTTATTTGTAAAGATGCTTTTTTTTGTTGGGTTCCTCCCCATGGCAGTTGGTGCTTCGCAGTCGGCAGGCTGGAAGGTGCAAAGCCACAGCAGAGATCACTTTGTTGGGAGTCAGGCGCCGTCTGCACCAAGCATTGGGGATTGATATCCCAAAAAAAGACGATGTTTAAGATGTACCAACCAGCAGACGATTTGCGCAGTCGCAAGAATGAATGTGGCAACAAACTGAATAAATTTAGATTTGAGCAACAAATGTAAATCCTCTCGGATGAAACTTCATAGTTATATAACTACCACTCCCCTCCCGTGGCTGGTTCACAAGCAGTTTGGCCGTGGCTGCCCTGGGACACCGTCGCCATGTCGCCACTGCCAGCAATGATTATCATTATTTTCATTTGTATTGTCATGATTGTCATTATTACTATTATTGGATTATTGGAAAAACACATTATTGCACTCTCTCTCTCTCTATATATATATACACCCGCAAAACCCCTGTCTCGCCGTCATATATATATATATAAGCCATATATACATATGCACACACATATATATATATGTATATATATATACATACATACATACATACATACATACATACATACATACATACATACATACATACACATATACATAGACATATACATATACATACATATACATATACATATACATATACATATACATATATATATACATATACATATATATATACATATACATATA
>Ga0126342_10006258_pt1:0-20000 | contig 21068 bp, 22 predicted proteins | sample Cyp1metagenome_FD_92528 | JGI IMG/M metagenome (GOLD analysis project Ga0126342, IMG submission 92528) | Coral microbial communities from Lord Howe Island, Old Settlement Bay, Australia - Cyphastrea 1 metagenome | ecosystem: Host-associated > Invertebrates > Cnidaria > Coral ...
GTTACACCACGCATTTGTGCCAACCCATCCTGAACCTACCTCCCAAAGATACATCACAAAACCTCAGACCCTAAGGTTTTCATCTCACACATCTGTTTTGAACTTTGCCGGAACAGCTCTCCATGTTACACCACGCATGTGAGCCAACCCATCCTGAACCAACGTCCCAAAACACACTACAAGCTTCAGATCCGTAAATTTTCATCTCACACATCCCTGTTTTGAACTTTGCCGGAGCAGCTCTCCATATTACACCACGCATGTGTGCCAACCCTGAACCAACGTTCCAAAGATAAACCACAAAACCTCAGACCCTAAGATTTTCATCTCACACATCCCCAGATTTTGGAAGATGTGCCAAGTTTCAAATGGAAACTACATGTCCGCAGCAAAACTCTGCTGCCACATCAGAAGTCTGACCCCACTTGATCACTTGACCCATCTGGCGAATGCGTGCGAATGCCAACAATCGTCACTCAACTGGGGAGCAGGCCCATGCCATTTTCCGATCTCATTGGTGCCTCCCTTTTAGGAGGTTGCCTGGCTGCGCCACAGTTTGACCACTGGATGGACCGGATGACCCAACGACTATGCTGCAAAGGAAACATAGCGCCTAGGATTGGTTCTATGTCTTAGTGGATGTGGATATCCACAGCTCCCACCAGGCTGCGCCTTTCGGCGGACAGTACCGTAAGCTCCTTCAGCCAAGGGATTAGGTGCCCCGGGATAACATTAATCCACTGAGGTGCTCAATCTTCCCAAGTGTACATCATTGAAACCAACCAGGTGACATGTGCATGTCCAGCCTGCTATTGATGTATGCATATATATATATATATGTGTGTGTGTGTACCAATTAATCTATTCATTGGTGTGTTTATTTGTTTGTTTCAAGAAATGTTATTGCTTCATGTGGCATTCGTATATACCCATTTCTGCTGGCTACATATGTGCCTATCATGTGCATTTGCATATGCATATATAGACATCTACATGTATATCTGCACAAATCTCAACAGAGTGAATACATAGGTAAATGAATTTGCAAACAAAACAATGTATGCATACATGAATAACGAATAAGTACATAAGATAGTGAACACGTCAAAGTGCACATGTTACGTATTACTGTGTACATTCCATTGTTTCATATCATATACTTTAGCAACCACTTAGGAGATAAATTTCCCTGCTGTCCATCTGAGCTTCTCACTGCATTGTGCTCGGGCAGCGCTCACATGCCATGCGAGTCTCGGCCGGAGATGCGCTTTCGGTCTGGATCCATGCGATGGTAGCAAATGCAAATTAGTTTATAATGGATTATGTAGACATAAAAACATATAAACATCGGTATATTATATATATGTGTGTGTGTATGCGTATGCGTATGCGTACGCGATCGTACGCAATCGTACGCGATCGTATGCGTATGTATACATGCATGCACGGATGTAACTAAGAAGGTGAGTAAGTAAGCAAGTGAGTGAGTGAGTGAGTAAGTGAGTAAGTCAGGGAGGGAGTGAGTGAGTAAGTGAGTAAGTAAGTGAGTAAGCAAGCAAGCAAGCAAGCAAAGAAGCAAGTAAGCAGGCAAGCAAGTAAGCAGCAAGTAAGCAGCAAGCAAGCAAGCAAGTAAGCAGCAAGTAAGCAGCAAGTAAGCAGCAAGTAAGCAGCAAGTAAGCAGCAAGTAAGCAGCAAGTAAGCAGCAAGTAAGCAGCAAGTAAGCAGCAAGTGAGCAGCAAGTGAGCAGCAAGTGAGCAAGTGAGCAAGTCACTCAGTCAGTGAGTCAGTCAATCAGTCAATCAGTCAATCGATCAATCAGTCAATCAGTCAGTCAGTCAGTTAGTCAGTCAGAGAGTGAGTGAGTGAGTAAGTAAGTAAGTAAGTAAGCAAGCAAGGAAGTAAGTAGGTAGGTAGGTAAGTAGGTAAGTAGGTAAGTAGGTAAGTAGGTAAGTAGGTAAGTAGGTAAGTAGGTAGGTAAGTAAGTAAGTAGGTAGGTAGGTAGGTAGGTAGGTAAGTAAGTAAGTAGGTAGGTAGGTAGGTAGGACAGTAGGTAAATACGTACGTGCATACGTACGTACGTATGTATGCACTGCAGGTGTGACTATGCATGCATATTGTGTTTATTTTTTTAATTTATGTAATGTATGTAGGTGTGTGTGTGTGCGTGTGCGTAGGTTTGTATGCGTGCCAGTGTGCATGTTTATTCTCTCTCTCTCTCTCTCTCCATCGCCATCTGTTGTTTACATGCTTCATGTACATTCATTTATTTGTTTGTGATCAGTCTTCACTCAAACATGAATTTGGGACTCATAGAAGTTAGGACTGCAGGTGTGGATATTGACTTGCAACCTTACCATCATCAATCATATGCTTGAAGGAATGTCCACAATGTTGTAAGGTATATGAACCTCCAAGTTGTGTAGCTACCACTGGGGCTAGGAGTTGAAATGTAGGATGCCATCATGGTAGGGCCCAATTGCCGGACAGTTCTGGCATCAAACAGCGGTGTTTCTTCGGTTGTCGCAGCCAAAGGGCAAGCTGAGAAACCAATACAATACAGTAGAATATCAATACGGACAGTATATAAACCATTGTAAACCCAGCATTTGGGGATGGTTTATCCTACCAGATCCAGAATTTATGGCAGTAGTGGGAATGTGCTGTTTTACTATAATCATGATTTTCTATGATTGGGTTTTCCACATGAACATGGAGATAGGATGTCAAGGACTTCTCCTTGCCCGAGGCCCGCACACGTCTGCACTGAACCAAACTCAGCCGTCCGAACTGGTGCCACCTCGGAGCCAAACAGCATAGCCGCAGCCAGGAGCGGAGGCCGCCCAGGGCAAACTTCAAGAGATCTCAATGATTTTTGGTTAAGTTAAACAAAGAGCCAACCAAACTATACCAAATCACTGTTTTCTGAGTTTGGCACCGTCACTGGCTCCATGGGTGGCATCGGGGGTTGGGCTCTGCGCCCATCCAAGGTACGCAGCTGAGCGAACTCATTGGCATCGAGCACCCCATCGTGGTTGGCATCCAGCACATCGAACAAGGCTTGCGCCCGAGCCATAGGTTGGGATGCCACAGATGCAGCCGGCATCACCGGTCCTGTGGTTACTGTCACCGGGCTGGTCACAATGGGTGCAGCCACCGTGACTGGCGGCATAGTCACCGGGGTGCTGGTGACGTAGGTCTGCGGGCGGTACGTGTATGCTGGCACCGGCGTCAGTGCTGGTGCCAGGTTGGTCCTGGCCGGCACCGCCACTGGAGCGGCGCTCATCGAGGAAACGCTGACGGCGGCGGAGGACAGACGGCTATGGGTGGCTGGTGCTGGGGGCGCTGGGGCTGGCGCGGGTGCCTCTGGGAGCAGCGGCACGGCCTCGGGTTGGGCACGGCTGCGCTCGGAACGGCTGGGCAGCGGCACACGCGGGCCCTTCTTGGGGATGGAGGTGACCGGCGACGGTGGGGCCATCTCCAAGAGCTCCTGAAAAAGATTGCTCGCAATCGCCCAGTGTTTCCTTGCTCTTTGATTGAAAAGGTTCAGGCTCCAGTAACCTACTTGCGGGGTAAGACATGAAACCTTACTTGTTCTTACCTACATGTTCTATTTTCAATGTGGTTGAATAGCTCCAGAAACGTTGTTTGCTCCAATTTTCTTGGTGGGATCCACCCCCGGTCCGTCCACCCCGATCATCCAGTCCTCCGAAGACTCCTCATCATCCGGCACTTCCACATCGCCGCTGCGGGCCACACGCTTGCTCCCTTTCATCGACCTGCCGAAAGGTCCAGAGATCACAGAGTGGGGCCAGTGGGGGTGAAAGGTACCACGGGCAATATGGAGTTCTTATGGGTTTATATTTAATCGATTACCAAGTTTTGGAGTGCTTTCTGTCTTTGCTAATCCCCTTTGTAATATCTGGGATCCATCATTTATTGCACCTGGGTCCCACTTGTGTTTCGTTAGGGGTGGTAATGAGCTGGGAATTGTGCCCAGCACCGTAATTGATCTACAAAAATTAGGTATTGCTACGCCGACAACCCCTCAGTCGGCTGCTCCGAACCCATTGTTGAGACTCATGGCTGGAACATTCACACCAGGCTTGCGAATCCTGCCAGGTCACTGTGTGCAACAAATGAAGGCTGCGACGGCCATTGCGACGGCCACCCCAAGCAAGACCCACAGCAGAGTGTGGTCATGATGCTCATGGTCATGAGCGTGGAAGTCCTGAGGCAGGCGATTTGCAAGGATCATGTCTCACTCTACATGGCTCCAGTCGGGCAAGGTCTATCACCATGCATCCCCAACATTTGGCGGCTTAACTGGGGCACCTATCCTGGATATTCCTGGGTAAAACAGCTATGCCATGCAGTATGGCCGAAGGCTGCCTGGTGAAAGACCCACGATTGCGGCTAAAATCCAGATGTGTGTTTGTGAAACTGTTATTCTACCAAAATCAGCCTCTTAGGTGAAAGTGTTTCACAGTGTTTCACAATATTTCTGGCGTCAAAATAGGTAGCCTTTGGTGGATTGATGTGGATTGATCAATGGTTCAATCCACCAAGCGTCTGTCACAATGGTCGCATTCGTGTCTTTGGCCACCGCGGTGGCATCTTTGGCACTGCCGCGTGCCTCTGAAAAGGGCCACCGGGGAACTCGCCGTGAAGGGCCAGTTCCATCATGTCCTATGGAAAAATCCTGGAAAACAAAAACACATAGGAAAACCATGGGAAATCCATTTCTTTGGTTGGGGTTTCATGACAGGCTGAGACTTTGTGCAGTCTGATTGTCCACTTCTATGACCCGTCACCGCCTTGATTGGTCCAATCATAACTTCTTCGGTGGTGGTTGTGGTGCTGGCGGTGGTCGTTGTGGGCACTTTGTCTGTCCTGACCAATGTCTGGGCGCAATTGGGGCTCCCATGCAGGTCAACACTCAAGGGATTCTAGACCCAACACCCACAGATTCCACAGATTCTTGGTTACTCTCCGGTAATGAAACATGGCAATTGTCAATCCCCAAACTAAATGGATGTTTTTCATAAGAAAATCAACTATGAATGGCAGAGCTGAGAGTTGAACATTCCGACGGGGAAATCATCCTGACTCAACCTATGTTTAATGGCCTCATGCAAAATCCCATGTTTTGGGGCAAAACAAATGGGGCAAAACGAACATGTGGTATTGTTTTGAATGATATAATATGGTTATATGGTAAACTTGGTAAACCTCATAATGAACCTCCAACCCAACCCATTTCTAGTAAGTCACGGGACGATTATTGCTTTGGCCTTGCCACATTGGCCGTAGGTTATATCCCCAGTTACTACCTGCGACAAGCCTATGAATTGCAGGCAGATTACCGTTCATCATTGAATTTTACCACATCAATTCCAAGATGCTCCATCTTTTCATGGTTCTAAATGGATTTTTCTGAGGATTTTCTACTCCATTCACTGGTTGATCATCATTGTCCCCATTAGAATTTGGGAGTTCATCCCCCGTTTTCGGACACGCCAAGTCATCTTGGTTTAGAAATCTCATTATGTCACCATCATATATATCTGCCATCCCTCTAATTAATATAGACCCTGCCAAATAAAGTGCTGGAGGACTACATTCCTCTAAAACGCGGTGGTTCTCAGGGTCGCTGATGAATCTTCGAATGTTTAGATGTTCTCCCCCACCAACACCAAGCTCCTCTGTGAACTGTGTGTGTGTGTGTCTTTCCATGTTTTTTCCCATGTTTGTTCATGATTTTCCCATATGTTTCCGATGTTTCTCCATGATATTTTCCCATTTTTCCAAGTTTCGCCTTTTTTCCAATTGTGTCCCACCTTTTTCCCATGTTTTTCCCGGGTTTTCTCCGCCTTTTTTCCATGTTTTTCCATGGGTTTTGGTCGTTTTCGCCCCGCACCCGGGTTCCCGGACATCCAGTTCTGCGCCGTGAAGGCGCCCGAGGTCGCGGCCTTCTCGGCGGCTTCGGTGCCCAGGCGGGCGGCCTGGGCATTTTCTATGGATGTTTTCATGGCCTTTTTGGTTGATTTACCATGGTTGATAAAAACATCCATATGAAAAAAGGCTAAATATTTACCATGGTTGATTAACATGAATGAGATTTATCCTTTGGTGATTTAACAGTTTGCCATGGAAAATCGCCATTCTTAGTAGGTAGATATAGGTAAATCATCCATAGATGGACCATTTTCCATAGCTATGTTAAAGAACCAAAGGGCACCTCTAAAAAATTGTGATGTTCCATAGCAAACTGCTAGTTGACCGGAGGGTAACCCATGAAAAAAGTTATCTTTCATGGGTATTTAATGGAGATCTTTGCCGTGGCATCATGATATGATAATGATATGATAAAATTTGAAGATCCTACTATGATCTGTGGAGATACCCATAATATGATCTATTGTGGGATGTAATGCCTATTAACCAATGGGCAAAAGCTAAATATACACATATATATATATATATTTATTTATATACATACACATTATATATATATGTACACATTATATATGTATATGCGCATTATATATATATATATATATGTGTGTGTACGTATGTATAATGCCTATATATAATTTATAGTATAATATGATATGACGGAAAATGATTGTGGATGTGGGAAAGCCAATGCGATAAACCTACCATCCTACCATTTGGAACCAATTCGGGGGATGGCTTAAACCATTGATGGCGATTCTGGGGATGGTATATTATTGGGTTTGCCACATTAATGAGTATTTAACCAATGAACTGATGAATAGTTGGAAGATAATGGATATGATATTAACCTTTAAATTTTGGGAGATCTGGAGATATAACTTAACCATCAACAAAGGGATTTGGCCAATGAATAATGATGAATAAATGATCTATATTGGATAATGTGTCCATATATTTCACTAGAATTCGGTAACCAAATTTCCAGCCTATTATTAAATACTCTCCGGCAATTTAACAGCTTAAAAAAATTGCCCATTTAGTTTGATTATTTACCTGTAAAAACTGGTTGTGGATATTAATGGTTGTTCAACCATCAACCATAGGGATTTAACCAAAGAATAATGATATTGCACATCGATGCGGATAAGATCTGCAGTTATGGATATGGATATGGATTTGGGTACAAATGATCTATCAATCTAGGAACACATATATAGTTGATAGGCATCTTTTCACCAATTAGATATACGAATTCGGCTTTGGGGAATTGCTTATTTACAACATATTTGAATCTCAACTATAGCAAAAGATATACGTGTGTAGATCTGTAGGTGTGTGTGTGTGTGCGTGTGTGTGTGCGTGTGCGCGTCACAATAGATTGAGGTGTAGGCGCAGGTGCTCATAGACATGTATAGGTATTATACATGAAATACATGTAACATCTATTTAAATATTATATATATATATGTATGTGTGTATTGATATGTGCGTATCTACAAACGGGCGACCTCGGCAGCTGAAAGGCCCGCTTTGATGCCAGCTAGCCTTGGCAAATGCCAGGTAATCAGGTAATCAGACATGGCTGGTGAAATTTCTGATCGGGTATTTAAATAGGACAGGAAAATCATATACCAATGCATTTCTTTCAGGTTTGTGCATTGGTTATCGGAGGATAACATTTTTTTTCCAGCCAATCATACGCTTTGTCTCCACAATCCTATCATGGGGGCGGTCATCCATGATGATGATGATCTCATTTTCTGCATGGTTTTCAAGACATGGATTTGGTATGGTTTGCCAAATTTCCTTGGTTCCATCCATCCCCATCCGTTGCTTCAAGGCTTCTGCTCTCCATTCTCTGCTTTTTCTCCCGCTGCAAATCTCAGACAAAAAGATCCTAAACCAAAAGAAAAAGGATCATATAGTTGTCGTGTATATACATGACATGTGTATATATATATATATATTAATTTTTCTATTGATCTATTCATTATTCATTCAATTCCCACCACCATGTCCCGGCCGTAAACACACCATGGCCATGGCACGTGGCGGCCTTCCTGGAGGCTTCTTCGGCCCCCACAGGGTCCATGCCGCCGTTGGTCGCGGCGCGCCCCGCCGCCACCGCGGCCGCCTCCAGCTGCCGCTGCGCCGATTGGCCGTCCGCCTTGCTGAGGCGTGCGGCGGCAGCACCGGCTTCGGCGGCGTCACGCTGGGCCGGGGTCTCCTCGTGGAGAAAACGCGGAGAACGGCAATCCCCAAAGATACCCAAAAAAAAAACCTTGGAAGTTTGGAAATTGAAAATCCTTAACCAAATTTTGGGTAAATATGCGCAAATGATTTTTCTGAATTTTTTTGGGGTTACAATACAGGTAGAAAGGTTAGACAAAGATAAAATGGTTGGATGGATGGACAGGATATATCTGATAATACAAGAGGAGGCAAGATGGAAAGGGGGAAGGCTAGACAATGCTAGACATATAAGTCATATAAGACCAGATAGAATACAGAGATGGATAGATATGGATGTAGATATTGATATTGATTTAAATCCGGCATAGATATAGATAGAGCGGATACAAATATTATGTGCCGGAATTGTCTAGATATAGCTAGCTGTATTAAGGATAATTATATATATATAAGGCATGGATTCCGAGCATGCACGTTGGGTTGTTTCTGCGCCGCCATCTCCAAGAACATGAGCACCACTAACTCCCACAAAACATACACGCGAAGACGAGAAGAAGGGAAAGCTTGTGGAAACTGCTTTCCCACTCTCTGAAGACCCTGTCCTCCAGCGGAGGATAGCCATTGTTGTTGCCAGCCACCACCTTACCCGTGGCCGATGGCGCAATGGTCACCACCAAGTCTGGATCCATCTCCTCAGTGGCCCCGCCGCTCACTGCATTCGCCACGGCATCAGCTATCTTTTCTGCTTCCTCAGGGGACATGCCTGCAGCCGTTGCGGCATCCTTGCTGGCCTTGTGAGCTGCAGCAATTTGCTCCTCGGAAGAAAGGTGCTCGGCAGCAGCTTGATCGAAAGCTGCACGACCTGCTTGCTCAGCCTGCTTGTAGGGCGATCCCTTGGAGTGATCAGAGCTGGAAGTAGCTGCGCTTCCAGCTGTATTCCCAGCCGCTGCAGCTGGCACCGTCTGCTTGGCAAGCTTCTCCAGCGCTTCCGCTCCCAGCCCGGTATCCTCGGCCGTGCGGCGCAGCGCCTCCTGGACGCTCTTCAGCTTCTCTTCAGGTGCCAACCCAGCGGAGGCCGCCAGGGCTGAGGTGGCGATGAGTGAGGCCAGCTGCACCCCACCAACGCCGCTGCCCTTGCCGGCCTTGGCAGCTGCGATCCCCGCAGCCGTGGCGGCCAGGGCACTGCCCTCCTCTGGTGCCTTGCCATCTGCATGGGCAGCGCGCTGTGCTCCGGCAGCGGCCACTTTGGCAGCCTCTTGGGGTGACAGCGGGGCCTGGGAAGCATAGGTGCCAATGGCACTTGCAGCGGCCTCCAAGGAGGTTCAAGGTGGATGTTGGGAGCGCAAAACTGAAGCAAAGAGAGGAAGAAGCCTAAAGATTTTAAAGACCTCGAACATAAAAATTCGAGAACCCTTTCAACGTCCCTAACACATCCAGTTGCACTCTCGCAAATCATTTATCTGCAGGCCCCTTGCCTCCATCTGTTCCTCCAGGCTCATGCCTGCAGCCGAGGCTGATTCCGCCACGGCCAAGCCAACCTCTGCAGCCCTTTCCTGGGGCGACATGTCATCTTTAGTTGCCTCTGTAGCAGCCAACGCAGCAGCCATCACCGCTAGCTGTTGTTGCTTCTCCTTGCCGGCTTCAGGTGGTTTTCAGGGAAAAGGGAACCCGTGGTTAATGATCCATCTGCGAAGTAACACCCCTGATTGATCGAGGATGATTGTGACCATTAGGCTTCCAAAATAAATTTGCAAACATCTCTCGCTCCCTCTCTCCTTCTCTACATTGCTGGCTACTTGCTTCGTCATTGTCTTGGCTGCCTACGCATCTACGATACACATACAGTATTTAATTACTTCCTCAATGACAAGCCAGCCTGCCGAACTTTGCAGCACACTCTTTGTTAAACACATCATGTTGTACACCATCTAAGTCCAACTATATATTGGCATCTTCAATTCAATACCCACACAACACCCATGTGTGCTTGTCAGCACACATTCAAATCCCAGTCTTGCTGGTTGACTCTAAATCCGCATTTCTTCCTTCTAAAAGAAAATGCTTGCTGTTATTTCCTCATCATGTTCACCGTTCAAATCCCTATGGCTGTTGCTAAAAAATCAAGATATAATATATCACAACTTAACTGCGCCCAGCACATAAATATCTATAATTATATATATATATATATATATATATTATTATACTAAATTATACATATACAGTATACATCCCCATCCTTCACAAATTTTCATATCGCCACACCTCGGCCCTGGGCCCTCGGCCTGGCTCTGCTGGTTCTTCTTCGCCGCCTCCTGCGCTCCCGCGGCCGCGATCTGCGCCGCGGACTGCGGGGAGAGACCTTCGGCCTTGGCTGCGCGGCCGATGGCCAGGGCTGCCTGCTTCACCTGGCGCTACCAAGTGGAGCCCATCAAAATGGGGTGGTTTAAACTCACCAAGAATGGGATACAACATAGTACGTAATATTATATATAAGGTGTGTAATAGATATATCTGTATATATAGATATATACATACACACATATATGTGTGCGTGTGTGTACGTATATTTGTTTGTAGAGCTAGCCCAGAAAGATTAACATATGGATATGGAGGATCACCCCACGAATCGCAACTGCCGCAGCTGGTGAGCTTTTGTGGGGTTAGTTTCCCTGGCAAAAACGGGATAATCCGGGGAAGCGGTGACTTTATAAACTAGCGCTACTAAGCTACTAACCACTTACTAAGTTGGATGCTCCTCCAAGTGAAGAGGCGCCTGCAGAAAACCACAGGGGCTCAATACTCAGAGCACAATTTCGAATTTGGAAGCATAACTTGATACTTGGTACACCACGATGTAACTACGATATGAGCAAGAATCGTGAGGATAGCATGGGGTATAGCAGGGGACATCATGGGGATATCATCTAAAATAGTGCGAACAACAGTCCCTCAGCGCCCTGGGCACCTGCTCCTCAGGGCTCATTCCCTTCTTGGCTGCCAAGCTTGATGCATCTGCCCCAACAGCTGCCAGCTTCTGAAACAACTGGCTGCTGGTGGAATGGATGGGCACCACACACTCATGATGCCAGGTGGTGAAGGTCAAACTTCCCTTACACTCCCTGGGCGCATCTTCCCCATAATCCTTGCGGCAGCAAGCGTTGCCGTTGCCGCAGAAGGGGCACATGCCACTCTTCTGCCCACATTCCCACCAGCAGTCTTTGCCAATATTCACCAGCGACTGAGACGCCACGGTCGCGGCGACTCCAGCTGCACCGGCGGCTGCGGCTGCAGCGGCTGCAGCAGAACCTGCGGTCTGCTTGACGGGAGCGATGCATTCGTGGTGCCAGGTATAGAAGTGGATTGGCCCCTGGCACTCCTGGCGTCATGGTGGATATGAAAAAATTCTAAAGATGAAACCCTTCCAAGATATCCCATGAAAGGAGCGTGTTCCGTAAAATTGGTGTGGTTGAATCCAGCCCAGTCGGAGTAATTATATTCTTGAAAGCAGTGGAGCGAAATCCACCCAAACTGGACAGCTTCAGCGAGGAAAACAACGATTTCAAACGTCCCCAAGTTCTACACACACCAAATCTGCGATGTCACTCGAGCCCCAAATAATGTGTCCTTGGGCCCCTCAGTTTCATCATGTCTGCAGCAGGCATTGCCCTCACCGCAATAGTTGCAAAAGCCGGATTTCTGGCCGCATTCGCTCCAGCAGTCCTGAAAATCTGATGGCTGACACATTTGAAGATCACCCAGCGGGGCACTGCACCAAGAGTTATCTTGCGGTTTTCATCTGGAATCTGAAACGGGTAGTATCAACCCGGGTAGTTTTTCAACCCGTTGAAAAATATGATTCAGTCGGGGTCATCCCGAATTCGCTGAGAATAAAACCGGTTTCCCTTTTTTGTCGGTCTCACATCACCTTTTTGTCCGCTAAACCTAAGAGAAAAACACCACTGCCGGTAAATTTGTTAAACATATACCCGTAAAATCCCGTAAAGGCTATCTGCACCCCCTGTTTTGATGCATATACAATAATCGCATTCTACTCCCTGGGGCTCAGCCGTTATCAGTTTGATATAAATGTTTATATAAATATTGTTTGTTGATTCTGCGACAAACAAGTGATTGTCCCGCATTGTACGATAACCCTCCAACAAAAGATCTACAGAAGTAAAAACTTATCCAAAAAAAACATGTATAGATGCTTATAGATGTTTTTTGGTGAAAACCTACAGACCTACATGGCTAGTTCGGGAATTCCCAGCGGCCCACCATGATTACCGCAGGGTAACCCTCGTCCTTCCCAAAGTTCGAAACCATATGAATCCCGCTGGCGGCTGTTGTCATCTCATCACTCTGCCCTCCTTGCTCGGCAGCCTGGCCACAGGCTGAAGGGGATGCCTGATAAGATCCATCCATCCATCCATCCATCCATCCATCCATCCAGCCATCCCTTCCCCCTCATATTTATCATATTTTTTTATTAATTGCCCTTACCAAAAAGAAATGACTTGTGGGTGTCCAATTCATATTGTAGGTTTGGGATGTAGATACCCACCCCTCAAAAATCCTGGTTTAACCTTGGAAATCCATACGTTTGTTAGGGATAGAAGGCGGCTCTACAGTATATCATGTCATGCTCAACGGATGGTTTCATCGAAGATTTTCCACTGCCGCGTGATAGTCCCCAAATGGACGATGTAAATCTGGTTGGTGGCTGAGTCGACGCCAAGGCCAAAGAACCCCTTCAATTCAAGGAATCAACAAATGGCCCTGCCGCCCATTGCTGAAGGCCACCATGTTGTGCCACCGGCGACCGTGCGCCTGCTTCAAGTTGATCACATTGGTCTTGGCTGGCAATGGCAAGGACAGGGGATGCCCGGACTTACAACCTGCAGGGCGGCGGCCTGGAACTCGGGTAACCAAACCACAAGAAGAGCCCTGGTATTCTGGGATGGCCCCTGCACCACACTCCGGCCTGCCATGCTTCGCGTGCTGGGCACTCCCAGTGGGTGAAAAGCATAGCCTCCACCATTCAATACGAAGTCCAAGGGCTCGCCTTGGCACCAGCACCCATTGGCACCCATTGGCACCCATTGGCACCCATTGGCACCCATTGACACTGCACCAGTGGCTTGGGGAAGATGACCTCTTTAAATCATAGGCACGGCGTTCTAGATTCGTCTCAAATCACCCATGACCATGACTAAAGTTGAAAAGTGCATAGTTTTGGGATGTTTTGGGTGGATTACACTGATTACACCTGCACCCCACTGGTACATTGGCGGCCTCCATCTTATGCCATTCCGAGGGGCATTTGTTGTCATTGTTTGCCGTGCAGGCCTCACCACCGCACCACACGCAGGGCTGCCCTTTTACTCTGAAGCCTGCCACACGTTCGTAGGGTCGACCATCAAAGCCTTAGTGTCGTGGCGAACGACTGGGAGTTGAGACCAAATTTGGGTGGTGGCCAACGTGGCATAAGGTTCAAGGGCATCAAATTCAGCGACACTCTACAACCAGAAACCCATCCTTGCTAAAGATTCCATGAGTGGGGCTGGAGCGCCATTTGACATCAAGAAAAGCTACTGGGAATGCTCCGCAGTAGGGTTGACATTAGCAAAGCGCCCGTGTCATTATCATCATCATCATCATCATCATCATCATCATCATCATCGTCATCGTCATCATCGTCATCATCGTCATCATCGTCATCATCGTCATCATCGTCATCATCGTCATCATCGTCATCATCGTCATCATCGGCATCATCGGCATGATCGGCATGATCGGCATGATCGGCATGATCGGCATCGGCATCGGCATTGGCATCATCATCATCATCGTCGTCGTCGTCGTCATCATCATCATCATCATCCTCATCCTCATCCTCATCCTCCTCCTCGTCATCATCGACATCGTCATTGTCATCGTCCTTGTCATCGTCATCGTGATCGTCATGGTCATCGTCATCATCACCATCACTATCACCACTTCTCCTATTGATAATATTTGTGGATTACTATTACCAGTATACAAATCATACTATTAACAGTAGCAGCATTATCATCCTCATCCACATTGCAATATGGAGCTGCACGCACCATTGCCAGGCGGCTCGACAAGCATTGCTTGGGGTCCTAGGCCAGGTGGGCCACTTGGCGACTGGGCGTCACCAAAAACGGTATACCCCAAAAGGGGGTAGCCTATTATGACATGCATGTGTATATGAGTATATATGCATATGATATAATATCCGAATAAATACTAGATATGCATACATATCTATATATACGCAAAGATACGAATTTATATATATATATATACACATAAATATATATATATATATATTCACATATATATATATATTCACATATATGCATATTGTGACGTTTGTTCTTGGTGGTTTGAATTGTGCGAAACAAATGGGAGTGAGTCAATGTTGATCGTCATCATCATCTCATCTATAGGAATATAAAATGAAAATATTCGAAACAATCATCCGCATCTGCCCAACATCTGTACCCATCTGCTTTTGCCAGTTCCAAGGCACATCCAGGCGGTTGCAGCCCTCTGGCTTCTCGGTCAAGCATTCTGTATCCAGCTCGTGGTCTGGGGTGTGCCAGCACCTGTGATGATCACCGCTGGTACCGCTGGGATATTTCCACGGGGATCCCTTTTGAAACACAGGTACTGTACTCTGAGAGCCCTGGGAAAACCCAAGGGATTGCCATCTAAAACCACGCTGGGTATCAACACAGCTTTGTGACATGGACACCTAGGAATTCACCGTCGAAACTTGGAAACCCTCTGTTCCAATCCAACCAAAGCCTTGCAAATTCTGATTCCTGCATTGGAAATAAATCATTTTGGGTCCCCGATATCCCCCCAATCCTCATCATTACTGGGTTTTTGGTCGGTCGGAGCTCATTTCTGCCCACCAAAAATAACAGGTTGATTAAAACATCTACTAAAATCCCAGTTTGGGGGATGAAACCAATTATATTTTTTCTTGTTGGTTTGAGCCCTTTTTTCCCAATGTCTTTACACTTTCTGATCTCCCCCCAGCAGCGACGGGTTGAGTGGCGCACTGTGCAACCTTGTGATTGCCTTCGGCCAAAAAGTCGTCAAAGGCGTGGCCTTATGGTGCTGATGATGGGGCCACAAGCGAGAAGATCAGTGGAAGATTAGTTGGGATGCAAAGCATATATGTATATATATATATGTGGAAAACCCCCTCTATATAATATATGTATACATTTCGATTATACATATGTGTATACATGTATATATGTTATACATGCATGTATATATATATACATATTAAACATGTATGTATGTATGTATGTCTGTCTGTCTGTCTGTCTGTCTGTCTGTCTGTCTGTCTGTCTGTCTGTCTGTCTGTCTGTCTGTATGTCTGTGTGTCTGTATGTATGTATGTATGTATGTATGTATGTATGTACGTACGTATGTACGTACGTATGTACGTATGTACGTATGTACGTATGCACGGATGTACGTATGCACGGATGTACGTATGTACGTATGTACGTATGTACGTATGTACGTATGTATTTATGTAATGTAATGTTATGTAATATTATGTTCTGTTAAGTTATGTTATGTTATGTAATGTTATGTAATGTTATGTAATGTTATGCATGTATGTGTGTATGTGTGTATGTATGTATGTATGTATGTATGTACGTATGTATGCATGTGTGCGTGTATTATACATATGTATATTTTACATGTGTATATAATATATATATATATATTATTATACATGTATATAATATATATTATATTATACATGTATGTAATATATATTATATGTATATATATATATATACGTGTGTGTAATGTAATGTAATGTAATATGTAATATGTAATATGTAATATGTAATATGTAATATGTAATACGTAATACGTGATATGTAATGTAATGTAATGTAATGTAAAGGCAAGGTGTTATGTGTCATATGTCATGTGTCATGTGTCATGCGTCATAGAATTTGATGTATGTATGCTTGTTTGTGTCTGTCTGGCTAGCTGTCTGTGTGTCTAGCTGTCTGTCTATCCGCTTGTCCGTCCGTTCGTTCGTCTGTTTGTTTGTTTGTTTGTGCTTACGTTTGTGTGCGTATAAGCCGAGCAGCATTCACTACCCAAGAAACAAGTTGGCAAATGGATAGTCAGCAAAGTGACCCTCAAGATGTGACAACAAATGTGGACAAAGTTTCCCCATTAGCCCATTAGACTTCACGTCTCGCCTTCCCCTCGATGAAGAAAGTCGAATGCTTCACCTCAAGCAGTTGAAACCACCCAACTAAATCCAGGAAGTCACCAAAATGTCAATGCATCTAGAGATCGACATCACCCTTGGCTTCTGAGAAGTATCTATCCAAGCAAATTACATCCAAAAATATGAAGGGTGAAACAAAAAATACAACCTGCCCCTGATCAAACACATCCAAGATATGAACAAAAAGTAATGAGATCGCTTCATCCCTACCAAAACTGCAGTGGAACGCCAAAGGCCTGTTTGTTTTTTGTTGGAGCTGCCCAAACAGCAACTGCTGATCTTGGAGTGGAAATGTAGCAAAAAAACATGATCTTCTCCCTGAAAAATGGATGGTTTAAAATAGTTCAATACTACAAGTGGCCCATGTTGTTGGCGATTAACCACTACCCCCATTGCATTTTTCAGCCAACAACGGATCACTACCACACGAACCGATCCATCTCCGAAGAAAAATCAGGGCCAAGCCACACAAGGCGTCGCTGCCACCTAGGCGCTTTCCATCCCAACATATGGCCAAAAAGGATAGAAAAGTAAGATCTTGTTGAAAATGGTGATAAATCACTTGTCTATCTGTCTATCCTTTTTGGGGGTGAGCATATGATTCTTTAATGATTTTTAATGGCTAAACCCAAATTATGGCGAAATCATTGATGGGGAAGATGAGCGCTTTTTAATCTTCAATCATTGATGAGAGCTGCTAAGGCTGTGCCATATCACAAACCACATAAATGCTTGTGGCATCCACTGCTCTACATTTACCCCCGGAGGCTATACATCATGAACCTGGAAGCAATGATTAATAACTGGGAAGCAGGCAATCATACAGCCACAGAGTATTCACATATGTAATGATATTGATATAACTTGGCAGTCGTCATATCCTGATTTAAAAGGTTTGCAGGCCACCTACTAACCATGTACAAACTTCCAGGATACTGCAGCCAAGGCACTTGTGCATGGCTCACCTCCACACCACACGCACGCCTGAGTGAAAAACACAATGGCACCAGTGAGCCCTCCAAAAAAATGTCAATCGCGATGTGAAACATTAAGTTAAACATCATGTTTACAAATACCTCTCTGCTGCATATATAATATCAAATATATATATATATACATATACATATACCTGTATATTAAATATGCGTATAAATATAAACAAAAAATAAATATTATAATATATATATATATATTGAATATATTATATAAATATACACCGCCCATTTTGGAGGGTTGATCAATATTGACACTTGTTTGATTGGTGGCACGTATAAACCTGTACCCAGTTCAGGAACTCACCTGTTCGGCGCCGTCAAGGCCGGAGCACATCTCCGCCCTTGTGAAGGCTGTCCTTCATCAACCCCAGCTCTGAATCCTGGACCGGGGCCCGACGGCGATTTCAGAAAAGGACTGGTCGTTATTCAGTGGTTCATCCATTTCTAGGACCCTCTGGTTATGTCAAAATAGCTATTGAACATGGCCCATAGAAATAGTTGATTTACCTATTAAAGATGGTGATTTTCCATAGTTATGTTCGGTACAGTGTTGAGAAAATGGTTGGTTATGTCTCCGACGCATGAAATCCCAATTCTTCATGGTTCAAGGACTAACTTGACGCCAGGCTCCCCAGGCTCGGCTCGGCACCTTGCTGCTCAAGCAGATCAGCTTGTCTTTGACGTCACTGCACTTCATCGTTTCTAAGCAGCTGGTATCGCCCCGGGAGGCTGGAAACCTCAGCGATGCTACGTTGGTGAACCCACGAGACCATCCCCACCCAAAATGGCTGGTACATATAATTAAACTCTACAATAACCATCCCAGAATGGTTTTACCACCGTAGCAGTCTACCAAGGATTGGATTTCAGCCATCAACCTCCATTGCCTTGGTATTCCTAGTTGTTTGGGATTGGAAACGAGCCATTAGCCACTTTGGTTGATTCCATAGCCCCATCCTTGGAATCCTGAGCTGTTAATATGCCCATTCTTCACGCCATTCGTACATCATCAACCGAGCCATGATTCATTGAAAGCACACCAATGCTTGGGAAGTGTTTTTCTGCCCAATAGGCAGATAAGACCCCATTCATCAACCCAAAAATCGCCCATGTCTGAAACCACCAACAAAGTTATACCCCAAGCGTTTCTCAACGTTGTTGGGTAAAGCCCCTGTTTTTTTTCCGGCCATGTGGAGCCAAGGGATAAATCCAGATGAGTTTGGTAATGTTGACGAATAACTTACAGGACAGATACTGCAATCTTTCAAATGGATCCAAATGATGGAATTGAATGTGTGCACGATGGCTATACACCAACAACAATCAATATCTTGAACCACCAGCCCGGTTCTACGGAAGTGTTCTGTTCTTTTACCCCAGCCAGCTGCAGGTTGGAACCAGAACAAAAATACCAAGTCTTGCTGAAAGATCCATATCCATTGGATATATTGGGCCACCCCATTTCACCATTGGTTACACCACTTTTGCCAAATCACCAGCTTAACTTGGATGACAATTTGGGGCTCGCATTTCAAGAAAACTCCGGATGTCGGTTGAATCCCATCATATCCCACCCATTCTATCCTACATCCCATAGAATAGTTGGTTGATACTAACATTATCCTCATTGATGTTGGTTACACCCATGTCTTAGTTGATATTCCATCATATCCTATTGAAAATGGCAGGTATTTGAAGTATTGACCATCCAAGGTTGACCTAAACACTCCAAAATCATGGTCATATGATTGGTTTACATCCCATTCTATCCACAGATACTGGCAATACTGGGCAATAAAGCGATGAGCCGAGCCGCCAATCATGGTGTGTGTGAGCCTTCTTCCCTGCCTTCGATGGCAGCACTGGAAGCCCAAGGGCCTTGCCATCGCTGCACCCGGCGCGGTCAAAGGGCACGTTGCGCGCGCGCTCGTAGACGTGGCCCTCACCGTTCACGGCGAAGTCGTAGGGCTCACCTTATGGCGGAGATGTGATTTCACCGAAAATGGCAAGTCAAACAGCGAGATGGGGAAACTAGATGAAATTGGGAGGTTTACCCAGGAAAAATCGGCAGGCAAAAACAAGCGGGATATGATCAACAAACATGGTGATTTGACCTGCCAAAATTTGGATTTAACCGGCACTCACGGGAAGGTCATTGACTATGATCATGATTCAAACTGCAACCGCTGCAAAAAAAAATCAAGGATTTTGGCACTCATTCATTTTTTCCTGATGAGTTAAATATCGCGGGCGTATGAGCAACAACAAAGGGGACACATATAATAAATACAGGAACAAAAAGAGAGGATTCAACCAATGAATTAGGCTTACATGTATAACTTATGTATAACCAAGAACCTGCGAAAACAGGCGCTTTCCTGACACAAATGGGGCCCGAAAAAATAAGGAAAAAGGACCAGATATTTGACGAGCAGTCATGCGGATTCAACAACCAGCGACTGTGGGGATCTTACTGGCAACAAAGGGCGTTAAATTTGAACAAACAATGGGCATACAATGGGCAATCAAGGTTTGCCGGAGGA
>Ga0126342_10006259_pt1 | contig 21066 bp, 22 predicted proteins | sample Cyp1metagenome_FD_92528 | JGI IMG/M metagenome (GOLD analysis project Ga0126342, IMG submission 92528) | Coral microbial communities from Lord Howe Island, Old Settlement Bay, Australia - Cyphastrea 1 metagenome | ecosystem: Host-associated > Invertebrates > Cnidaria > Coral ...
ACTACTACTCCTACTACTCCTACTACTCCTACTACTCCTACTACTCCTACTACTCCTACTACTCCTACTACTCCTACTACTCCTACTACTCCTACTACTCCTACTACTCCTACTGCCACTGCCACTGCCACTGCCACTGCCACTACCACTACCACTACCACCACAGCTACAACTACAATTACAACTACACTGCATTCCACTAATTACACTGCAGCACATTCAAACTACAAGTGCAACTACACTACACTACACAACACTACGCTACACTAATTACATTGCACTACATTACACTACACTACAACTGCAACTGCAACTTTAACTACCACTACCACTACATGACACTACAGTACACTACACAAATTGCACAACACTACGCTACAACTACAACTGCGCTACTTTACACTACACTACACGATACCAAACTACAGTGCACAACACTACAGCACACTACACTACACTAATTACACCACACCACAACTACAACTCCGCTACACTACACTAATTATACTACATTACAACTACAACTCCGCTACACTACACTACAACTACAACTGCACTGCACCACTACATCCAGCAGTTGTGGTGAGGTGACCACTGCAACCATTGCAACCACTCTAAAAAACACAACTTCAACCACCTTTCGGTCCATCAGTGGATTCGCTCTGCCATCCCTGATTCACAACAACTAACATCTCCTATAGGTTTCCTATTTTTGAAACTTCCGCCGCCGCCTTGCGCGGTACTACTGGTAGGTAAAAAAAATCTATGGTTTATGCATGTTTATGCTAAATCTTGAATAGTGGTTAAAAAAACTTGCCTCCGGGTGGTCCACCTTGTAGTGACATGGTAGTTAATAGAGTTCCAGTTAATGGATGATTAACAGAGTTGATTAAAACAATTGTACGCGCAGCCTCTGTTTTAGAGAGTGCGTGTGTGTGTCCCAAAAGAACAGTTTCAATCTGGAAATTCCAAATGAATCAAACTAAGGTACTTGGTGCAAGTGAGTTCTCCCAATTGTTCAGGTTACATCCGTTATTCTCTAGGCCCTCCAAGTACCCTTAAACATGCAGTTTTACCCCATAATCTTAGTACTTGTCCATTTGTTTGGGGCATTTGAAGGTCTAGTTATATTCCCCCCTTTCCGTATCCCCTGGCTAGTAAGTAAACCTTTGGTAGCTAGTTTAATACTTTTTGTGTCTTGCTAGGCATAGGAATATATTAACCTCCAAAATTGGCCGGGTATACAATATTGGCAATGTAATTTGCATTAATTTGCTGAAAAATCACCAAGTTACTATCATCACCGCATCACTATTCCAATACATTACTTCCCTCCATGAATGGCTAATCAGTATCGCATCAAGCACTGTTGTACTCTCACACTTTTTAATGGCCTTGTCAAAGACGTCGGTGTTTCCCTTGCACATGTTTTCCCTTGCGAGACATCCGCACAACATGCGTTTGTCTAAACATGTCTAAACCCAGGGGGAACTACCAAAAATAATCAAACAGATCATGTTTATCAAGCTTTATCCGCATTTTCCCCCTAAAACGCTACAACCACTTCTTTCTTGGGCACCCCATATACCCGGAACGCCAGCATCCCAAGAATCACCGGAGATCCCCGTGCCTCGTTCTTGAAAAGCTGGAGGACAAGAGCGCGATACTTCATGGGCACCATGACCATGCCAGTTCCTGGTGTCACTGCAGACTTTTCGGATGGGATGAGTTTTTTCAACATGAAGGGCTTACCTATAGAGAGTTGGTCACTTTACAGATCTTTACAGTGCCCGAAATACCAATTATTTCAGCGAGCGTGCGTATGATGCGTATTTTGAATTTGGCAAAAGCAGCCACTTGCAGCCACTTGAAAAGCCACTTGAGCAACCTTGAGCAGCCACTTGTAGCCACTTGCCCTGGAGCAAATGTCTGCAAGTGGCTGCTCAAGTGGCTGCTCAAGTGGCTGCAAGTGGCTGCAAGTGGCTGGAGGTGTTGCAAACATGCCTGGAGCAAGGTTCTTCACGTCCAAGAAGTCCTCCGTATCGGGCTGCTGGGCCTGTACATCCTCGAGCGTAAAGGTCTTCCCAACAGGGATGATGTGCCTGCGCGATTCACCGAACAACAGCTTCGTAATTTCAGCGGTATGAAACCGGCAGAGCATCAAGCACGAAATTGATGTTGCGCTTCAGGTGGTCCCAAGTCTCCTGCTCAAGTTCCCTGAGTTCGAGGCCAACCCTGCTTACGTTCCACCCACAGTCGACGGCAAACAAAGTTGCCGTCCAATACGCAGAGAGCCTGACGCGGTTCTCCTCGGAGTTGACAAAGTGCCAATTGTCCTTGAACTCCATCGCGTCGGCATACCCTTTGGCGCGCTGCTGGGAGCAAGTGGCTGCAAGTGGCTGCTTTTTTGAATATCAAAAAAAAAGCCTCTGTGCTCAATGGAATATCCTATTGCTCCAGGGCAAGTGGCTGCAAGTGGCTGCAAGTGGCTGCAAGTGGCTGCAAGTGGGGCTCAAAAAAACACATCCTGCGTGCTCAATGAAAGCTTACACGCAAAAGCTTTTAAATACACAGACGCTTTTACACAGAGACGTTTTTACACACAGATGCTTTTGCACACAGAAGCTTTTACACACGGAAGCTTTTACACACAAAAGCATTTCTTTCACACAGACACTTTTACACACAGACGCTTTTACACACAGAAGCTTTTGCACACAGGCGCTTTTACACACAGAAGCTTTTACACACAGACGCTTTTACACACAGACGCTTTTACACACAACCCCTTTCTCACACACCGACTTCTACACCCCAACTTCGCTTCGTGCAACCGGGTTGCCGCGGACACCAAAAAATCGCAATTTTACCTCAGTTTTTGACACTCGATCTGCGTATGCGACGAAGCATCCGGTTGCTGGGTCTACGCGCTTGTTGGTCATGCTGCTGCAGTGACGGTCGAAGGACACAGGAACAGGCCAGAGGGGCTTGGAACAAGCTGGAATTCGGCTCGAGCTCCACTAGCTTCGGCAGGAAAGGCACGGAGGTGTCCTGGCACCTCTCCCACACCTGTCAGCTACTTCTGAATATCTTTTATAAAAGCCTCCCCCTAGCCTCCAACTAGCCTCCCCCTCTTCTGGATAGTCGTACCTCAATACCAAACACCACAAACCTGGCTTCAAATCCAGCAGGCTAAATTTTGGTATCAGTCAGCTCGTTTCATTTTTTCAAGGCAGCTGACAACATGTCTGTCGCTGTCGCTCGGTGTGGCGACTTTCACGTAAGATCAAGCTAAAAAAATGATGCTGTGAAGCCTCAGTGCCAAAATACAGCTATCATCAGCTATTGCAATGAGTGACCACCAACACCTGCAAACATCTGTGAAAAGTCAGGTGCCGCTCAAAATCACGGGTTCTGTTCTGTTCTGAATCTGAATGAGCTTTGAAATGTTCTGAAGTTTCTGAAGAGATAGCTACAAACTGAAATCCTACTAGACGACGGATGGCCCGAGAGCGTAGAGGAGCAAGTTCTTTTGTTGTTAGTATCAAGACAATATATTACACGACAATATATTGAAGATGTTTTATAGGCAGACGAAAAGAACAGTATCAAGACCATATATTGCAAGACAATAGTTTGCATCGTATCCTTCGTATAGCTTTTACACACAGAACCTTTTACACTTTACACACAGACGCTTTTACACAGAGACACTTTTGCACACAGAAGCTTTTACACACACGCACACGGGCTCTTTTACACACAGGCTCCTTTACTCACAGACACTTTTACACACAGAGCCTTTTACACACAGAACTCACAGAAGCTTTTACACACCACCGACGCTTATACACACGGACGCATTTACACACAAAAACGTTTTTACACACAGACGCTTTTACACACGGACACCTTTGCACACAAAGACGCTTTTACACGCAGACGCTTTTGCACACAAAAGCTTTTACACACAGAAGCTTTTGCAAACAGACACTTTTACACACAGACGCTTTTACACACAGAATCTTTTACACACAGAACCTTTTTGTACAAAAACACTTTTACACACAGACACTTTTACACAGAGAAGCTTTTACACACAGAAGCTTTTACACACAGACTTTTTGACACACCGACGCTTTTACACACGGACGCTTTTAATTACACGCAAAAGGAATCAATGGCTGCAAGTGGCTGCAAGTGGCTGCAAGTGGCTGCAAGTGGCTGCTGGGAGCAAGTGGCTGCAAGTGGCTGATTTTTTGAAAATAAAAAAAAAAACGCCTCCTGCGTGCTCAATGACTTATTTCTATGATTCGAAATGGTGGTAAATGTCATTCCATAAATGGGCTTATTATAGCTAACTTGTGACAACTGGGGATGGCAAAGTCCATAATTGTAGTATGACGCATACTGTTTGAATGATGTTGTACCTGAAATGACATGAAATAACCATTCTTCCTGTTTATTCCAACAACATGTTTGACCTGCTGACAACTGAAACTGCCTTAAACATGTTCCAACAAAATCTGGTGCCCATTAGGTCAAACAGCTTGACCGTAGCTGGTTTTGCGCCGGCGTCATCTTGCCAAAAGATTTAAAGCCATTGTTTTTCAATGCCATATGCATATTTCAAAATTTGTTTGGTTCGTCTGAATTTGTTTGAAAATAGGTACCTAAAATAGCCCATGTGTCATCAAGGTTTTTGTTGGTCGAAATATCAAAATTTCAGCCACACCCATACACCCATATAATATCATATTTTGGAAGATCTTGGAAGCATATCGAAGCCTTCGCTAGCACAACTAAAGTAGACTCGGTCGTCTAAAGCACTCTAGGTAGGTAACCCCCATTTGGATCCTTTTGGTGGCTTCAAATTTTCATCCAGACCCTCCAAATACCCTGAAAAATGGTAAAAGTATGTAAAAGTACTAAGACTATGGGGTAAAACCCCATTTTTCAGGGTACAAACGGATGATCAAACGGTAGTTCTCATTTACGAGCACCACCATCAACACACCCTGGCACAGTACGGTTTCTCGTTGGCACCTTCATGTAGTTTCCCTTTGTCCAAGGCCCTCAGGGCTGGATGTACAAAAAATGCTGCTTGCAACCCAGAATACGGAAGTCATGTTTGGGATCATCAGAAGCATGAATTGACATTGCCAATCAGCCAGATACCCTGCAACAAATGACAAATTCTTTGCTGGTGAACGTAGATATTCCCATTAATACCAAACGACTAAAGGATTAAAGTATCCATGTAAGATTGACCTAGATCAGAAACATGAATTGAAAACTGACTTCTTGAAAATTCTTCAAGTTATCATTAGTTAGCCAGCAAGCCGCTACAATCATAGAACTGGATGATGGGAAAATTTACAGGAAAACCCTATATTTGATGGTAAAAACCATGGTTTCCTGTAGATTTCCCCAACAAAACCAATCCATTGATACAAGAAAAGCTGAGTCTCGTCGCCATGGAAATCCCTGATCTGATCACGACACATGCCATGGCTCCGTGGTATGGAATTGGCTCGTGCCGTACCCCTGGGTTTTTTGGCATCCCATTTTGAGATTTTTCACGATCTAATCACAGTAAATATGAATGGGGAGTATATAGTGAAAAAAGTGAATCATACTTTGGGGAGTATCTTTTAACATTTTTAAGCAACCCCCATTATATATATAGAACAAGTTGGCTAAATCCGATCCATTTTCCATAACGTTTTTGGCTAACTGAAAACATATCTCACTTCCAGGTTCCCCCAGATCATCACGGATCCAGTCATCAAAAATGTCCATTGCATCACCATGACATGCCCACTGGTTTTACCATGGCTTTACGGATCCAAAAAATTGGTGATAAGCTCGAGACATTCCTTTGAATCATCAGGAATCAGCATTGCCCACACTTTTTACCTGCCCCTTTTAAGTTGATGTAAAAAATCAACAGGGTTTTTCAGGAAATCAACTATTCTTAGATATAACCCATAGGATCCATGGTGCTGGCATATATGCTAACATAAAGGGGGTATATTGATGGGATCCATGGCACACCATATAGAGCAGCACCATGGATCCGTCATGGGTAATATAAATAATTAGACGTGCTATCTTTGAAAGCAATTGTATGAAACTTATTCAACTACGTACCGTTCACATCCTTTCGCCAGTTGCAGCATTTAGCCCTTCTACAATTTGGACGGTCCCACGGATCGGAAGTCCACGGATTCTGAAAGTGGCTTATCCCATTTATAGCTATACAATGTGGGGCAGCCTAGCTAAGTTGGTGAACATAACTCCAATAACTCTAATAACTATGGTTTATGATATTTATAGCATCTTATAGCTGTAGTTAAATGGCGTTATGAAGCAACTTATACCCTCTGGTAAACCAACATAGCTATGGAAAATCACCATTTTTAATGGGAAAACTCACTATAAGTTGCCATTTTCAATAGCTATGTTAAATTACCAGAGGGTAACTGGGGGGGCCATTCTAGTTCGAATCCCAGATCCAGGATCGAGTTGCGATTCGTGGGATCCAAGCGGCTCAGAGGCAGCCACCGCAATGATGAGACCGGCCCTTTCTTGGACACTACCCTCCACCTGGGAAAACTGGGAAAACTGGGGGTCAACCAGTCAACCAACCATTTTACCCGGTAAAAATGGTACAAAAATGTACAAAACGCTTTACGAACTGGAAAAAACATGCATGTAAATCAGACTTTGTGCGAATTAAGTGGGCCATGGCTTCCATAGCTATGTTAAATATGGTTAAACAACCAAATGGTGTATGGTGGTAATTAGAGTCGGTGTGGATTTTATTTAAAAAATATATATAAGCCAACCATCGAATTCTTATGGACTTCAACTATATATGACACTAATATGAATAAACATGGGATTCAACCAAGCATCGGCTAACAGGGAAATCATTGGATGATATGAAAAAGCTGCTTGGTGGTTGAGCCCCAGAAGATGGTGGTGCCCCAGTGAGGTAAATCGCGACAAGTTGGGGTTCACATAACTCCAATTTCACTATGGTTTATGGCAGATATAATGATATAACTATAACTATAGTTAATGGGGGTTATAAACCAACAGACATAACTGGGAGGCACCATCCTGTACCCCTCTGAAAAATTTGAGTTCGTCAGTTGGGATGATGAAATTCCCAATATATGGGGGAAAAAATGTTCCAAACCACCAACCAGATATGATATGAAAATTTGTTCTGTCTAAAAATTATGGGAGAGACCCAAATCCATGCTCATCATTTTACCATATTTTACCTATGTTTCAAGACCCATTTTGAGGGCTGTAGCGGTATACCATGGTGTAGCCAGTGTACCCCATTTTGAGACACTGCAGCTGCTCCCAGTCCCAAGCATCAGGGAATCGGAAGACATCTTTTGGTTGGGGGTACCCTAATGACTAACAGTTTGCGAACTTGAACATGGCCAATTTAGTTCGTTGATCTACCCAGAAAAAAGATGGTGATTTTCCTATGTTAGTTTACCATAGGGTACATCTGTTTGTAAATTGATGGCGATACCAAACAAGACAAGGTCAAAGCATGTCAAGCCTATTGTTTGATCATCCTGTAAAAATGAGCTTCCCCATCAACACTATGAACAAATGGTCCAAAAAATGTCCTAACTATCTTAACTGAGGTTTTCCAATCAATCAACACCTGATTTGTCTAAGTTCGAAATCCTTGACTTTGCTGAAGGGGTCCTACAAAAAAATGAAGCATAGTCCCTATAGATTTCCCAGTCATGGTGGATTGTCCATTGGGAAAGTAAAAAAATCACCTTGCACACCCAAGAATCTCTAGAGATTATCAATGGTTATCATGTATTTCTCTCGAAAATTCCGGCCATGTTTCATTCCCCAACAAGTGGCAACTCTTTTTTTGTTGTGCCACAACCGTCGGTCGTTTCCGGACCCGACCGCACCTTCTGTCTCAGCTGATCCCGTAAGTGGAAGTGATAGCCTGGTCCCAGATCTTCAGGTTTCACCTCACGGCGGGCCGACGAAAGGAAAAGCCACGAGGAAATAACTACTTGGTGGCGAACTACCCACGGCGAGTTAAAGTGGGTTAGTGAACTACCCAGTGATTGACATGGGATAAGGAGCGGGTTAATCCACTTATAACTGGGGTGAACTAACCCACATACGATTCGTGGGATGAGCCGCCAAGTATACAAAGTGGGGCCCCCGTTTACGAAATCGCTAAGTTGGTTCACATAACTCCAATTTCACAATGGTTTATGGATGTTTATGGTACTTATAACGAACTAGTTATTGGGGCTTATCTAAACCAACGTTCACATCACGTGGCTGGGGGCCCCACATTCATTGTAGGAAAGATATTAGGAGACAACTTATGCAAGGTCCCAGGGTGATTTCATGGGATATCGACGATGCTTTAAACATGGGGAGGTTCCATGAAATCATGGGATATCACCAATTTATATCCCATGACGGATCCGGCTGGTGCTGGTAGAAAAATGCAAAAAAATGACTGGGGTTTCTGTTGATGGGATCCATGGCACACCATATATAGCAGCACCATGGATTCGTCATGCGTATGGATGAAGTTTTTGAGAAAATTTCATGGAAAATCCGAAAAGAACATGGATGATTTCTTCGGGGTACCAATGGATTAGAAAGCTCCACATAGCCGTCCCCAACCACAGCTTGGTTTGGCACCAAACATGGGGACGAAAAAGACCACGTCTCCTTTTACTGGATCCATTGAAAATGGTTCATTCTGATGTTCTGATATATTCCAATATTCAATATTGCGTGCTGATGACTCTGCCTGACAACATCTAATTTTGAATATGGAAGGAGTACGCAGCATTCCAAACGGACTATTCCACGGTTCACGCAGGGTACTGGTACTGCTCATGACCCTACTGATCATCTGATCGTCTAGAACGGCTCTTTGGATAAGAGAACACTCAACTGCCCAGACTGTTCACTAGTAATAATCACAATCCCGGTTGATTGATGTTATACCATCGAATCCAACTTATAATCTGGATATCCATACAGTATTATCCCAATATATCCCCATTCATTTACAGTATATTGATATATCCCTGCTAACATCATGCAACATATCCCACAAACAATCCCCAGTGTCAATGGCAAAGTCTAATCCAACCAACTTCTTAGTGCGATTTTTTCCGGGACCCCTAGAAAAAATGGGATTCCCATTCTGCCACATTCCCATACTACTCCCATGTTCGAAACCTCCAAAAAAAAACGGCCCTGGGGGGTCCCATCCAGTCCCAAGGCACCAGGAGATAGGTGTGCAGATCCAACAAGAAGAACATGGTCGCCTCAGATCCAACGATTTTTGGCAGCGCCAGGGGATCCAAAAATGATCTCAGAACATGTTTTCGAGAATCTCAGAAGGGCGCCTTTCTATCGCTTTGTTTGTGTTTTCCAAACAAAAGTCCAACTATACTTAAAATGTCATAAACCATGGTTATTGGAGGTATAAATCATGGTTTATAAGCCTCGAAATACTATCTATAGTTATAAGTTATAAGATGTTATAAGTACCATAAACCATCTGGTTGGTGGTGCAATAATCATCTTTAAAAATGATGGAGTTCGTCAATGGGAAGGATGACATCCCATATATGAAATGTATAAATGGAAAATAAAAGCCATGTTCCAAACCACCAAGCAAGAAATTTCTTTGGACTTCTTCCAAACTATATGATTCTGGTAAAGTTATACTGTGGACTACTATGGTTTTCCCAACATCTCCACTATCAATGGATTGCTTTAAAAGGGAACATCAAAAAAACCCGAAAACCATGGATTTGACCATAAAAAGATTCCCTTTGTGACTTTCCGGTTCCTTAATTTTCCCGACAAAACCAATCCAATGTAACTATACTTATAAGATTGTTATAAGTATCATAAACAAACATATAAGTTGACTTTCCCCAAAAAATTAGAAAACTTGTTTTTGTTTGAGCCCCAGTAATAACGAATGTTCGTTACAAGTTATATGTATCATAAACCAGTTCGTGAAATTGGAGTCATTTACCACCTTAGCTATCGTTTGGGGGCCCCTTTGTACAGGATTGTGGGTGAACATCAACCAATCATAAACCAATCATAAACCAATCATAAACCAATCATAAACCAATCATAAACCAATCATAAACCAATCATAAACCACAGTTGGTGAACATAAACCAGTTCGTGAAATTGGAGATGTGGCCTCTAACTTTCCAGTGCCAATTTTCCCAAACCAAACCGTTCCAATGTTCTTCGCCGGACATGACGACTTTTCACCCAGCCGTTGCGCCCGTTGCGCCTCCGCACCGTTTTGGAAGCCGGCCAGGCGTTTTTTTTTGGATCTCCGTAAGGGGAGATCCCAACGTTGTCGACGCTGAAAATCACTTGGTGTTTCTGTTTTTATTTACGTACATGAATTTAACTCTGATTCATAACTCCAAGTTCACTATGGTTTATGAACGTTTATGATACTTATAATATCTTATAACTACTTATAACTATAGCTATATCTTATAACTATAGCTATATCTTATAACTATAGCTATAGTGAGGATGTTTTTTTTTGAGCAACGTTCACATCACTGGAACTCTTAAGACTCTGCGAAGGCAGTGAAGGCAGGTTCCAAGATGTACACGATCTGAAAAACGGTCTCAGTTTAAGTACGTGCAGGTTTAAGTTTCTGAGAAGAGGTTTCATAGTTTCTATATGTTTATCATCGTTTTTTTCTATGGGCAAGTGGTGGTGGTTAAGCCGTGTGAAAACGCCACTGAAGCTGCCACTTGCATTGCAGTTCTCAAATGGCACTTTTGGGATGATCTTGCCCTAAGCTGCTTGGAGCCAAGATTGCCAACATGTGACAGACACTATTTTTGGGCACATGAACAAAGTCGTTCTCTATTGGGGTTACCTGATTACATACCCTCCAGTAGTCAAATTAATGGCAATGGAAATCCAATAAATTAAGATTCAGATGGTCGTGAAAAAAGCTATAAACCTCCATTTAGTGCGGGGATTTCGCAGCTGGCCACATTTTACTGTTTACCGGAGGCTACTTCTCATGGATATGATAACATATGATAACCCCCAGTCAATGTGCATTTTGTGTGATACCTTAATCATGAATGCTTGGCACCTGTGAAGAGTGACGGATGACACATATCGAAAATGATGAAAACCGTGTCCAAAACGCAATTGTCGGCTGGGTTACCCTCTGGTAATTCAACATAGCTGTGCAAACCATGGCCCTTTTAGTTCGATGATTTACCTGTCAAACATATTTTACTATGTTATTGACCGGCTTACCAAATTTCCCCCCCAGCCATGGAAGTAGGAGATCTTCACATCAGCATGAGTCAAAACATGGCCCCATCTGTCACTTAAAAGTTCTTGGACTGGGACCGCATGGACCGCATGGAGGTGCCTGCTTTCCCCATGCCAGCAGCAGCAGCAGCAAATCGCAAGCTCCATGATTTTCTTGCAAAGATGGAAATTCAACGAAAATGATGGGAATCGAAAAATCAGGAGCCCCATGGGAGCCATCCATTTTGTCCTTGGTTTTGCATGTGAGTTTGACGATCTTCTACCAGAGGGCCTCCCGATTTTCCATTCCCAAGCTGGATCATGGCCCATGACCAGTGGCACCCAACATATCGATCAACATTGGGCAGTAGGCTAGTCACGGGGAAATCCGATCGTGTGGGATGGTTCTTTTCAGAAAATGGAACCTGCCAATACATCTTGGCCACAAACCTATACTCTACAGACTCTACATCTCTCTCCCCCTCCTTAATAGCAGATTAAAGTCGCCACGAGTGTGGGTTCAAAGTTTAAAGGAACAACATGTTTTGTTGAAATATGTTGAAATCAAAACCCACATGGTTCTGGGCCATGCTTGTGAACTTGCACAAATTTTGGTGCCATGGCTTTTCGGCTGACAGCTTTGTACATGGGTTTGTCCAAAAACGGTCTGTCCTTGATCCTTATTGAGATTGACATTATGGTACATATCACCCTTGGGAGTTGCCTCAAGACAATTGTACTAAGTCTTTTCCATGGTTTCCATGCTGATGGATTTCTTCAGACTTTCACCAAACATCATTACAAAATGGGGCCCCCTTAAACGAAATCGCTAAGTTGGTGTTCACATAACTCCAATTTCACTATGGTTTATGGTACTTATAACGAACTAGTTAAATTGGGGATTATAAAATATTATAAACCACCGTTCACATCACGTGGCTGGGGGCCCCACATCAATGAGGTTTTGGACAAATCACCATCAATCCAACAACGTGGAAGGCTGCCAAGCCGGTCGCGAAGGTACCTCCGGGATCACTAGGATGACTGGGATGGGAGATGGTGAGATACGGATAGCATGGATCTATGGATCTAGGAGAACTAAACCGTCAGATATCTCTATAGAAAATAATCATGAAGTCATAACTTATAGGAACTACATTCTTGAAACAACCTATATATAGATTTATAAGATGGATCTTTGTTAGATATGTGTATAAAAGATATGCTATTTGTTATTGCCTTGTTATTAGCAAGATTGAGTCCATGTTAGAGATACACTCCTATTCTAGATCTTATTTTGCCGCTTCTCCACTTATACTGAAGAATACATTTGCTCTGAAACTGGAAGAAGTCAACCTTCTGCGAGGCCCCAATTCCTAGGGTTAGTAAGTCCCCAATTCCTAGGGTTATCTCTGTATGAGGGGTTCCCAAAATATGGGTATCCCAAACCATTGTTTTATTCCCTTTGATCATAACATATCATAGCTAATTTTAGATGATTTGGGGTTACCCATGTTAGGCAACCCCCCAAAAAATGTGGATGTTTACCCCATAATTGCCGAGGAACAATGGTCAAAATGCTTCTCGACACTATGCTCAAAGCCTATCGACCTTCATGAATTTCACCTTCTGCCGCCTCTCAAGACCCATCAGTTCATTCGGGACCACGCCTTTTAAGGTGTACTTGTGAAGGCTATCACTCTCAACTGGTTTGGAGTCCGCATCAACCCAGTTTCACGGCGTTTCACAGGCTGCCATAAACATCATATAAACATCATCCAAGCATTGGAAACACCACCAAGCATCATTGAGTTGATGCTTAGACCCCATCGAAGGCCGATGAACCACCTTTAAGGGCAAATCTGAACTATCCATGATTGGGTAAGGTGCAGGTGTAGATCCCCTTGGTGACCCCAAAGTGGAACATGCAGCAACTGTTGATCCATAAATACCAACGCACCACCGCCATGGCGGTGGCCATGGAAACTCTTTTTGACCGCAAATGAATCACCTGTCCATAGGGGTATGTTTGAGGTAGAGCCCAAATAACCATTTTAACCATTTTAATTATTAAAATTTTAATAAACCATTTTAAGAGGGAAAAATGCAGATAAACCACTGAATTTTGGGGATATCCCATTTTCAGGCAAACAACCATAGCTTTCTGATCAACATTGGCGGGTTAAACCATGGGTGGTTTCAACTACCACGGGCAGGTTTCAGAACCCTGTGATCCATCTGTCGCTCTACCCAATGAGCTGGCCTTTGATCTGTTCTCTTTTTCACCTGAGACACAACCCACACATTGGGGCCAGACACTTGGGGTTCTTTTTTCACATTTCGGGGATACCTCAAGACATTGTTCTAACGGATTTCACCAGGAAAAAAACAGTTTTTCAACCCAGTTCCAGGGGGTGGAATCGAAAAAAACTGAAGATTGGAACACAGATTCCTCTGGCGATTTCCAATTCCAATGGCCCAAATTTTCAGCGATGTCCATCCAAATGGTCAGCCGATATTTATGGCGAAATCTGCCGAAGAAATCAACGCTTCAAATGCAAAGTGTTTGTTCATCCGATCACAATATGAATATTTGAGTGTCCCCCAAAATGAATACATCAAATACTCCACCAGTGTTATTCAAGGGATTTTAATATTTTAAATGTAGCGGGAAGGGACTACCCAGATTCAAAATTGGCTTCTCATAGTACCCAAAAAAAGATAGACACATATTTCACGTATTTCCAGGATGGTATAGGTAACGATTTCCACATAATTCGCAGGTTCCAAGTTTCCATTGTTTGGGGGGACTGTTATAGATCTATAGGTCATTGCTATTTAGCAAGTACCGACTGACGTGCACATGTGGAACCTAGGATGACCATCAGACCGGCCGAGACCACATCTGCCAGTTTCGTGCGTCAGGCGTTGCCTCGCTGTACAGATTGAACTAGTTTACTACAGGATATTCTGGCATGTACCCTCTGGTAAATCAACATAGACCCTGCCAGTCATCGGGCTTGAAAGATGAGTTTCTCAAAAATGGGTGATTTTCAGGGCCAAACTGCTACCCTCTGGTAAACTGCCACATAACTCTATGTAAAATCACCATGTTCAATGGGTAAATTCGGATAAATCAACTATTTCTATGGCCATTTTCAATAGCGAACTGTTATTTGGCAAAGGCTCCAACTGCGACGACATGTTTGCCATTTTGAAACACTCAGTGGGGCAACCGAAAAAGAAACATCCCTGAGTGACCTGAAAATAGGATACTCCTAAATCTACTGATTTATGGTATATGTTTTGGTCACATTCCCTATGAATTTGCCATGACATCATGATCTGGAGATCAATCACCCCATTTTCTGACACACCATGGCATTGCTTGTTTCTAAGTATACCCTCTGGTAATTTAACATAGCTATTGAAAATGCCCATTTATAGTGAGTTTTCCCATTAAAAATGGTGATTTTCCATAGTTACGTTACTTTACCAGAGGGTATCCTAACTACATCACCATGATTCGCTTTCAAAAACCTCATCTTTCCTCGGGACATTCAAGGATATTCAAGGTCAGGGGCGATTTGGTGATTCTTGTGGTTTCGTTTCACCCCAGCTACGACACTTCGTGTGAACCATCAACCATAGGCTATTCACCTCACAAGGTGAAACCGCCCCGTGGTTTATGTTTGTTGCGTCAGTGTCACCCCATCAATACCCTCTGGTAAACTGCCACATAACGAACTGGAAAATCAGCATTTTCAATGGGTAAATCAACTATTTCGACTGGGCCATGGCTTCAAGTTCGCAAACTGTTAGTCATTACCAGAGGGTACAACCATCATCAATCACTATTATAGCCACTATTAACCCTTATTAATCACCATAGAAATCACCATGTTCAATAGAAAGTATAGCTATTAGCTGGTATTAACCCATTGGTTTGTTAGTTTTTTGGTAAACAAATCACCATGTTCAATAGCTTTTTGTATGTTTACCAGGTCGGGTAACTGGGAAAGCCCAGGCACGGACTTCCTTCAGAGTTCTGTGCGACCTGCCAATGGACCGGAACGGATGGGAATCTGAATCCGAAACATATGGGGATTTTATGGTGATTTAATGGGATTTAATGGAATTCATGGGGATTTTATGGGGATTTTCCCATCTGCGAATAATTGGGATTTATTTTGTGGGCATTATTGGGATTTTATGGTTTATGGTACTTATTCTGGTTCGTGGTATACCTACCCCTCTGAAAAATATGAAAGTCAGTTGGGAGTATTATTCCAACAGTGATCACGCCATAAGATGGAGTGCTAGCGCTGGTTGGTGGTTTTAACCATCTTGAAAAATATGAGTTCGTCAATGGGAAGGAAACCATTCCATATATTATGGAAAATAAGAAATGTTTGAAACCACCAACCAGTTGATGAAACATGGGATTTAATGGAAATTCATTGGACATATGGTAATGAAACATGGATTGCTAGAAAATCCCCCATAACCATTTCAAAGAATTTCCCAGCTGTATGTAAACCTCCATGGCTGCGGAGATGTCCAGTTGCGACATTTGATTACCCAGGTGCAATGATGGAAGACATTAAAGTGGATACAATATGATACAATGGGAATATCATGGGGATACTTTCCGTGAATGTGTGTGTATGCTATTTGTTTTTTGTAATGGGAATTTGAGCATCAGGTCAGGGGTTTACTGGTTGGTGGTTTTAACCATCTTGAAAAATATGAAAGTCAGTTGAGATGATTATTCGCAATACCCTCTGGTAATTTAACATAGCTATTTTTCAAATGACCATAGAAATAGTGAGTTTTCCCATTAATAGCATGGTGGATCTTTCCATAGCTTTTTGTATGTTTACCAGAGGGTATATGGAAAAATAAAAGTCATGTTCCAAACCACCAACCAGTTTACCCGGTTACCCATCGATGAATACTGGGAAAATGATGGAAAATGCCCTCATTGTTGGGTTCTAATGGGTCCCCTCAGTAAATTGCCCTAGCGTTCTGAGGTTTAAAACCCAAACCATCATGGTGATAGAATGGGAATAGACGATATATATTTTTATATAATGGGATATAGATGGATATAGCCAACTATATGACATAGGGGGTTAAAATTGAGTACCCCCCCAAAAAAAAACCTCTGGCAATGACTAACATAGCTACGGAAAATCACTTTATGTCTTATAGGTAAATCAACGAACTACCCTCTGGTAAACTAACAGTTCGCTATTAGGACCATGTATAGTTCGTTGATTTACCTATCCCATATGCAACCCATGGTGCTGGAATATGAATCCCAACATTTGCCCGAACAAAATCATCCAGTTTTGTAGGTTGTTATATACCAGCACCATGGGTTGCATATGGGTATATAATTTTATATTGTTATTATAATTTACCCAGATATATTGTATGTCTAATTAACAATCCATGTATTGCCATGATATGATTCATACACCCAGTAACTAGTTCGTTATAAGTACCATGAACCATAGTGAAATTGGAGTTATGTGAACCCCAACTTAGCTATCGAACGGGGGCACCACTTTGTACACTCAACCAAACCATCATTTTTTGTATGCTTACCAGAGGGGTAGATGATGGTAGATGGCCCCCCGAATCCGACCATTCCGAACCTGGCCATGCGTTGGACCAAGGCTGGAGCAGGTTGCACCTGTCGTCGCTAGAGAGGGGCTCGAGGCCGTTGGTGAATGGGGGAAGGTTTCACCGTGGAAAATGGAGGTTTCACCGTGGAAAATGGAGGTTTAACCATGGAAGTTTTGGCAAGTTAAACACAATTCATGGGATTTAAACAAAAGTAATGAAGGTTTTACCATGGAAATTTTCTAGACCGAAGCAGAAATTGCAGATTCATGGGGTGTAATATGATATACTTATGAACTTATGTAATGTTAATTAATCTTATGTATATTAATGTGGTTAACCCAATAGTTATAACTAAGTTAGTATCAATGAATAGTATCAAATTCAACCATCAAATGGGGATATTGATGGATATTGATAAACAAATAATAATCATTGTTCATGTGGTAAACTCAAAACCATTGACCATCCCAATTTCACCAGAATTGAGTTGGTTTTTGAGCCATCTCCCAGTTGGAGCTTTGTTCTTGGGCTACATTCTCACGGTGTGCAAAGTCAACTAAGAGATTGGCTAGAACTGCTGTAATATATATATATATAAATAAATTATCATTATTACTATTATCATTATTTTGTATATATACATATATATATATATATATATGAGTATGTATATATATGTATGAGTATGTATATATATATGTATGTAGATGAGTATATATACGCACGTATTGTAGAATGTATGTTAGAATGTATGTACAAAAATGCACACTAGGTGTAGTGCGAATTAGCTTGTACCTCTGGCAGCGGTATACTCCGCGATACACCGGGCATAGCCCGAACTGTCCGGAAGAAACATAATTTTGTCATATGTCATAGCAACAAATCATTGGATTCGTCGTCCATATCTGGAAACGATGGTTGAAATATCATCTGGTTGGTGGTATACCTACCCCTCTGAAAAACATGACTTCGTCAGTTGGGATGATGGAAATCCCAACTGAATGGAAAGTCATAAAATTAATGTTCCAAACCACCAAGCAGTCATCTATCCAATGATTTTGTTTTACACCTTTGGAATAGTCTTTGTATGTCGTACATTAGTTTGATGCTCTTGTCCACCCGAAAAAAAATGTGGGCACTGAACATCTTCACCCCAAAATGTCCAAGCTCAGCACAGGTTGGAATTCATCGCACCTTGGGTTGGAATGGATAGTCCTCTTTGCACTGGTTCCTGGGCACATCAGGTGTCCGACGGGGATTCAACATGATGAAAAACCTCCCCGCAGTTCGCACCTCTGATTTTTGAAAAATGCTGAAAAAGCCTGTTGGTCCGAAATGCCAGAGATTTTTGTCAGTGAAATGTTTGCCCATAAAAATTGGAATGATCGGGCCATTTCTAAATTCCAAGGTGATCTTAATATTCTTAATTGTAATGATAGCCCCGAAATACCAGTTTTATAAGTCAGCTATAAGTTATATATATGATGTATTTAGATGATAAATTGTACTATACCAGTTTTATAGCCTATAACCCTTTGCCCTTTTTAGTGGAGCTATATATGTGTAAGGTATCTCTGCTACCGACCAAAACGCCCGACTGCTGGTTTTCGGATTCGTCCTGAAACCCCGATGTGGTTTCCCAGCACGGCATCATCTCTGAGAAAGTGGAGCACGGCATACCCTCTGGTAATTTAACGTAGCTATTGGAAATGGCCATTTATAGTTGATTTTCCCATTAACAATGGTGATTTTCCATAGTTATGTAAACGTTTACCAGAGGGTAAGACAAAATAGATCCTCCCCGAGAAAACATAACTCTAATCTTTATTGGAAATGATTGGGGAAGATATATGAAGATATGCTCTTTTTGTAAACTCTGCTGGTCCCTGAAAATATCTGATCTTGATTGGAAAGATTGTATCTTCCAACCCCAACTCCAGGGTGGAGCTGTTCATTTAGAGGATGGGGGAGGCGCCTAAAAAAAACTACCAATTTGTGTTGAGATGAAAACCTACAGTCAAAAAGGCGAACCGTCCCAACATCTAAATTTGGCTGTCTTTGATTTACCGGTTATTTAACGTAGCTATGGGAAATCACCATCTTTAATAGGTAAATCACCATGTTTATCATCTATAAATGGGCCAGAAGGTAATTCAGAACGACTATCTAAACCACCAAAGGCTCAAAATCCGCATTAATGTCTCATAGTATCTCAGAGTGGCGGGAGTCATCCCCCACATGAAAATTGGAGTTCATCAAGGCCACTTTTTAGAGGAATCTCAGTCATGATGGTGGGATGACCATACACCATATTTATCCATGTAAGTTGACCATAGCACATATCATAGTCATAGTTGATGAAAAAAAATCAGAGTCTGTCATCCCCACTGCTGTCGGCTACTATCTACTGACCTTCTGGGATTCTCACCCAAGAACCCTCCAATCATCCAAGCATATTGGGGCATGCTCATCCCCAACAATAGGAGTTCAATAATGTATCCACCAAGATACCATTGGTTAATAGTTGATATACTCCAATAATTATGTGATTTTAGTTAGTATACCTCCCAAAACTATCTAACTTCCCACTTTCCCATCAACTGTATCTGGAGTTGCTTTTTGGGTTGTTTTTTACACCTTCTCGGATGGTATTTGGAGCTCTAGGGATATATCATCACTCCATTTTCTCATGATTTTCCCATATATATATAATTATATATATATATATATGTGTATATATAATATAATATAATATACGTGCATAGAATATGTACATATAATATCCATTAATATCCATTAATATCCATTAATATCCATTAATATCCCATGTTCTCATCGTTTTCCCATCGAAAAATGTGCGAAAGATCGCAAAAGACATGCCCATCCCCAGCGCCTGATGACTTGCAAGGCTCGAGCGCGAGTACGCCTTGAGGTGTCGAAGGTGGATAGGTAGCATCTGGTAACACTTCGTTATGGAAGCCATGGCCCATTTATAGACTTTGTAATTGATTTATCTATGGAAAAATGGATAAATTCTATGTGTTTCTATTTTATATACTTGATTTCGCTATGAAAAATTGATAAAAATTGTGATGTTCCAGTTCGCTATGTCAGCTTATCATAGGGTAAACATACAGAAAAAGATGGAAACATCAGCATTTTTCATGGCTAAATCGAACGGTCATGTTCCATAGTTTTTTGTATGTGTGCTGGAGGATATCTCAAAGGCCCTGCCATGTGATTATTTTGTACCGATAATTACCCCCCCTTTCTGATGCTTACACTGCTATGATATTCCAATATACAGTATCATCTCAGCCATGTTGATAGTTGGCTTTGGAATCCCGAAGTTGGTTAAAAAGTCACTTGGTGGAACCGTAAAACTATATGTCATATATCCCATAAATTACAGTATCTTATTATATCCCCATGATATTCCTATAAAATAGCTACACCGGGCTAAACCATGCTACACCCAAGTTTCACGTACTGCACCCATATCATCTTCAGTCGGTTGTATATATGACTATGCTATGTTTATCCCATAAAATATCCTCATTAAAAAATAAAAATAAATAAAATAAATAAACCATGGTCAGACCACAGTATCTTTAGTATAAATCTTCATCACATTATACTCCCATAAAATATTTCCATAAAATATCGAAATTATATCTCCATCATAAAAAATCACAATAAAATATCTCCATAAAATATCCCCATCATATTATATCTCCAAGAAAGAAATCATAGAAAGTATCTTTAGGAAATATCACCATCATATTATACTCCCATGCTATGTTTATCCATAGATCATATAAATGGCGGTCCACAAAAAAAAATGCGCCATTTCTGCGGTTGTTCAAACCACCACTTGGTTTCTCCAACGACACTCGATCCAGGTAGGTCTCCGGTTCCTGCGGCGATGACGGTGGATACCCGGCCTGGTAAACATACAAACTAGACGACGGATGGCCCGAGAGCGTAGAGGAGCAGAGTCTTCTGTTGTTAGTATGGAGACACTATATTAAAGATGTATTATAGGCAGACGAGAAGAGTAGTATCAAGACAATATATGA
>Ga0126342_10006260_pt1 | contig 21064 bp, 13 predicted proteins | sample Cyp1metagenome_FD_92528 | JGI IMG/M metagenome (GOLD analysis project Ga0126342, IMG submission 92528) | Coral microbial communities from Lord Howe Island, Old Settlement Bay, Australia - Cyphastrea 1 metagenome | ecosystem: Host-associated > Invertebrates > Cnidaria > Coral ...
CAAGCGATACCCCCCAAGTTTACCATATATCATTATTGTACAAACGTGTGGTAAGCGATGGGACCTTCCCAAATTTGTGAATGTCCTTTCCGTGAACCTAGGGTTTTCACAATCGCTCATATGTTTTCCTAGTTTATTAGAAGGATCTGTTGTTCCAATTCACCTTGGTTTTAGTACTCGTGTTGTCTATTCTTAAATTTAGAAGGTTACACTCCCAAGTTTTTACTCAGATGTTGGACGTTTATCATCCATTTGTCCAGTTGGGATGTTTGTAGATACTTAAAATCCCAACATTTTAATCAAAACTATTCCCTTTGGTGGCGCCAAATTAAATATTTTCCTGGGAGTCCAGTCCCAAAATTATGAAGTTTTAGCACCCCCCTATGTTGCAAAGGTCAGGACAAGCACTTTAATTTTGAAATGGGAACATGGGGGGTAATGAGACTATGTCATAGGACAGGAGAATAAGCTCTAGTATGAAGCTATGATGAAAATCTGCAAACTGTCAGGTCCCTGAACATAATTTTAAGGTGATTTTAGGGAGGGGTGAAATAAAAATCAGCAAAGGATTGATGCACACCATGTTTTTGATCTGGCCATAGATCAAGACGGGGGAAAAAGTGGTTTCAAGATTCCCCATAAGTGGAAGTCAAGGCCCCTGGATATCAAGTTTGAAATAAATTGAAAAGGATTAGACCCATCAAATTTGTAAGCTTATTTTCCCTGACTGGACCCTCCCGGGTAGTACCAACGGGGATATCAAAATACATCTTCAATAATGGTTTTGTTGAAATCCAACACATATATATATATGATTATATATGTATATATATATATATATATATATATATTTATTTAATTATCTTTATATATGATTATATATGTATATATATATATATTCCAATTTAGGGACGTTATTTGATCATTGAACTTTACTATCTTTACTTCACAACGATTTGTCCATTTTTCCAGGAGATTCTGGGGCACAGCTGCGCGGGGCCGGCGCCACTGGTGAAGCCGCGCGGCTTCCGCGAGAGGAGGGTCGATGGTGATGAACTACAAGGTGGTGCCCCCCAAACGTGATGTTGATTGGTTTATAAACCCCATGAATACTATAAATATAACACCAACAAAAACCATAGTGAAATTGGAGTTATGTTTGTTCACCAACTTAGCTATCGACTGGGGGCACCACCTTGGATAAATAACTAAATACCATCGATACTGGGTAACATTGGAATACTTAATAATTAATACTGGTTGGTGGTTTGGAGCATGTTTTATGTTCCCAATAGTTGGGATGATGATCCAATCTGACTTTCATATTTTTCAGAGTGGTGGCTCAACCACCAACCAGTAATAATTAATAGTAACTGATTCATAATTAGTAACATATTCACCATACCAAAAAGCACTTTATAGTTTATTAGTAATATATTCACCATACTATATTACGAATATCTTAATAAATGATTCACTATAGCATTTATAGTAATCTATATTAGTATATTACTGGATAAATAATTTTCTGATATTATTCATCTGAGTGAAGGAACCGCAAGAGAGTGGGGATTTCACCATCTTCAAAAAACGTTGGATATATTGTTTAGAAACCATGGCAGCCAGTAGGGAATGTCCAAATTCCATTGGGACCATATAATGGGGTGTTGAAAACATTAGGGTGATGAATTATTATTACACTCTTGTAAACGTTTACATAGCTACGGAAAATCACCATGCTATCAATGGGTAAATGAACTAGAAATGGCCATGTTCAATATAGCTAGGCTAACTTACCAGAGGGCACTGGATAAATAATTAATGATGCCAATTCTACCGTATTATACCTATAAAATTGGTAATCAACATGTCCACCAAGAGTTTTTGGTGGGTGGTTCTGATTAGCCAAGATTTTCATGGATATAGGGATATATATGTAATACATGCCCAACACTAAATGGGATAACAATAAATGGAATATATGATGGGGATATTATGGGGGTAGTTTATAGTACTGGACAAATCACTAAGATTGGTCATTCTACCTATAAAATTGTTAGTTCTGCTTATACTTATATGAATTATCAACGTTCTTTATTGGTATATGATAGGGATACTATTGGATATATAAATATCTACGATCAACAATATATGATGCCCTCCGGTGTCATCGAGCATGGCTTGCTGAGAAATCCTAGGTTTATAGCTGGAAAACTAATCGGTTTCCAAATGGGGAATGTTATAGCAATAACCATGTAGGATAAACCACAATACTTTGTGGTTCGTCCTACTTAGTAAGTTGGTAGTAAAACCCTGGGTGTAAATGGGCTGAGTAGGGTGATTGTCCACTTAAAATGGGGGTGAACTAGCCTACTTACTAAGTGGGCTTAATCCGCAAGTATCCCCATAAGACAGTTGGTTTTAAAAAAAACCTATATATTTAGCGTTTAAATCCCCTACTTCCCCCATCAGTTCTCCAATCTCAGACTGCTATAACTGGGGGTATACGGTATCGTGTCAGACAAACCCAAATGTGTCCTTTGTAAATTGGTAAATAAATCAAAATATTGTTTTGTACCCAAAGTACTTTTATTGTTTTGTGATTAATATGGATAATTACACACCAGATAGTTTACACAAGTGCAGAGTATCAGAGTATCTAAGTTTCAGAATGTAAAGGGTGTGGGGTTTATCCATCAGAAATGGGGATTAACCCGCAAAATGTTGGTAAACCAACGGGTGAAGGGTAGTTGAAGACTTCAATCTTTGGAGATTTTGATGTGGGGAATATTCATTTCATAGCCAGCTTGGGTTTTTTAAAGGTATCTACAGCATATCAGCCGTTTTTTTGTTTCTCCAAACCAAACTAGTCTGGTTTGCCCGTTGGAAGGTTTGAATATGGGTTGTTGGTGTGGCAAAAACTGATGGAAAAATCATATATACGCTGAAACCCGAAGGGAGATTTACCCAAGATTGACACGTGTTTTTTTCCGGCAATCAGAGTTTTTTTAATGCACAACTTTACCGAGAACGACTCTTTAGCAACTTTAGCAGCTAGAGTAGATCGAGGGATCCATTTTGGCTGATATCCAAGGTTGATTGGTCTATGTTTTTGGTGATATAAATGGTGGGGTTGACTGAGGCAACTGCTCACACTTCTCTCAGAGGCTGCGGAGGAAAATTGCCAGGCGATGACGAGGGGAAGATGGTCGGTTTTGGGGGAAAACGATGGAAAACCATACCGGGATTGAAAACCAATGGAAAACCATGAGAAAAGCCTTCAAGTCCAGATACTCCCCCCCAGAACAGATGGCTCAAATTCTTGAGTTGAGCCATCTATGTCAAATGCAAAATGCGGGGGATAGATGGCTCAACTCCCATTCAAAACAGGGCAGTTGCGCCTCAACTCCCATGTAAATCATAATTGTTCCCAGTTAAAGTTACACAAGTTACCATTTGGAATGCAGAGTGGCCTTAAATCCACTCGTAAATCGTCATGTTTGCTGCTTCTTTTTTTTTACGATCGTTTGGAGGGTACCCAATTTTCAGACATAGCCATTATTAGCAATTTTGGCATGTTGTAGGTGTGAACTGGCACCAAAACCAAAAACTTGTGCGGTGGTTTCAGATACAGTAGTCATGTCCAATTACCCAGCTAATGATCCTGATTGTGGGTTGGAATCAACATTTCTTGATAGCTGTTGCAGGTTTACATATATATATATATATATATTATGAATAGTTACATATTGGGGCGATTTGGGGCGTAAACATGTTATGTTTCATGGTTTGGGGAGACATTAGGAAAGAAGGTTATGAGAAATGCCGAGCAAGCTAGTTTTAGGATTCGAAGAAGCATGGGAGCTAGTCGCAGCTAGTCAGCAAGAGACAAGTGGGTCGTGATGACTCATATTACTCAAACCACACTTGGAAGTCCAATGAAGTCTATTTCCTTATGGTTCAGTCTCCACCCTACGGGGTTCATCTCCACATGGGTTGGACGAAATCAAGATCTTTGACGGTTACATAAGCATTTCTTGATGCTTGACCTGAAGCGCCATGTTTAGATGATCTAAATTCCACTTTGTTAAAGGTCCTACCATGCTGAATGATTAAAGCACCACTTTTGCTGGTCAACATCCCCATGTTGGTTGTGCATTTCCCATTGAATCACCAGTTTTGCTAGACTCGTTTGTACCAAATGTGAATCCTGTGGGTTCACTTCTGCACATGTGAAAAAATGGATGATTTCTGCACATGTTAAAGGTAGTTTATTACATGGATACAATTCTGAAATATAGATGGTTTTTATATATATATATATATATAAGATGACTTGGTGCTCTAGGTTGAGGAGCATGGATTTTATTTTTGGATCTTGGCCATATGTAAAATATATTTGAAGGGGAGGGGGGGTTAGGGGACAGGATATTTTTTTGAGATGTTGGATACATATAACGGGAGTTCATAAGTTGGGAGACATGGATTTATTTTTGCGTTTTTTTTTTTAATGTAGTATGGACACAGTATGGATGTTATAGCTAACATCTCCCAGATTGAATATCATTTTTTTAATGTTGATAGGCTGATAGGCTGGAACCCTAGGAAATAATTTTGATGTCGCATTTTTTTCCAAGGAGTGAACCTCCCTGGGCGGTCCAAAGGGGTATGTTTTTGCTGATTCCTATCGAATCTCTATTGTTGGGTGGTTAACATCTCATTTACACTCTGGTAATAGACATAGCTATTGAAAATGGCCATAGAAATAGTGGATTTACCTATTCCAAATGGTGATTTTCCATCGTTTTTTGTATGTTTACCAGAGGGTAATCCCCATCCCAAAACGCTGCGGCCTGCAGCAGGCGAGACGTGACGGTGCCAAGGCATTGATTGACTCCGCAGCGCAGGAGAGATGGCGCCTGTCTTCACGGAAACTGGTTAATTGCCATGTTTCCTGTCACACAAGCTTTACACTAGTAAATAGATAAATAGATATAAATAGATAGATAGATAGATGGATAGATAGATAGATGGATAGATAGATAGCTGCTCCAATGGTTCATCATTGAGTTCACGAGGCGCTTTTTTGCAAGGTCCAAGCACAAGCTCCAAGCAGCGACCTGTATCGGTATCGGTGGCAGGATTTGCAATGGATTCTGGCCCTGTTTTGCGCTTCCTTTCTAGACGCTAGCGAGGCAGCCTGCGGCCGGGGGGAACCATGGGGAACCGGCTCTTGGATGTACATCCCATACGTAGCTGGCTTATAATTATGTGTCACGATCATCAATCAGAGACTAACTGGTACATCCCTCTGCTTTTTTGGATGTTACGGCTTCAAACATGAAAGATCATGAAAGATCAGATGCAGGGTTTCAGATTATTAGGTCAGTCAAGGTTTTAAAGGCACAATACGAAGCGGCACGCAAGGAATTACGATTTATCGACCAAACCAGGAAAGACATTTTGGCAAACCGTCATGTGGTGAAAAGTGCTCAAGGTAAACTAGACCATTCGCTTTTTACCAGGCATCAGACAAGGAAAACAAACCCCTGAAAACATGCGGTTTCAGAAGATCTTGATGATTCTGAAAACTGCAGATGAATTCTGCTACCGTTTCCATCCTGTTTCCTGACGACTCATCTACCGGGCAAGAAACTTGGCCATGGACCTGATACCCAGATCTATCATGACTTTTCCACGGGAGTTATATAATGGAACCAAATTTTGGATATGATATATTCTATACTAGTAGCCTACATTAGTGTTACCCAATGTGATACTTGATTTTGATTTGTTGTTCATACCACCGATAGGTTGAGGGTATACCTGTGCTCAACTCCTGACCTGTTTGGCTCATCACTGTCCGGAGACGATGTGTCACCGGATGATTTTCCAACTATTTATTCCAATTGTTTCACGGGCTACTTGCTAGCACAGCAAGTTGATAACATGATGTAACATGGTAACACATTAACCCCAATGTCACCTCATTTCTTGAGGTTCAAAAACAAAACAAGGGATAGATGTCTTGTTGAAACAGTTCATATAGGACAAAAGGAAGAACCTGACAATTTTACCTGTGTACATCTTAATTTGTCCGTTATTGTCATTGCCATACACAGGACAATCTCAAATTGGGAATTTGAAGTACAATTCTATGGAATTTCAGTAGTCATTTGTTTGTGAATCCTCACTTTATTCTGAGTTCAAGCAGGTTTATCCCACAGGTTCTTGGAACTGCTACTATGTATCTATATATACTTGCGGTTGCATATTCAAATTAAGTATCCTGTGTATATGACTTTACTATTTTGTTTGTATTGATTTTACTATCGGAAATATATATGAAAAACTCGATACTAAACATTTAACCACCGTCCCTTCTCCATAAAAACATAGCTGAAAAACACATGGAAAAAAAACATCTGCTTGGGGAGATTTGCTGATTCAAAAACGAAAAAACACAAAATGAACACTTCAGAATGACATCACCATTAGGTCACCTAATTCGCTTAATTCATATATTAGAGATCCCATTTTTTCACACACCATTAATATTGGGATCCTTCATATTTAACTCACTATTCATACAAGGTGGTGCCCCCTAGATATAATTTGGTTTATAAACCCCATTAACTATATAGATATAACACCTATAAACCATAGTTATTGGAGTTATAAACCAACTTAGCTATCTTGGGGGCACCATCTTGTAGTTTATTGGAGTTATGTGGCCCCCAACTTGGCCATCGTAAGAGAGGGCCCCACATCGTAGAGACAAAAACATAGCCATGCAACAAGAAAAAAACACCTCAATGGGTTAACCCAATATATATTGTATAAAGCATATAATCATATATAGTGTATATAATCTATAAAATATTCATAACATCCTCGTGGGCCGGGATGCAATCCTCATCTGTATAAATCACAGAGGGCACGTCCGTGTCAAAACGATGATGACCCTGAGCACGGTGTAACTTGGTGGTTAGTATAGGTGGTAACCACCAACCAGTCACTATTCATAGGTCGCCTAATAGGACGGGATGATTCTACACGTTCCACCAGGTGGACGATCCCGATCTGGGCGACCTGGACATCGGCGTGGCCTCGCCGGACGCCTCGCCGGCACCGGACGTGGCGGAAAGCGCGGGGACGGAGGCGCCGTGGGGAACGATGTGGAAACGGTACCCATCTATAGCTGGGGAAAACCATAGGAAAACCATAGGAAAACCGTAGGAATAAGAAAATGGAGGTTTTACCCTGAGGGAATTTTCGGGAATGATCCATAATCACTAGTAATAAATAATCATCCCAGCAACCCCCAGCAACCCATCCATTCCCTACGTTTAGCACCAGTAAGTTATAACTGGGGAAAATGGCCCACTTATAGATGGTTAGTATAACTGGTGTTAGTATAACTGGGGGGTTATGGGCCGAAAGTGCCAGTTATACTAACAGTTTGCTTTGGAAGCCATGGTCTACCGTTCTTAAAAATGGTGATTTACGCCGCAGGTTTGGGCCTGTTGGCCCGGAGACGGTCGATGGTTCCGCGCCAAGGTGGCGCGTTAATGGGCCATGTTCCAGTTCGCTACGTTAAAGAAAACCAATGGGTAGATCAAAGATGACATGGTTTTTATGTTGGTTTCATTGATTAGATGGTTTGATTTGATGAGTAGGGTTTTTTCAGGCGAGTTTTCTGGGGATATAATGGAATGTTAGCCAAATATACTTGTTTTTTTAGTTTTTCAATGCATGGGGCATCCCCACAAATAAACAAAATCTCCAGGGTACCCTATTTATGGAAAGCCTTGGATTTTGGGGCACACTAATTTTGGACAAAGCCGGATCAAAGATGAGTGAGTTGTTCTTTAGACTTATCCAGAAGGTGGGCATGGTACTGAATAGTTGCCTCTAATACTATGGTGATTTATCCAAAAAATATCGATTGTTCTGAACCGATGGAAGCAAGAAAAGATGGGGGACTTGAACCGACTTGACCAAAAGACATGGTGAGACATGGCTTCTGAAGGTCGTGACATCAACAAGTTGTCCACAAGACCAGTGATCTATCGCAGCAAAACAGGATTTGATAAGGATTTATCCAACCAGCGAAATGGTCCATGAATGTTTATCATCACTTGTTGGGTTGAAACCAACCAGAGGATATCAGTAATATCAGTATAATTATGCATATAAGAATGAACCATTTCTGAGGGCGACATCCTAATGGTTGCTGCTACGACAACTACGCAAGATATTTGCAACCTAGTTTCAAAGGAACGTGCATAAACCTCTTGCAACCAATATATAAACGCATGATGCATGTATGTAATACAGACACCTAGACCCTCCAAAAAATACCCCTCGAACATGGAACTAAGATTATGGGTTAACACACCATTTTTGAGGATACTTGGAGGATCTAGGTGCTGATAATAATAGAACCTATGATGGGGATATGGGCAGATAGTCTCGTCCTTATTTTTTTTCCAAGGAATATGTATATGGGTGATTTTCCATTATAAACTATCCATTTTTTGGTATCCCCATTGTAGGAAACCTTAGATTTTTATCGATTGATCCCAGTATTAACCCAAAGGCCTAAGAGCTTCACCACCCATGGATCCATGGCTTCTGAGAGTATTAGAATGAATGAAAAATCATCCCGTAAGCATCCCAAAAATGCCATTTGGCCCGTAAAATCCCATGAAATCCCATTGAAACAGTAACATGTTGCCCCTATATCATCTACTCTCATGTTGCCCGTAAAATCCCTATGAAATCCCATTTTGACCAGCAAAACGTCAGCACTTTTTGTTGGACTTGGATCAGGTCACCAGCGTGAGAGGTAGCAGCGTGTCAGTGGCCTGGCTGCGGCGCGGCAGCGAGAAAGTGGGCGAGGTCGCGACGGTCGCGGCTTTGGGATGGAAAGATTCACCCCCATGGTATGGCAAGAGCAGTGTCCCAGGGTTATGAATCTGGTTGGTGGTTTTTGGCGAAAATATATGGGATATATATATGGGATATATGTGGGATATATGGGATATATGGGATATATGGGATATATAATGTATGGATATACGGCTGGTTGGTGGTTTGGATCATGTTTGGTTATCATGTTTCCTCAATAGTGATGATGATCCGATCTGACTTTCACTCATATTTTTCGGTTGGGGGTAGGTCAACATAGGACAACCACCAATTCGTGAATGGTTCGAAAAGGGAGGATCCTCCAGTGATCAACGTGTTTTAATATGTTATAATCCCATATATCCCAATTTGTTTATCCATTTACGAACTATAGCTAGGCCCATACCTGGGATATCTTACTTATAGTCAGGCCATGGTCGTTACTTATAGATGGGCCATTTACTCACTAAATATATGGGATATATGGGATAACCCATGGCCCATTTACTAACTAATAGTTAACTAACTCCATGGCCCATCTGGCCCTAACGACTCGTCTGGCGTCTGCCTGCATCGCCAGGAAGATGAGTATTTGTCCTCCACGGGTTGTGACGAGCTGTGCGAGCCTCAGGTCCTCCCTCGGGTCCCTACACGACACCAGGACCATGGTGGATGTAGGGGGTTTGAACACAGAGAAAACCATAGTTAAATGCAGCTGGGGTGTAACTGATATAAATGGGGGATGGGATTGGCTATCATTTTTGGTTGGCTAGTAACTTTGAATAAGTATCATTGAATCAACTGTCATTGAACTATCATGTGCCTTCTGGTAATCAAACATGGCAATGGACAAGTCCCCATTTATACATGATTGTCCCATGAGAAGCTCTGTTTATATACAGGGGATCCCCCAATGCCATGGACAAATATTACGATACAGCTCAGGTATAATGCGATACTTGGCGGTGTATCCTAGCTCTGTCACCATGGATGTTGGACCAATGCTACTCTATAGCCAATGAGCAAACCAAGTATTGACGAGCGATTGGTTGTATTATTAAGTGACCGATGACCCATGACGTCATGACATCACTATGATCATGAGAAAAGTAAAGCCGGAGGATGGTTCTGGCAGGATGGTTCTGGTCGGCACGTATCGTTGAGAGTGGGATACTCCATTCTCTCGATGCTTTTGACGATCTTATGTGCCATGGTCAAAAGTTGGATTGTAGTGAGATGGTCATACCACCATCAATAGCTAATTCAATGCAGGTTGCCTACCCTCCCTAGCTGGATCTTCCAAGCTGGATATCATTTGGATGTTCCATTCCCAGGAGACCCATGTTTGATCATGTTTGTTTTTTCTCCCAAGATACAAACATTTTACAGAAACCACCATCGTTTCTGGAGGATATTAACCCAAAAATATCTTCCCATATTTATCCATATTTGCTGTATCGAACAAATAAGAAATTTGAGGATAGACCAAAGCTATACCGCAACGTGGCTACTATTGCGCCCAGGCTGTTCACACGACTTCCTCACGCGAGCGCCGCAGCCTCAGGGTTTTTTCGAAATCGCCATGGTGTTGGGCTCAGAAGCCCCACATGGGGATGGGGCCAAAACCTATGAAATTACTGGTTGGTGGTTTCGAAAATGTTTTATTTTCCATAATATATGGCATAATCCTTCCCATTGACTAATATTTTTCAGAGGGGTTGAAACCACCAACCAGATTACCATCTGACTGGGGTATTTTTAGATCCATCAACTATTTCAGGGTACGGTTTGGGTAGGGTTTTCACTCATAACATACCAAATGGTTGGAAAAAGGTCAAAGGAAAGTTTTACAGCCTCTTTAGATCCCGCTGAGCCAATGATCTTGGGATGACTCATGGGAATGCCTGCTTAGTTGGTTTGTAAGTAGGCCAACTGGGGCCCTGGGGTTTCTGCTGGATAGATCTATAGTGGGGCTTATGAACCAGCTGATAACTGCGGCGCACCACATTGTGCCTATAGTCATATTTAACATGTTAAGATGTGTTTGTTTTTCCAAATCATTGTGCGACAAACATGTGAACAGATTGTTGAAACGAGAAAAACACAAACAAAAAATGGGTCTGATACCCTCTGGTGATTTAACATTTCCCCTGTGCACTGAGGTTTGCGGTGATCGTTGTGAGTGGAGTGGCCGCGGCTGTATGCTCAAGTGTTTCGATGTGGCAGTCCTTTGCTGCAGGTGCCGCATGGGCGGTTGCGTTGGTTCGAGGGTCCGGTGAGGTCCCAGCGTGCCATTGCACGTGCCGCTGTGAAATTGCGGAACAGCCCAGTGGACTGGGGTGGGAATTGGTGAAGGCAATCATCGGGGTTTGCATTGGTATTCTCCTACAGCTGTTTGAGGTTGGATCCTTCCTGCTCCGGCGTATTTGGCCCGTGAATTTTTGCGGTGACCACGGAGTTAGGGAGAGTGATCAGCCACGACGAGTTGAAGAGGTGATTTCATCGACTGACGTGGAGCAACGGGCCAAGGAGCAGATCGCGGCCTTGAAGTCTAGACGTTGAGATGTCCTTGCAAGAAGGTACCCGGGTGTTTGTGTGCTATGATCTTCCACCCCCTGCTCTCTGGCATGAACGATACATTCTAGCTAGGTGCGCCTGTGGTCAAGGTTACCATATCGTCCTCACACCTGATCGAGACATATACCCTGAACAGATTTCATTGGAAAACTCTGATTTGTCTGGGTTTCGAATTGCGGTGGGGAACGCATTGCCCTTCGGATTGGATCACACCAACACTTATCGCATCAGGAATCTACCAATTGGGGCTGAAATGGATCAGTTTCGCATGGATGCCCGACACGCTGCCAATGCTATGGCAGTGATTCCTGGAGTGGCTGTTGCCCCGGTTGGGGGTGTGGCGGGTGCTGGTGTCGTTCAGGCAGGTGGCGGTGCTCAAGGAGATGAAGGTTCCAAATGGCTCGTGGTTGAGACTGATGGTGGCCGAGTCCGAGGGGATCCGGTCACTTTAGATGGGTCGGAAATCATTCATGGAGCTGTTGGATTGAAGTCACAGGATGGGAGGTTCTATGCTATTCGACAGGTGCCGACCGCCGAGGTTGAGAAGTACGCTGGGAAGGAAGCTGCTGCAGATGCCAGGTTGTTGGGCGTGGCCTTTCAGAACAAGTCGCGTGTTGAACGGCTTTGGCGAGATGTTGCAAGTGATATGACCCAGGAAAGCTTCGATGACTGGAATGTCCCTGGACCGAGAACTGCGCATTGGTGCTCGCAATTCCTGAATCGACGGAATGGCGGGCCCACTGAACATCACCGATATTGGGTTTCAAACAACGGATTGACCTCTGACATGTGGGGAGTCATGGAACACGAGAACCTCATGAAGGTGCTGGACAAAATGGGCAGGTTTGATGGGCTTGATTTGTCGAACATTGCAGCTGCAGAGATGGCGTTTAGGCGAGTTCAACTGATCGAGTACTTCTACTCGGACAAGGGGCCAGGGGGTGGGAAGGGATCTGGGAAGAACAAGGACAAGGACAAAAAGCATGAAGACTTGTCCTACAAATCCGAGGCTGCCATCTTCACTGGAACTCATCGTGAATTTGGAGATGTTATTATGGTAGCCCCAGATCTCCTCGAATATGTGTCGAAAGAAGTTGAACGAGATGCTGCCGTCCTCAAGCAGGTCCGCAAGGCCAGGGAAGAGAGGGCGGCGGCCAGTAAGTAGCCTTATTGCATCTGGGATCAGAGCACTGGACCTGATCCGTTTGGGGGCGCCTTTTCCTGGTTTGGCTGGGGCTACTTCCTTTCCTTCTTCATCGTTTTTGACTATGACTCGTGAGACCGGCTCTGACCGCAGACAACGGGGAATTTTTCCGCTCCCCATTCCATCTGTGAGAGATGAGCCAAGCAGTGATTTTTCTAGGACCACTCGTCGGAAGCATTTTGAGCACAGGCATGCTGATAAGTGGGTCCAAGACATGGTTTGCACGTTGAACAGTATGTATGCTGGTTCTGAATTCGTGGCACAAAGTTTTGAGTCGCCTTTTAAAGCCAATCTGTCTCAACAACTTGTTTTAGATAGGCTTAAGGACTCTGTTAATCAACTGGGTAAGCTGCCTAGTGATGTGAATGGTCGGGGAGCTTTGTTGGAGCTCCAGGCCGGTTTGGGCTACGCAGGTGAATCTTTGCCTGCCAGCTTGGCTGGGTATTCGAGAGACCTTGTGTCTCTGCCTGAGGTTGGTGGTGTCCCTTCTTCTTTGGATAACATCTTTGGTTCTCAGGCTCCTTTAATTTTGGATACCTTGCGCCATGAGCTTTTATCCCCGGGGGTTGCGAAAGCCAGGGTTGTAGATAGTGAGCTGCAGCGGCCGTACGTTGATCCGATTTTGCTTCATCAGAAAGCTGTGTATGCCGATTTCATCCAACGGCTATTTCACTCGAATCTGGTGGAGTTTCGTCTGAAGGCTCGGGAAAGTGTGGGAGTATTTTTTGTGTGGAAGAAGTCGGGGAGACAACGCATGGTGATTGATGCTCGGAAGTCCAATTTATGGTTTGATACACCCCATAAGGTTTCTTTGGCAACTGGAAGTGCTTTTGCTCGGATTCAAGTTGATGATGGTCCACCCGTCCAAGTGGGCGGAGTGGATATCAGTGACGCGTTTTACCGTATCGAACTTCCTTCTGAATTCAGAGATCTTTTCGCGCTCCCACCGCTCTCTGCGAGGGCGTTGGGTCTGACTGCTCTGGAGGGGCAGGCCATTCCTGGAGGCCAACTTATTTTTCCTTGTGTCCGGGTTGTACCAATGGGTTGGAGCCATGGTTATGCCAACGTTGTCACGAAGTTGCAGTTGATTCTTTGAAACATATTCCCCCATCTTTAAGGTTCACGGATGCTGCACCAATCCCACCGATGCAGCCATTCATTCACACGGAGTACGTTGATAATTTCATTGCACTGTCACAGGATACTGCACTGGTAGGTCAACTAGCTGCTTCTGTGGGGGATGAGCTCAATCGAAGGGGTCTTCCTACACATCCTGTCGAAGTATGTCAAGACACATTGGGATGGCATTTCAGTGAAAACCGACCCCAAGTCGAGATGAATCCTCGCAGGTTGTGGAAGCTGAGATTTGCCATTCTGCAGCTGATTGAGGACGGCTGGGGCTCGGGGCGATTGGTGGAAAAGATTGTGGGGCACATCACCTTTGCTGCTCTTCTTCGCAGAGAAATCCTTTCATGTTTGCAAGCTGTCTATGTTTACATTCGGAAGAGCTATCATGTTCACAGTCGTCTTTGGCCTGAAGTCAAGCGAGAATTGCGATGGGTTGCAAGTCTCCTTCCTCTCATTCAAAGGGATCTTTCTGCTGGTTGGGGTGATTATGTTCATGCAACTGATGCATCGCATTGGGGCCGAGGAGTTGCCCGCGCGGCCGTTCCCGCTGACATGATGAGGCACGAGTCGAAGTGGCATGATAGGTGGAGGTTTTCACGGGCTAGTGAGCATGATCTGCAATCTAGATTAGTCGAGGGTGCCAAAGGTGCTGAGGACATCTTAGAGTTTGAGAGGGACCAACTGCAACATGTGGGTGAACCCATTGATGAACTTTCTCCCGAATTTCTTGACAGAGAATGGACTCGGGTGGAGAGCAATGCTTGGAGCCGCCGAGAGCCCATCCCGGTCTTGGAAGGTCGGGCACTCGTTTGGCTGGTGCAGCATCTGGCCCGGTCCCAAGCAAACCATGGGAAGAGACATCTCATCATCTCAGATAGTATGACGTCCATCTTAGCTTTAAGTAAAGGTAGAGGTCATGCCAAATCGATGAACCGAGTTTGTCGACAGATTGCTGCATTAAGTCTTTCTTGTGGTCTTCAACTTCATTATCGCTGGGTTGCATCTGAACTTAATCCTGCAGACTCACCCTCAAGAAATAGGCCGGCTGACTTTGATTTCCATGACTGTCTTTCAAAATTTGTAGCTTCCAATGTTGCGACGGGCGGTCAAGCTTGGAGACGACAAGCACTGCGGTTCTATGAACAGAAAGTCGGGATCGCTGGCGGCCAGCAGCCTTGGGAAGCAGAGCCTGAAGACACAAATGGATCAGAAGTCTGTCCGGAAGCAGCAGAAGAGCATCAATCGGACTACCAAACATGGTCCGGCTCCGAGGGTGGATCACAGGAACATGGACAACTTGACATTCCTCGAGACCAAGAATGTATCCAAGAGTCGAAACCTGTCGTACCAGAAGGCTTGGGAAGAGTTCCAGACATTTGTGAGCAGAGAGCACATCAAGACCTCCACGTTGATGCAACTAGATGCTGCCGCTGCGTGGTGGATAGACCAGCTGTTTTTTGCCGGAGAAGATGTCGCAACGGTCATGACTTTCATGGCATCGGTGCTCCAACACAGGAGCGACGTTGTCAAGATGGCGTCAATGACACGAGCCATGAGATCAATGAAGGGCTTCAAGAAGATGGCGCCAGGCCAGAGCCGTGTGCCGCTCCCATTTCCAATGTTGTCAAGAATCGTGGAACAAATCGCCAAGGACCCGGACAACCGAATGGTTTGCGTGTGGTTGCTCATGACATGGCACATTGTCGGGAGACCGGGCGAGATGTTGAAACTTCAATGGCAGCATGTGGTCGCACCAAATCGCATCAATCCTTTCTGGTCAGTGATCACCTCCCCATCCTCGACCGAGGAAGGGTGTCATCAACCATCAAAGATCGGAGAGATGGACGAGAGTGTGACCTTGGACATGGAATTCCTGCAGTGGATGAAGCCCCTCCTGAAGACTCTCAAGCAAAGACACCTTCCCGAAGATCCAGTCTTCGACTTTCACCTCACAAAAGCCAACAAGCTCTTCAATATAGCACTGGATCAACTAGATTTCCGCTGACATGGAATCCAGTGTCCCTATCAGATCAGGCACGGGGCAGCTTCGACCGAAGTGCTTTGCAGGAAGCAGCCCCTCGAGCAAGTGATGAAGAAGGGCAGGTGGCAGACGTTGGTGTCAGTGAGGAGGTACGAGCAGGGAGGCAGACTCGCACAGGTTTTCGGGTTGCTTTCCGAAACGGAACAGAACAGATGCTTAGAAGCCGAAAGAAATTCAGCCCAGCTCTTGCTCCGCTCTTTTGGATGCAACGTTCCCCACCTGCATCGCTTTTCTTGGAACTCTTTGCAGGTGGAGGGGGCATCTCGAAAGCGGTCAAGAAAGTCATGAAAGGCAAAGTCACTGTGGTTACCATAGATATCCTTCAGAGCACTGTGCATGACCTTGAGAAAAAGAGTTTGCAATCCTTCATTGTTGACTTGATCGAACGGGGCTTGGTAGTGGGAGTGTGGATGGGTACACCATGCACCAGCTGGAGTCGGGCTCGTCGCCATGATGGGAAAGGGCCACCTCCGCTTAGGTCCGATGAGCATCTATGGGGCCTTGCAGGTCTCAACCTCAAAGACCAGGCTCGGGTGAAGTCCGGAAACAACCACCTGCTCTTTTCTCTTCGGGTGTTTAGACTTTGTCATCGTATGTGTATCCCGGTGACCATCGAGAATCCCTCTACCTCTCGCATGTGGCTGGTTAGACAGATCCAACAACTTTGTTCTTGTTCTGGGGTGAAGTGGCTCACAACAGACTACTGCCAAGACGGAAAGCCTTGGCGGAAACGAACAGGGCTTCTCACCTCAGGTGTAGATCTTGCGCTGGCTGTTCGCAAGTGTGAGTCTAAGAACGGAGTTTGCAGTTTTTCTGGTCGTAAACATGTGCAATTAGTAGGGCAATGCAATGGGCAGTTCCGTACATTAGCTGCACAACCTTATCCTCATGGGCTTTGCAGAAGGGTTGCCATCGCGTATTCGCATGTTATTTTTGACTATTGGGCACGGCCTTTGATGAGCATGTTTGGCTTCACCTCGTAGCTTCTTCTTCCAATCATTTCTCTCGCATTGCTCCTTTTCATCTCGGCCAGACACATCATGGGTTCCGGGTGCAACACATTTAGATTGGCTGAATCTGCTGTCACTTTTTGAAGACAGCAGTGATGTTTTTCGAAGTGCGCACCTCGATATAGATCGTCACTGGCCACGGTGAAAAAGATTGGAGCATTTCCCCTGTGCACTGAGGTTTGCGGTGATCGTTGTGAGTGGCCGCGGCTGTATGCTCAAGTGTTCCCCCCCTGGCTTTCGCTCCCCCCCGATTTTAAGCTGGCTGAATCTGCTGTCACTTTTTGAAGACAGCAGTGATGTTTTTCGAAGTGCGCACCTCGATATAGATCGTCACTGGCCACGGTGAAAAAGATTGGAGCATAGCTATGGAAAATCACAATTTTTAATGGGTAAATCCACTATTTCTATGGCCATGTTCAATAGCTTTTTGTATGTTTACCAGGCCGGATACCCAGATTTCATCCAGGATATACCCATTCTTTCCCCTTGATGGTCGGTCCCCAGAAAGGTTGTGACGGCCAAAGATCGTCCTGCTCAAGCGGTGGTGGAAAAGGCGAGAAGAGCCAAGCCGTTTCCTCCCGAGGATGGGATGTGCGTCTCGATGATTGAAAACTAGTTATATTATTATGGAGGTTTCCTAAAATTTTAGGGTAGCCCCAGTCATCCAAGTCAGACAATTTCAGGTCTATAAAGTCTATAATTCTGGGGATACGCCATTCAGAATAACAGAGAATAACCCTATACGATATATGAGATGAAATATGTGTATAATGATCTTGGCGGTATCACCACTTATTGATTATGTGTAAGTAGACTTATTATAGGATCGTCATACGGATAGCAATCATACTTATTGTGCATAGAACAATCATCATCCAGTTGCCGCAAACAGATATGGAGGTTCCCTAAAATGGGTGTACCCCAAAACACATCATAGGGTCCAGAGTTACTAACATGGTCCAAGTTTGGAAAAAACATTGCTACCCCCATTTTAGGAACCCCCCAAAATACTTTTCAGTTCAACAATCATCGGTGCATCCTGGCAAAGGCGGACCGGTGGCGCCAGCAATTGGGCAGGGTGGAGGTGGGGCAGTGGGGGACTTGGGACCCAAAGGGTCAATGGTTCCCAGGTTTTTTACTGGGGAGTGGTGCCTGAGAGTTGGGAGAGTTGGCTGACAAGTAGCTTCAACCGAGGTTTATGATAGATATCTATAGCTGAGTGATGTTGAGTGGGTGAACATATGCCAACAAACATCAATAAACATGACTGTGGGGGTCACCTGCTAGTATATCTGCGCTCACTTACCATAGGTTTTCTTTTCCACAATTGATATCAATTATATAATCATTTTTATCCAACAAACCACAAAGCATTCAAAAACACAACATGTATTGCCTGTGGTTTGAAATTGTATTCTTTCCCATCACTGAAAACGGCATGATGATGTCAGTTTACCGACATGTTTGTGCAGATGGATTGAATTCAGCAACCACAAAATGTTTTCAACCCTGTAGTTATTGACCTATAACTGTTATATATATATATAATCATATATATATATATATATGTATATAGATATGATTATTTTTATTGGTACATAGCCTATAGCTACGGAAATTCCATGTGGGTAAAATCATAGGCTTATGATCGAAAAAGGAGCTTGGGATACCATAAATCACAGAATCCATCGATTTCACCGACATAAACTGTAAATTTCACCACCTTGAAATACCAACTTACATCACATGATAATCCAGGATATATAAGGATCGATTAATATCATTAATATCCCCAAAAAATACCAGTTTTCTTTTGCCCGTTTATTTGGCATTTATATCAGAAACTATGGCTGTTCACCTGAACTTTGCGCAGGAGCTGAGCCAGCGCTTTCGCAGTTTGCGGAACGCTCCTTGGAGCAGAGCGATGATCCAAATTGCCAGAGGAAGGATGGTAACACCCTACAATGTGGGGCCCCCCTGTTTACGATAGCTAAAATTGACGCACATTACCTTTTTCTATCTGGGTTTATGCAGGATCAACTCAACTGATATAACTATATATGATTAGAATGGGTGCATGCGAATTATCAGAATATCCACAGAGTTAAGGTACAATTATATTCATGGCTTATTCCATAGTAATTATAAGATAAATATGTTTATTCACATGTTTCTTTTCTTGTCAAAAGAACAATAGGGGAAAACAACCATAAACGACTCCCATTGGGCAATTGTTAACTGGTTGGTGGTTTCAAACATTTTTTTAGTTTCCATTTCATATATGGGATGTCATCCTTCCCATTGGCTAACTCCATCATTTTTTCAAGATGGGCACAGCCAGCACCACCAAGCAGTTAAAATACCGCCCATGAGGTCCATAGGAATGGTGATGGCATGGGGACCCTGGGGATGGTGGTGCACTATGGCATTGTACAGATATGGAACGTGCACTATGAAACAAGACCATGGGTTTTCCAGATGAGCCATATGGGGACTTTCCATAAATGGGGGCACCCCAAAATTTACAGGATTTATTTTCTGGAAAATCCATCTATAAATGATTATAAATGGATGATTTGGGGGGTACGCCTATTTTAGGAAACCTCCATATCTATGTCAGTTTAGGGATACTATGTCAGTGGATGTACAACTCCTGCAAAGCCGATTTTGTTGAAGCCCGGAGAGGACTCAGTGGACTCCTTTTGTGATTGACATACCCTCTGGTTATGTCAACATAGCTATTGAAAATGGCCATAGAAATAGTGGGTTTACCCATTGATAGCATGGTGATTTTCCATAGTTTTCTGTATGTTTACCAGAGGGTACCATGTGCATGGTGCATTTTCATCATCTTCATCCGCCATGATTCGCGAAGTTTCACCAGTTTAATCCAGAAAGTGGATGCAACTAGTACGCATGGTGGATTTTACCAACACAATTGATATATCAAACAAAGGAAAGAGTTACACTTGACCAATGAACAAGCAAAGGATTGTATCAGCGTGCAATTGTGCATTTACTTGCATGCGGAACCCATTGAGTATATAAACAACATGTGTATATTATATATATATATATATATTATATATATATGCATACATGACTGGTTGTACCCACATATTTGCATCCTCAGCGGACTCGTAAAAATAGGCACACGTACCACCATTTATGACTAACGAAGTTTTATAGGTAAGTTGACTGTTTATGTAAAACTATATGGTAAAACCATGCTTGAACCACTTGGCCATGAGTCAAAGCCCTTAAATCTCATCGTTTTCATTTCAAAATAGCTGGGAGTCATGGATGTCCATCCCAGAAAGAAAAATATAAGATCCGTGGTTTTTATCCACCCCCAGTTACCATTCGAGATGCTCTGGAGCGCCTTTCTGACCGACACGAGGCGTGCAACAAACTGGCGGCACAAAGTGCTGGACCGTTGCCACGCGATCCCTTGCAGGGCTTAGTCAGGGGCCCCCAGCGGTGGGGCCGTTGAACCTGGTATACTGAGTATACTGTGCAAGAGGATGCCCCAGTTAGCTAAGTTGATTTATAACTAGGCAAAGAAAGCGTTTTCCTTGTGAGACTAGTAGATGTTTTGTTTTCATGTTTTTATCATGTCTAAGTCTTGTTTGAGTGACGCAAAGGATGCCAATTGATTACAGTTGACTGAATTGTTCTGGTGGAATGACCAAATTATCGTACATTTCCATGCTGATGAGGAGAAGCAAGCTGTTTAACGAAGCAGAACATCTAAGGGTTCCACTATTCTGACTACAGCATGATTCTAATCATGTTCCTGATGAGAATCCATATTGTGTTAAGTTCCCATTCCAGTCCTCAAACGTGCAAACCATACCCTCCGGTAATCAGCCACATGGCTGGCTGGAAAATTACCACCATTTCTAGTGGATTTCCAATTGCCCCCGTTGGATTACCGGAGGGATTCCTATGACAATCCCTATGGATGTGCCATAGAGTTGGATATGTGATTAGTAGCTGGAAGATATCTCCATTAGATCCCATTAGGATTGGGAGTTATAACTCGATCGCTAATCACTTATATAACATTATATGGCTGCGGCTCAAAATGTAAGGTTCCGATCCATACCCCGGTACCACATGCGATCCATACCCCATGATCCATACCAAAACGCAGGTGATCCAGACCGATCCATACGTCCGGATCACCCG
>Ga0126342_10006261_pt1 | contig 21064 bp, 26 predicted proteins | sample Cyp1metagenome_FD_92528 | JGI IMG/M metagenome (GOLD analysis project Ga0126342, IMG submission 92528) | Coral microbial communities from Lord Howe Island, Old Settlement Bay, Australia - Cyphastrea 1 metagenome | ecosystem: Host-associated > Invertebrates > Cnidaria > Coral ...
GTTTTTTAAAGGGGATCAATTAAAAGTCAAATTGGCCAAACTGAAATTTTCGGAAATTGGAGATGGATGCCTGTTTTTAGTATTAGGGGGACGTTTAGTATTAGGAGGAAGGGATTACATATTCCGGTCCCATGCAACATGACTTAGATACTTGTAATTGGGTTGTCGCTCGGCATATAAATGCATATATATAATATATACATATATATATATATATTGAATAGTCTATGTCTATGTGCTCTCCTTTCGTGCCCCCTCCGCCAGCTGCAAAACATTTTCTTTCCATCCTCAAATGGAATAGCGGAACGTTTCACCTTCTCATTGCCTTAGCATCCTTTTTCTTCATGTTGTGCAACTCGCCCTTGCCTTTCTCACTCACAGTTTTGCCAATCACAGCTCGGGTTTCGTAAGGTGCATTCCCTTATGGTGCAACAAATGCACTGATTGTTGATCTGATTGCCAAGGTTGTTTTGTGCAGATGCACTGATTGTTTCGTCAAACAATGTCCGACCCTTTCTCAAATTCTTCCTCGAGCGTCCTAAAAGTCTAAGAGCATGTTTTACAACAGCCTTGTCCACAATTGTCTCTCATAGGTGTATAATGAACCCTTGGTACACACCATAGATGTCACACGACAGCTTTGTGAAAGCATTTTCTCGTGAGAACTTATTTTTCTTGCCAGCGCACATTTTGAGTGGGCAGCATTTCGCTTGGGTCGTGGGGTTGCGCAGCGCGAGGAACAACTGCTGATCGCGGATGCCAACATCAGCAAGTCCAGTGGGAAATTCAGAAGACGAGCAGAATATGTGGAAATGAACAAGGCTGAAAATAGATGAAAATAGCTCATAACTCATGGCAACCAACAAAATGAATGCACACATGTTCAGAACCAACTTTCGCAAGACGCATCTACATATCTTTCAACAAGGTGCAGTGGAAGATGATGTTTGTTCATGGCACGGAGCGTGACAATTCCCTCATCAATTTTTACACGGTGCGAGATGCTTAAACAAATGTCGCTGGTTCTGAAACGACCCGTATGTATTTGTTTTCAACAGAGCAGCACAGCACTGCACTGAATTGCAGAGTAGAAAACCTTTTATAGAACAGCTCCACATATGTGTACTGCAGTCGCAAAGTTACGATTAAGTGCGGGGAAGCAAGCGCGTGAACACCAACACGTCAAGGGGCGGGGCAAGGAGAACATTCAAAATCATTCTTAGGTCTTAGGAAAACCTCACGAAAGAATGAAGGCACTTCACTTCGTCAAGATAACCGAGTGGGTTGCTTATACTTGGGACAATCATGCAGGGCAATATATGGAAACTTCCGTTTTGAAAGTAGCAACTACATACAGTTTATGTACTACGTTTCACGGGTGGGAGCCTGCAGGGTCAATTTTGAGCCCAAAGATAGACAGTTTTTCAACGCAAACGCACACAGTATAGTGGCATAAATGTGGCATATGTGTGAACACGAAGGCGCTGAGGCAACTTTGCCAAGTTTCAAGATTCAGACCAATGTAATGGATGTGAACAAAATGGTAGGAACATGTAGGAACGTTGAAAATGAGATGGAACCCATGCTGATCTTTTTCCCTGCAAACAACACAAAAAACGATGTGTTGTCGTCCCTCTGCACAAAGGAAAACTTGCTTCGTGAACAACACTCACCAGGCCAAAACCTAGAGCATCGTGTTGCGCAGAAACTTCAAGTACCTGCTGTACTTTGGGGCCCAATCCAAAGACATTGGAAGTCGGTGCACATATTCTTTGGGAAGGGATAGATTGATGCTTAAGATGTTTGGTTGCTAGGCCAAAACGTAGCTTTGAGGTTTTGATTTACGGCGTCAGCATCGCAATTTTTGATTAATTGGCTGCTGCTTGCCATCACCTTCTTCTAGCCAATGGCGTCAAGAATTGCGTGAATCTGACCGTTTGCCATGCTTCTCTTCACACGTCCCCACTTGTAACAAACACATCGTGTCCATCGCCAATAGGACGTCAAGCGTCGAAAGTGCGTGGAATTAAAAATGCCTTTGTGTAATAGCAACCTTGCCGTGTTGGGGCTACAAAATGCTACGCCAACTCTCAAACCAAATCAGAGCGGCAAGAATACCAACAAAGCCATCACCATACGTTTGATTGTCGACGTCGCCCAACCAGTACAACAAATGAACTTCATGCAACAAAAACTTGTCACAGGTATGTGGAACCACTTAATCTCTATGAAGCGAGGGTGTGGGTATCTGGCGCACAGCAAACTTTGTCATCTACATTTCAGCTTCTGTGGAGTTTCGGATGGACGCTCGCACTTATCCACCAAAGAATACATCACCTAGAGTCCTAGAGTTGAACGGGCGGCACAACAAAAAGTTTCGCATGTTCAGCAAGTATTGTTGCCTCCGTATTCCTTTTGTTGTGGTTTGTGCATCTCAACGTTGTTCGCCTCTCGTTCTTCTGCACAATCGCTGTCGGACCCCTGCTTGTTTGCGCACGTATCCGCACAATTCAAAGATGTTTGTATCCGACTCCATACCACTGGTTGTATTGATGCTGCAAAGATGTAGAATATATAATATGTATGTGTATATATATATATTAATATTATACATATCATCACTTGACATGTGCTCAGACCTTCGGATCAAATCCTGAGCACATGGTGGCCTTCCCTATGCCCAAACCTTGAAGTCCACTGGTGACAGCCTGCCAACCCTCTACACACTCCTGAGTTTCGTTCGACGTAGTCTGAAGATGCTTAAACGCTTGCAGCTGCAGCTCTATCATTTTCCAATCCACGCGAGCCGCACTCACTCAAGAATCAGTCGGCACTCAATGTGGTACTTTGACCATGCTGGACACGGTACCAACCCATCTTGCGGATCTTGGACTTTTTTCATCTTTTCTCATGTCCAATCCAGGACGCAATCTAGAAAGACCTGAAAAACTTACAAAGAAACCAACTGGTTCAGTGAGAAATTGGCTTGGCTGGTTAGGCTGGGTTTTTAAGCGGTTCAGGCTTGAAACTTTGCCCTCTCACAAATCCACGCCGACTGCGCGTCGTCGCTTCTTTTTCCAGGGTGCTGCCTCCTCGAGCATGGGACTGAGCCACATCACTTGGGTGTTGATTTATGGTACCTTTGTGAACATCAAGAGTTGAAGACTTCACTTGTTCACCCCACATGTTTGGATTTGGTGCTTTGACCCACGGATAAGTTAAGCTGGCAGGGGCCATGAATTTCGATGACTCGTTCAGTCCCAAAGAAGAAGAAGAAGTAGAAGAAGAAGAAGAAGTGTCAAAACATGCGAACTGCATTTGTTCTAATAACACGCAAGACTATATGGAAGTGAATTTTCAAGGACATATGGTGCACAAATGAATAACTTACAACCTGCAGGTGGTACTTGCCATGGATTTTACTTCGTCCTCGTTATCATCTTCTCCGCCACCCAGCAGCAACATGGAGTATGCCATGAGCCTTTTCTGCGCATCGTCCTGAACCCATCCCGGGAGGAAGCGGCTCAGTCTTCACAAAGCAGTATGATCCAACGCTTGGCTAGGACGGTTCATGACGGTTCTAGCGTTTACGTTTCGATGTGGACATCGTCATGCCTTGACAGACCTCCAAAAGTCTTGAAATATCTTGTGCTCTGACTCTATTCAATCATACTCCATCCATCTCTATCCATCTTTATCCTCAATAGAAACGGAAGTCCTCCGGTGCTGGTGCAGGTGTCATGGGAGTCGATGGAGTTCTCGGAGTGCTTGGAGCCATTGGAGGGCCAGGCAGCCCAGGCAGGGCAGAGACACCAGGAAGCCCCTGAAGTCCCGGCGGCCCCGGGGGCGGCGTGGTGGGAGCCATGGGCTGAGTTTCCCTCTGCAACAGCTGCTTGATCTCAAGCAGTTTCTTCTCTTGAAACGGAGCTGGCGTGAGAGGTGTTGAAAGAGGTGCAGAAGGTGGATGCTTTGCAATGGCTTTTTTCGGTGCTGCTTTGCGCTGCCTCTTGGGTATGGCTTGGGCTTTGGGTTGCCTTAGGACCTCCACCGACAGAGCTGTCTCTTCTTCAGGCTCAACATGTTCCAAGTATGGGTCAACAAGGACTTTGACGGTTGTTTCTGCATCGTCATCTTGAAGTCTGGGATCATTTGAGCGAGATGGCCTCGTCCTTGGATCTCGTGCAGGATCACTCGTTGCAGCTGGACCTTGTCTTACCACTTGAGGCGCTTGAGCTGGTTGAGCCACCTGATCCTTCTCATCTTCAATGAGCTCCACTTTGACAGCTGAACCTTGGCGCGGTGCCGGTAGTCCTCTCTGTCGCACCTTCGGCACAGGCTGAGATTTCTCTAGTCGCTTTTTCTCCTCCTCTCTCTGCTGAATTGCTCTCTGCTCCTTTTCTCGTTGCTCGCTCTCTTTCTGCTCCTTCTCTCTCTGTGCTTTCTCTCGCTCCCTCTGAATCCTCTCCCTTTCCTCCCTTTCAAATTCTCTCCTCTCGAGTTGCTCCTCTTGAGAGCTTTTTGCTGGCCGGTGGCTCGCACCCACGTCTCCCTGACCATTGGCCGATTCCTGGGACCACGATCGGCATGGGATCAGGTCAAGAATTCAAACGCATTGTTTCCAGCATTGATGTTGCAGTATGTTGCAGTGCAACTTATGCTTTACACAGCTACTGTCCTTGGCAGGCTTGGCAGTTGATGCAGCACCTTAATGGAGAGCTTGGACAAGCTGAGCAAGTGTGAAAGCCATGATGAATCAGCTTACCATGCAACTCCGGACTTCCGCCATCGTTTCTTGAATGTCACTTTTTCCGGCTCGGGCACGATAACATCCCCTGTGAAACCTGGTGCTTGTGGAAACCAGAAAGAACATGTACTTTACATCAGTCTCAGCTGCAGCGTGTCCAACAGGAAAGAGTGCTGGACTATCGAATCTATGTACAAGCATATGACGGCATATGAAATGTGGCACAGCGCATGAATCAGTACATCTTACTCTGGATAGATCACCCTGAGCAAAAAGGAGAGCAGCTATAGAGCTTTGGGACTCTGGAAAAGCGGCCCTCACAGAAAGCTCTTTCGTAAATCTCAAAAGAGGAAGACCAAAAATCAGTGAACTATTTGGTCATTGAGGGGTATCCTGGTATCCTTAACATATTGTCCACTTCGCGACAACAAGGCCACCAGTGCTGCCGTAGTATCCCACAAGTTTTTCTCGCTGAACAAGACCTCTCATCCACTAGCATGCACTCTTCACCCAAGCCGTCGGATCTTTCCACAAAGCCTGAACAATTGTGGCATCTCCCTTTCCCAAAAGGAACACAAGGCAGGAAGACGAGGCAGGAAGACTAAGGAAAATCACATGTGACTGCTGCAAAAAACCACAACTTTGGACACTTATGACACTTCAACAGGGTCCAACAGTTGAATTTCATTGAACTTCAGCATGTGACGCCAAGCAGCTGTGGAGACATGTCGCTCTGTTCAGCTCTTTGCAATCAACCTTTCCAGTGATCATTCGTCCAACACCTCGGCCAAATTTCCCGCAAGCGAAACGCGGTGCATCTCTGCTTCATGACAGATTCATGACATGCAGAAGTTCATGTTCATTGCTTTCAGCCAAGGCACATGGCTGATAGCATTGCTGAACACCTCTGCAAGCGCCTAAAACCTGGAAATTCAGAGATTGGAAAGAAGGCATAAGCCATAAGCTTTCACTGTGTGCTGCCTCGTAGTCTGCCTCGTAGTATGCCAAGGAGCATCAAGACTGCACTGCATGAAACCATCTCCACAGCCATGATACATTTTCATACAATCTTCCTGAGCTTCACAAGGGTCCTTAGGAGCCGCCAACTAGAAGCTAGAATGAGACTTTCGGGCCGACGCCAAAGAACTTGACTTCATGTCTCCTGTGTGTGTGTGTCTTAGCATCTCTGCAGGTCTGTTCACGGGACACATGAAAAGGGACTTGAAAAAGATGATCACAACTTTGCTCTCTCTTGGACAAGAAAGGTGTCAATGTGGACTTAGCCAATATGGCTTCAGATATATATATATATATACACGGCTAGCCGAGCGAGTAAAGTAGAAGACATGCTCTCTCGAAAACTATGACATGCTTTAGATAGATCTGCCAAGTCTCTGTCCCATCGTCACTACAAGGAAGCATGGTGCCATTGCAGGTTGAAAGTCCAACATTTGGCGTTTCCTGAGGGCACCATGCAGAGTCATTAGAGCTTTCACACTGCATCAATCTTGCAGTTCTAGCTGACAAAAAGGAGCAGCTGAGGAAAGCTAAAGACATAAATTGAAATGATGGATTAATATGATGGAGTCAAACCCTCTACCCGACTTTCGACACTCAAAAGCTTTCAGTTTTTGGCGAGCTACAAAGTCCGAATTTTGCAGTTTTCTCCAGTATTCGCTCCGAAAGTTTTTGCCATCGTTGGAGTCTTCGCAAACTCCATAGAGGATGGTGCAGTGCTGCACTACTGCTTGCCATCGAATCTTGGATGCATTGCGGCATCGAACAGTACGAGGATCACTATGTATCACCATTACATCGAGCAACTGGGTGGAAACCAGGCTTCAATTAACATGCAATTCATTGCAATGCAGTAGTGATCCCTGCAGTGCAGGAAATGGCTTTTGCGCAGATCAATGAATGAAAAGGTTACTAAAATCTCATCAGTCTTGCCAAGAAGCACCCACACAAACATCGCCCTCTTCAGTGCATCTATCAATGCAGGCTTTCTTGCTGGCAGCGATTTGATCATCATATTTGCCTCGACTGCTTGCAAGTACAGTGCATGAGATAATAAGGTGAATTTCCCTTGCGGCAGTCTATCCAATGACTGCTTCTTCCCCCGTTATCTTCCTTAGTGAGTCAGAAGTCATGATCAACAGAAATGAAAAACAACCCGTCCTATGATGGTCTGTATCTGGATGGCTTGCTTGGGAAGTACTGTTGCAAACGCTGAATTTTGCAGCAGAGTAGTACCAAATAGTACCAACACTCACAAATAGTCCAGTCCACTCGCAGTGCTGCTTCTGTCTGCGAGACGCTAATAAAGGTTCCGAAAAGAAAGTAACTATGAAGCAGCTCTCCTGTCTGGAAAGGGAACCATATCTGTGCCTTTACATAAACATATCATCACAAGCAACATGGTCGCGAAGGATTTTCAAGGCTCTGGCCTCCAGCTTCCTTACAGACTTGCCTGCACCAAAAAATGCCATCTCACTGTTTCAAAACCCAGCAAAACTGATGCTACCATCGGGATGGGAAACAACAACAAGCCATGTCCACATCTGTGGGCCTGCCATGATCACCAGCATTTTTGCTGCAGTACAACGTGGACTTTGCCGCTCCCTTGGGGTCAAAGCAGTGATCGTCTCTCAAAGCTTCATATTGAACCTGAGCAGCAACCAAAAAAGACGCCTGAAAGCAACATCCACATCATCCAGGAGCAGTATGCTGAGTAGTTTCTGCCAAATCCTCTCAATTCTAGACCTGAAATCCTGAAACGGCTCACAGTGCAAATCCCATTCCACACAAACAAGCTGCTCCAGGATATCTTCCGATCACCTGACCTGGCAACGTCAAGGGTGTGCTGAAGATCTGTCAGAGAATGACTGACCGCCCATCTGTGCGATCACTTTCCCCCAGGCCTCGAACACAAGTGCTCAAGGTGGCTAGCACAAAGCAAAACTTTGACCTGACCAGCCAAACGAGTGGATGTTTGATGTTTCCCTACATTAGGGACCTCCAAGCGTCTAAAGGATTCCTCGCAAAAAAAAGATATCATAGATGTTGATGATTTTGATGGTTCCCTATTTCCGGAAAAAAACAAATCGATCTGTCGCCTTCAGTATTCCAAGGATAGCCTCAGCTACACACCTCACAATATTGAATCTGTGTGCAAAACGCCATAAAAGAAAAATGGTGGCCTCAACTCCCCACATATTACAACTTTTCAGCCATTCGAGGAATCTGCCTCAAGGAGGCCGTCCCATGCATCATGAGCAAACAACTACCCTTGGCCACCCTGAACAAGATGGCTGCGGCATTCACGAATTCAGGTGCTCAAAATCATAGCGAGTTGGATGGATTGAACACTTTACAAGTTAAACTGTAATTCAGAGGATGCCTTTGGCGCAGAATTCGCAACAAGAAGAACAACAACGCTAAAGGGTCGAAGATGGCGTCTCAGCTCATGGCTTCGCGCAAGTATTGAACCACCTCACCCAAATGCAAAAGTGTGGCCCCTTCCAAAGCAAACTTCCAAAGCAAACTTCCAAAGCAAATCAAACCTAAAACGAATAAATCAAACCGAAAACGTCTACAGAGTCTACAGAGTCTACCAAGCACATCCAAGCGGAACAGCAGCGCTGCAACCGGCCATCCTGAGAGCGGTGCCATTGTCATGGGCCTCGTTTCAGCTGCGCAGCTAGGTTCCCTGTGGGAAGTATAACTTCAATACCAAGTACTCAGAGTAACAGCGAATTTTGTTAGAAGTTGAATACCTATTGTCTATTGATAAGTATCATTATGATATATTATATATATAAGCTCAGACTCACCTTCTCCGCGTGGTCTGTTCAGACATCCAGCGTCCATATCCACTCGGTCCAAATGATGCTTGAAATCAATATAAACCTAGCGGGGTATTCGTTTCGCTGGTGAAGTAGCGTGTCCTAGATTTAGATTGGGTCCGACAAGTGCAAAGGGTTCGAAACCAGTGCTTCAAATATCAAAGAAAATGGCCTGCGAAACAGCAGTTTGCGAAGCAACAAGTCAATAAAAGTGGCGACAATCTCAAGAAAGACCTGAAGGTGGTGAGCTTCAGGTTCTAGGTTCTAGAACAGCTACGGACAAGTATGTAAATTGAACTGATCCCGCTTTCGAAAAGTTAGATTGGAAATGCTGAACTGGACAACAAGGAAAACGGGGGGTTCAGTATCATTGCAGTGACCTTCGGCCACCCGAAGCAAAGCAGCACTTCGTACCATGGGATCTGTGGCCCTATGCAGATTTGTGGACCTACATAGCGTGCCTCAATCTGCAAGAGCAGCTTGTCAAATTCTTCCATCTCGTCCTGCCACTTGCGAAGCACTCGTACGGTTCGTACCACCAAACATGTTCAAACGGCCCATTTTCAACCTAGACTTTGCCAAAAGATGCCAAAAGCAAGTTCTCTGACAGAATGCAGATTCTGAGACCTTGCCACAATATGCCACAATGCAACCGGATGCAACTGGTCAGTCCACTAAAGGTGGAGGTGGCAGAACTTTCACTGGTGCTGCATGAGCAATGGGCATCCTGGGCATCCTTGGTCTGCGATTTCTCGAGCCCAGTCTTCAAGGCTTTACATATTTTACATGGATTGTGAAGAGGTTGCAGCTACACAGGGTCAAGGAACGTCTTAGGTTTCTGTTTCTGCAGAGCGGAGGCCTCAAATTTCTCCAATGCTTCTGTTTAAAAATCACGCTTGTGTTTGATGCTAGGGATCAGGCAATGGAGCACCTGACACTACAAAGATAGAATTAGATGTTTTTTGCCAGACTGTCGAGACTCTGTGGAGTCATCCCTTCCCCTTCTATGGGCACCTAGAAAGTCATCAGGCCCACCTGCCAGTGCCAAACAAACATCGAAATGTCATCAAATGTGCTGTTCGTTCAATGAGATTCGATGTGTTCTGCAAACGTCTTCAATGAAAGAATTGGAAAAGAAATCTTACAACTTGAACCTTGACTCTAGCGAGCTCTGATAAGGCCTGCAAGATTGGGTGCTGGCAATGCCAGCTGGCTTGGTGGATCGGGATCGGCGTCAGGGCTTTCTCGCTTCTCCATGCCTCACCAGGCGGTCCAGGGTCATCTCGCAGCTTGAGCTTCGACAAAGTGCCAAAAATGCGAAACATCCCAAAGCAGGCTGTCCTTTGACCAAGACAGCACCAAATCAGGAGCTTGCAAATCAAACAAATCAAACAAATCATCACACATTTTCCCAGCGCAGGCCAATGCGTCAGCAGTCTTGTACTTTTGCATTCTCGTTGGAGTGAGGTCGTCGGTAACAGAAACATGCTCGAAACAGCATTGTCTTGATCCATTTCTGCATGAATTGGCATATCTTTATAGGGTGTAAATCTGTGCATATATGTATAGATATATATATATATATATATATTCTTACATACAATATATGCACATATATATATATATATTATAAATGTATATCCAAGGAAAATCCACATTAAGAACGACCTGTCAAATCAAAATGGAGGCATCTGTAGATTCTGCTCTCTTATATCATTCACGAGCTCCTCACGCAGCTCACGATTTCTAGCCACTTCTAGCTACTGATGTCCGATCACACAGGCTTGATCCTGAAATGCAATCCGATCAGGCTGAACACGAAGCACTTGAGATCCTGCACCAGGTAGTAGAAGACACGAAGTCCTTCCGGATCCTTGGAAGCCTGCACATCTGCTAAGGAGCCGATCTTGGAAGTCGTGAAAGAAATGTGTTCCTTTCCACAAACGACCTCAAGTTCTTGTCGGCCAATGCGGTCTGGGGCAGGCCAGTGGTTGTCATCTTCCTTCAAGATCTCGCTGTCTTCAATCATCTTCCTGAGCTCCTTCATCACTGCTGAAGTGACGTGGGCCTCTTTGCGGATCATCACATCATTTTTGTAATTGGAGTTGTTTGCATAGCGAAGACGTCCATCTGGCCGGAACTCAAACTCCAAGAACTCGTGCCCAAACTTGCCCTTGTGACCAACGTAGTAGCGCACGTAGAAGTCTTCCTCCTCAGCCATCCTTGCCAAGTGCGTCCCGTAAAGCTTGGGCTTCGGCTGAGCCAAGACTGCTCTCACTGGACAGGAACAAACATCACAGGATGCTGCAATTGAAAGAAACATCACAATCATGATCTGCACATGAACAAATCAAACAACCTGGAGAAACACTGGACCATCAAAAGGAATAGAGGCTCCTGAAAAATCATGGTTCAATCGAAAAGACCTTCCAACACCTGCAACACTTGCAACGCTTCATTGCTTGTAGCATCCACAATGCACTCAAAAAGGCTGTCCTTTCGACTGGTCTATCTAGGTCTCCAACTGGGAGGCACCCAGGCACCTGGAGTCGGGCCTTCAGATGCAGCAGCCTCAATGCAAAAACAAAAACAGCAAACTGTCCAAACAAAATGAATCAAAATGATTCAAACTAATCCAAAATGATTCAAAACAATGACTCAAAATAATCCAAAACATACAAGACATCCACAGCAATGACAGTCTGATCTTGAGGTCTTGGCAGACCGCGAGACTCGTGGAAGCTCGGGTACCCATCCAGGTGCAGCTTGCGCCCAGTAAACAGCCTCAGTTAAAAAAAGACGTCACGAGCTGCTGAAAGGTGACAGTTTGATGTTGTCCCTCCAAGTTGTTGCCGAACAACATGAGATTTCAATAGATTTCATCTGATCATCATATCTGATCCAAGCTTGCAGCTGGCGATGGCAAACCGTATCTGGACCCTCCCCAGTTCCTGATTTCCAAGCAAAAATGAAGCGGCTATTGTGGATTTCTGCATGGAACCGAGAATCCTCTTTGAGATCAGTCAACTCAATGGGTTTCAGAATTTATGCAGTATTTATGCATCATGTTTCTCAGTTTCTCGAATCATTTCACGAGGCTCGCACCCAGGAGCTGAGTCCACATCTTTTGGCCGCCGGCCACGACTGCGGCTACGACTCCGGCTGCCCCTTCCTGCGGAAGATACTTGGCACGAGACTGAGCACTATGGCGGTGTTAGTTAAACTATAGATATACATGATTGTAGATATATATATATATAGAGAGAGAGAGATAGAATGATAGATATTATATATATACGTATGTGTATATATATATATATATGTGTGTGTGCAGTGATGTGCATTGACATTCGATCTGCATTAACTCCTATGTTTATAGGAAGTCCGCACTCATCTAGTATATGATAAACAAAGAAGAAGCTCTGCTTTCATACAAATGGATGGATAGACAACGTGATGATAGATAGCCGATAGCTAGCAGTAGAAGGTAGAAAGCTGGATATACACACAGATAATTCAAATACACAGATTCAGATAAGTAGGCAGGACGTAAGTGGGTAGCTTAAGCTCTTGGTATGGTTTCATATGCACATCTGCCACATACATGGTACAAAATGTTGGTTTAAAGTATCTGCATATGATGTATTAATAATATGCTGATAATTGACGTTTTGCTGAAACAGATCCGCGAAAAAGTGTTACCAGCCATAGTCTACACTGAGAAGCGAGCTTTGCCGCGCCTCATCAAGGAGTTTCTGAAGCATGTTCTTTTACAGGGCGGTAGCATTACATTGATCATTTTGGTCGAAGAATGTGTTATCAGCTATCTGATGCTATCTGTCTTCCAAACTGCAACTGATACTACTCAACTACTCAGTCAGAATCTACCATTGTAAGCTCTGCACAGCTCGCTTCCTGAGTTGGCAAAAAAAAAACAACAAACAAGAGACGCCAAGGAATGCCTGAAAGTTTATTGTCAAAATTCTTGCGTTGCAAACTGTGTAACTGCAAGCAAATGGCCCAACAAGACACAAATGCTTTGACGGCCAGTTCAATTCTAGAAGTACGGAATGCTCGCAGCAGTTCACATGGTGAAAACCCCTTGACCTGACTCCCTCAACATCGCTTAGGACCCTGCCCAGCAGCCTCAGAGAGCAAGACCAAACAACTAGTAACTAGCAGACTGCTTTGTTGGGCATTAAGTTTGTGTGCCGGTTGCAATGTACCTTAAATTCCACAGTAACACTGTTTTTCCAGGAAAGCTCTGTAGAGGCCCTGACGTGTCTTTCTGCGCTGCGACTGCGGCTGCAGCTCCGCTTCACTCCGTCACCTCATGCAGAATCGATTCACATCTCAAGCGGTCCAGTCTGATCCAGTGAATATCAACATATAGACACACATAGTTCAAATCGATGGGTGTAGTGTAAAAGTCCGCAGATTCTTTGCAGACAGGATGCGTTTCCAGACAGAGCTCTTGCCGCTTCTTCTTGTATCCAACCAAACAATGCCTTGATTGGAACAACGGCTTCAATGATCGCAAATCATCTTTCTGCATTTTCTCAAAGGCACTCACTCTGCTTCAAGGTCGAAAACTGAGTGAACGACACTCCTCTGAACTTTTTTCTGTATCCAAGTCATAGTGGCCTTAAATCTGCAGCTTCCAAGGTTAGACTTGAGCAAACCCCACCTGCAAATTCGCCAGCCTCTGCACACAATGAGCTGCCAGCCACAAGTGAAGCCACTTCCGGTAGACTTCACATCTAAACGGATCGGTGGACGACCTTGCCCATTGGGGCATCTGCCAAGGCTGCAATAGGCCAATGGGGCTACAAGATGCTACAAGTGTAAAAGCAAATGTACCCACAAGGTCGAAGCCCTAATCCACTGCACCCTCAAATGATTTCTTTGCGGATCCCTCAAACCACACTGTGCGGCGCATTCTCTGTATGCACATGCATATTCAGTCCCTTTGAAGAAAGAATACATATGTGTGTTAGACATATATATATATATGATATTATATGTATTATATTGAGTTTGAGTGTAAACTTACGTACAGTACGTGTATACCACTTTCGAAAAACAGTTTCGAAAGGCATTAGCTCATTAGCTAAAGTATCCTCAAATGTTCTCAAAGGCCTTTCATGACCCGAATGGCCAATTGACGCATCGCACACGGCGGCAATCAGAGTGCGTTTTGTTCCAATCAGGTCCGAATCAGGCCATGCGGTCAGCCAAACGCAGCAATTCCTGCGAAAATTCCACTTGGACTCATGCTGCTCTTTGGGTTCGTCAGAACCACACTGAGCCTGAGTCAGAATGAGTCCCATTTCAGTCGGAATGAATGAATCCCAATTTGCCGTAACAAAACATCCAGCAAACAAAGATGCAAATGAGGACTGTTCAGAGACCCAAACCGACTATTTATCTCCATCATCTGTGACCAAAAGTACTAGACAGTTCAAGCTGTTGCTCTTGCAGCTTGGCACAATATAATTTCCAGCATATATCATATATCATATATCATATATCATATATCATATACAATGGTATGCTGGGCTTCTGGCTGCCCTCCCCGGCTTCCAGCTTTGGCCCAGTCTACACTGACGTCGTTCCCGAAGGAGTCCTCGCCGAGATTGACGCAAAGGCACATTTGTGGTGGCTCTGGTGCAAAGGATTGCAAACTTGAGAGCAAGCAGAGGCGGATGAAAGGTCGGTTGGGTCTATGAAGAGAGCGGGACGTCCCGTTGTGATGTCTCGTTCAGTGACCATTTTTTGTGCCCGTACGCGGCCTTTGACCATCTACTCGGTGCCCCTGACATGCTTTGCATCTGTCGTGTATGCTTGTATTTGCTCAAGTTGAAACTGTGTGAATTCATCCGTTGTCAACGCAGGACACAACCCAAACGCAGTAGCAGATATCAAGTCAGGCAAAGAGGTGGAAGATTTGATGTTTTGTTGTTGCCTTGCAACTGTTGGTGCGGCATTTCTTGTTTCTTGAGGTGTCATTTCGCCTGTGGCAAAAGTTCACATTGTTGTGATTCATTTTGTTTGGTGCTGCCAAGCTAGTAGTATGGCAGGCCCCTTCCTATCATGATGATTGCACAGTTTGTCTTTTTCCAAGAGTTTCAGCGATCCGCCACATACAATTTCTCTAGTCAACCATGTTTGGGTTACCTGCGGTTCTGAGAGGCCCTGTTTGTCTTCCATCTTCATCTGGTGCTTTCTAGTAGTTCATCCCTGCAATTCAAAACCGTTATAATTATTAACATGTCCATTCATTGAAGGGTCCATTGAGCATTTCAAAAGGTCGTGTTGCTTTTTTTTGTCTGCTGGAAACAGGTGAGTTGGCACAAGTCGAGTGTTGCGGAGGCGCAGAAGTATCACGCGATAGTGTGCACACTTGAAGCTTCACAAAGACTTCTTGCTTTGCAGTGTCGGAGCATTGTAGCTTACATTTCATCTGTATTTTTCTGGTGCTGAAGACAAAGGCTAGAGCTTCTCCGCTTACCATTGCCTGAGGCTCCCGGACAAAAAGGGTCTTATTTTAAACCCAGTTTTTTCTTCCATCATCCGGTGGTTTTTTAGGGCCGGTATGGCGGTATGGTCTAGTGGATAAGACGCATCCCTCATGCGTCAGACCCCGGTTCATTGCCCGGGTGCAACACTAGCTGGACAAACGGGCCACTACCCCACCCCTGTAGTTAAGGGGATAAGCTAGGGTGTGGTCCGTAAAAACACTCTCTCTCATCCGGTGGTATTCTCCAGACATCTTCTGGCCACTGCGTTCACATTTCTCCTGCACCTGCGGGCTCTTCCCTTGTAGGCGGCAACGCAGTGTCATTTTTTCGACTAGACTAGCCAAGGTGGGAGTGTTGTTGAATGCATATAAGACCACAAGGCAACCTCTGTTTTAAGTTTCTGCGCGAAGTGTTAGCAAATTATTCTTCGACCTCGAGCGCAACAACTGGGTCTTGAGTCTTGAGGTGAGCTGGATGGATTCTGCGATATATAGGCCAGGGTGGAAAGTTTGTGCAAAGACCGTGGACAATCAGCCGTAGAATGTTACACCGACTTGTTGAACATGGTGGATGTTCTGAATCTTAAGAATTGCAGATCCCCGCAGAAGAAGTTGAGGCATTTTGCTGATTCGATCATTTTCACTGTCTGGCACAAGCAATTTCACATGCCATAGCTGCATCATATCCTTTGCCTGACAGGCATGCAGCCTAGCCGGTCCTTCCATTCTCCAAGAAATGTCTCAAGTTCAACACTCATGGCCCGCAATGAACAACCACAATGCACACTTGATTGTTGTCATGCTGTTTGTCCTCCGTTTTCACACAAATACAATTATGCTACAAATGAGGCCTTCACCCTTGATGATTCGTAAGATCTGTATCATCCCTATTCTTTCGAAGGGTCCCAATGAACCAATTATTGAAGAGCTCTATCATTCAAAGTTCCTGTGTTTGGCAACCAAGAACATTATTTCCACAACGATCCAAAGACATGTAGCACACCACTGCGATGTCTATTTCACTGACGCTGGAGCCAGAAGCCATTTGAAGTCACACATCATGTTGTCACACAACTGGGGATTTCCGCAATGAGGTGAAAGTTTCTATGCCACACTGATCTCGTCTGATCTGGACATGATTTTGCGGCTTGTCCTGCTACTAGTACTGGCAAAAGAAAGCGCAATGAAGGCACACTGGTTTGATGATATAGACGCAAGGTTGCCTCACTCCATGATATCTGCAGGGATCAGTTTGAGGCAAAATATCACTTTTCCAATTATCGGCTGCTTGGGATACTGGATATCCAAATATCAGGATATATCAGGTAGATTCGCCAGCTTGTTATCGCATAGCTCTTAGGGCAGCAGTGTGCTCAAGCCCTTTGCATTGACCTTGTCGTTCGCAAGGCTGTGAAGATATTGCAGAAGCACTTCTGCGGATCCTTTGCTGTGTACCATGCACTGCTAAAGGAGAATGTTTGGACACCTGCAGGGCTCATTCTGCCCATGCTGTCCTACAAAATATAGCAAAATGATTGAGACGTTTGCATGCTCCGTTGCCCAAGGACCTGGTTTCAGCAATATATACTGAGTATCATTCAGTATCAGTTTACAAAGCCATAGCTGTGGTGTGTATTATATATATTATACTTACCATACACGGAAATCATGGGCAAGGAGCCAGCATGTCTTAAGAAAATCGGGCTTTGCTCAGCTTTGCTGCTGGCCTCCCTGGATTTTGGAAGGTCAGCTGGAGAATATGACGTGCAGCTGCTTTGCAGTCGCCACATCAGTGCAAAAGGCTCTTATCCGCACGTTGTCAAAAACTTCTTCAGGTTTCCTAATGTACTTTCAACCAAAAGAGGAGCCCAAGAAGCTGAAAGTAAATCTTGGACTTCTCTGATCCATCGAGGATTTTTTATGTATCAACATTGAAAGTTGTCAGTGCACAGAGACCATGTCGCAGCAAACCCTCTCACCATTGAATACACACCTGGAAAAGAAGCAGTGCGGTCGCAAACCAGTCGCCATGACCAAATGTGGTCTTGAAGAACCAACTGCCTAACCGACTTCTGCCACTGGGGCTTCTGCGGTATCGGCTCATCCTGCCTGGAGCCAACCATTATCTCTGTAAATCTGGTGGAATCACACATTTTGCACATTCAGTGCAGTAATGAAAGCAAACGTCAGGCATCAAACATCGCAAATCATCAAACATTATCCAACATCGCCAAACATCAAACATCGTAGCTTCTGAGTACTTTTAAATACTTCTGAGCTGCTAGCCCACCACTCTTGTGTGCGCAATTGATGTAAATCACGTCCTCCACTTCCTGTCGCAGCTGCACTTCTTGGCTGTTCAGGCAGTTCTCTGTACTCCGGTTCTTCTCAATGCATTGGATGCAGCGCTTCACCTGGCCTTGCTGAAGTTCTTAAATGTGTGTCCATACAAATGGCAGGAGCTCCTGGCAAGCGAATCGCATTCGCAAGCGGAAGCATTTGCAATGGAAGCCATGTTGTTTGGGGAAAAAACATTGAAACTCTCTCGACAATTGTGAGATTTGACATGAAGTGCAACGGACCTGGCTTCTCGGATTTGATCATCAAGTTCTGCACAGCCCGATACCTACACAGCGTCACACCCAAACTCTTCAATTGTCGAGCAGAAACTCATAGCTCAGCTGTGGCCTTTGCTCCACCATATTCTCTGGAGACCTGGGAGCACAGGATGTAAGGAACTCCATAAGAACGCCAAAAAATCCTCTCAAAAGTTTCCTACTTAATATATTTAATATATATATATACTTATATAATGATCTTAATTTAATCTTAATGATTTTACTCTCAAGGCTCGGAGGCTCTGGCGGGCAAAGAGCTTCGAGGCACAAAGTGTGAGAAGGTCAGAACTGTTCCATGGTACCTGGCGTCACCAGTCCTGCCATGTCCCTCAACCAGTACCATGTCAACACATTTTCTCCAAGGGCACGGTCTTTTAAGTTCGTTCCTGTTCAAGGCAAGCATGTATCTCCAAACCTGTCAGCAACAAATTGGCAAGTTGGCAACAAGAGTTTCAACCCAGCAACAGTCAAACTCTTCAGTACATGTCTTGCAGAAAAGGAAACTGAAGGAAATGTCAGGGTCTTAGCGGGACCAAAAGAGTTTCAGAATTTGAGAAGGATTTGTTGACGCCTTTTCAAGGCCTTTTTAAGTTGTGATGGTCGTGCAACTGTCAAAAGAAACGCGAGGCAAGGTATTCCAAATTTGGCACCCAAAGCAAAATACCGTAAACATTTTTGCCCCAGTTTCGAGACTGGCTACTTTTCCCATTCAGTTTATCTTGATGTATTTTGGTTCCAATTTGGCCTTGATTGATGTTGATATCCATTGCATTGATCCTACCAGTTTCTTCTGTCCGTCTGTCGCTTTACCTCAACCTATTGGAGTTAAATTGCCTTCAGATCAGCCGCAAAAAAAAGGGGGGTCGAACGTTAATGTTTTGATAGCTGATGACGGCTGCCTGATGATTTGCGTCCATGGGCCATTTGGCATACCTGCAGCTACAAAGACCCGAACCCAACTGGCAGTTTCAGGCAGAACATACTATAGACGTACAGGGCCCTGAGAGCAGTGCTTGTCATGCTGGAACTGAGTGTCTGGATACCTTGCAAAGCGTGTGGTGCGATGGACAAAATGTACAGGGTAATAACAGGGTATAATGATACATAGTGACCTAATATCCGCCGACCCCATCTTGCAGCAGGGGGAGCGCATCAAAGAAGAGATTACAAGCAGCAAGGGGAAGGGGAGAAGATATGGAAGAAGAAAGCCAGCTGCAAGAGCAAGAAGCAAAAGCGAGTCAGCAAGAAGAAGAAGAAGAAGCAAGAGGCAACAGAAAGAAGCAGCCAGAGCAACAAACAACTAGCGAGTCAGCAAGAGGAAGAAACAAGAGGGAAGAGAAAGAAGCAAAATAAAGCAAACGAAAAAAAACAAATCAAGAACAAGCAATGGCATCCTGCAGCCGACGCCCGCCGAACCATTTAGTTCCATGGTGTTTTGCTGTGGCAAGCCAGGAGTTTGGAAGCTGGTTGCGTGGTTCGACATCGCAAAAACATCGAAAATTACAATGTTTTTGTACGTTTTGCATATAAAAAATACTTGTTGCAACAAGTTGAAAATCGCGTAATTATCAGTGTTTTTGCTAGGTTATGTCTCAAAAACACTGCAAATACCGTAGTAGATTTTGCTACCAGTGGCACAAACATCGCAAACACTGCAAATACCGAAGCGCCAAAAACATCGGTATTTCCAGCGTTATGTGCTCTGAGAGTCTCAAAAGAACGTGAAAACACAATCTATTTGACGATTTTTAGGACACACCAAAATGCGACAAAACGATGTGTTGTAGGATGGTTACAAGTTGCGGTATGCAAATAATATCAATGTGCTCTGCGGGCGCGATGTACAACGCCAACACTAACACTACCAACAATAACCCTTATGGCGTCCCCAGTGTGTGAAGCTCTACAAGTATGTATGTATGTATGTATGCATGCATGTCTGTATGTATACATGTCTGTATGTATGCATGTATGCATGTATGCATGTATGCATGTATGCATGTATGCATGTATGCATGTATGCATGTATGCATTTATGCATGTATGCATGTATGCATGTATGCATGTAATGCATGTAATGCATGTATGTATATTATGGTATGCATGCATGCATGCATGCATGCATGTAATGCATGCATGCATTTATGCATGCATGCATGCACTTATGTATGCATGCATGGATGTATGTATGGATGTAGGCATGCATGCATGTATGTATGTATGCATATACATGTACACACAAATCAAAACACTTTGCCAAATTGCGAATTAAGTAAAGAATGCCTTCTCTTCAGTTTTGCTTCAAGCTGCGGGTCTTCCGTATCGAACTCTGGATTGTACCAAGAGAAGAGAGGCACCACAAATACTCCTGCAAACCGATGTTCCACAACATCTTGCTAAATCAGAAGGAACCGAATCGGCTGTCAAAGGGTTGTCACATATATCATATATCCCCCACCTTCTGAAACAGCAGCAGGTGCAACTTCGACCCCCAGTCGATCGCAAAGCTGGCGTGAAAAACAAATAAACATCTGCACCGCATCAAGATATCCAAACAGGCCAGGGGAACCTCAAGAATCGCCCAAAGTTTGCACAAAGAATCCGGAAACCTTGCAAAAATAGTTTCTGTCATCATGACAGACAGTTTGTCATAAAGAATGCACTTGTTCCAAGACTTGAAAAGACGTCAACTCTGGAGAGTCTGAGAAGAACTGAAGGGTAAGCCATGGGCATCTGCGACTCCAGCGGTGTGATCCACATTTCATTATTTCCAGGCGTGAAGAAAATACGTCGAAACTTTGGCCGCAGTGCTGTCCTGAGCAGCGAAGTCAGTCCTGTATCGAATTACATACACCTAGATATTTAGATGCCCATGTAAACGTACATACATTACATTACATTACCTTACCTTACACTTACCTTAAATTTACCTTACCTTACCTTACCTTACATTACATTACATTACGATACATTACGTGCATACAAACATACATACATACATACATACATACCCACCTACCCACCCACCCACCCACCTACCTACCTACAAAAGTACATACATACATACATACATACATACATACATACATACATACATACATACATCCATACCATACCATACCATACCATAACATAACATAACATAACATAACATAACATACATAACATAACATAACATAACAAAACATAACATAACATAACATACCATAACATAACATACATAACATACATAACATACCATAACATAACATACATAACATACATAACATACATAACATACATAACATACATAACATACATAACATACATAACATACATAACATACATAACATACATA
>Ga0126342_10006262_pt1 | contig 21064 bp, 12 predicted proteins | sample Cyp1metagenome_FD_92528 | JGI IMG/M metagenome (GOLD analysis project Ga0126342, IMG submission 92528) | Coral microbial communities from Lord Howe Island, Old Settlement Bay, Australia - Cyphastrea 1 metagenome | ecosystem: Host-associated > Invertebrates > Cnidaria > Coral ...
ATATGATTATATATATATGATTATATATGTATGATTATATATATATATGATTATATATGGATATATGATTATGTATATATATATATATGATTATATATATATATATATGATTATATATATATGATTATATATATATATATGATTATATATGTATGATTATATATATATGATCATATATGTATGATTATATATGTATATATGATTATGTATATATATAATAGAAACCTCCACAAAAATCGATTTGAGCAAAATCCTACTGAAAAAGTGTGTTCTTTCCTTTTGGGGCTTCCTATACAGACCATGGGCTTAGTGGTCCATCCCCAGGCCCCAAAATGACCATGGCTTCTACTGGTGGAAGAGGATAGGGAATAGAACCCTGTAAAAATATATAGACATTTATAGGACATATATGGAAATCTATAGGAAATATATGGAAATATCGAATCTATAATAGGAAATATATGGACGTTTCCATAGTCATGATGGTACCCCAAGCGAGCATTGGATGGTTTAAAATGGACATGTTGAGATGGATGTCTTGGGAGTAACCCCCATGGATTGGAAACTGAAACATTTGGAATCCTGTACATGGGTGTGTCTGAAAATGTCGTGTACCCCTTTTTACCCAATGGTTTTGCTGATCATTATCCCGTTTTTAAATGGCTATTTCATTGGGAATATACCCTATTTTCAGACAAACCCACATTCAAATTAAATATGGCCTATTTTTCACCTACTGGTCATGTCACTTCTTTTTTGAACCCCCCACTAAAACCAAACGCACTCTGTGTGCACTGGCAGCTCCACCAAAGAACTGAGCAAGTACTTGCACAAAGGTCGAAAACCATGGTCAAAAACAACATAGCCTGCGACAGCTGAGAAGTACTTCAGTACTTCTGGGGATATGGGTGTAATTGAAGGGAAAACGTGCGGCAAAGCTGGGGAAAGAATGTGTGTTCCGGAAACGCGGGTAATTCCTAGAAACCAGTTCCTCATCATTTAACCAGTTGCTCATCATTCCCATGGTTGTACTTACAATATAATCCATATCAAACTATATACTTGTCATTCAACCATCAGTTGCAACAGAGTGCATTGCTATTCATTGCTCAGGCGGAGACAGGGTCACCCCAAGCACTGCTTTGTTTCCAGACGTGGGAATCCAAGCTGTGAAAAAAAAACGAGTAGAATGAGAATGATTGGTTTGCAACACACCAGGGATGGTTCTGAACACTGGAGGTTAGATTTGTTTATCAACACTTCTGGATATGTTTTCAACAAACGATGATGGTTTACTGAGTTTACTGTGATGTTGATTGGAACTGGATCACCGAAAAAATTGGGTAACATGGTTGTTTGGGTAAAAGATTGAGGCCCGAACATCCACTGTTTCTGACATACAAGGTATCTAGATGTATCTAGCCAGTGAACTAGCAACATTGCAAGGCTCCAGGAGAACCAAGCGATATTTCTATGTTCCAAGGATTCCAAGGCTATGGCGACTATGACACCACAGGGTGGGTTTCATGCCCAGCAAATGCTCAAGGTTTGGTTCCAGAAATCAACTGAACTTTGCAGCAAAATTGGTCATTTTTAAGGGAAAATCATAGGAAAACCAGTTCGGAAAATGGTGGTTAAAAACCCTCTGGTCAACGTTAATGTTTCACAGAAAATCCGGATGTCTTCGCACCGGTCATCCAAAAACGACATCAAGAGATACTGGTTGGTGGTTTTAACCATCTTGAAAAATATGAGTTCGTCAATGGGAAGGATGACATCCCATATATGAAATGGAAAATAAAATATGTTTGAAACCACCAACCAGGCTATCATATCATAGTTGGTTTACATGATGTCTTATCCGTTATATCTCAAAAAATACTACCATATTACAGTCCGTTTGCGCCCATGATTGTCCTTGTATCCCGAATGAAAATCACCATATTACAGTTGGTTTACCCTGGTTTGCCCCCATTCTTCTTGCATACTGGATACCCTCATTCTTGTTGCATGACTCCTTCATAAATCCAATATAAATCTCAAATCAATCCCACATCAATCCCATAATTCTATCATCAGTCCCATACAAATGTCATATCAGTCTCATAAATCCCATACAAATCCCACATCAATCCCATAAATCCCTGTATTTTTGGCTGGTTCAATGAAGAATGGCCATCCGCTGGCGCCTCCATCGGCTCTGGGACCCATGCGTTTCAAGCGCCGCGTCTCATGCAGCCGCAGTGCTCTGACCAGACGCTGCGCCGCCAAGGCGTCCGCGGGACTGGGGAGACAAGGGATGGAAGTCATCAACTTATTCAATGGCCATTCCAGGATCCTAAATTGGAGGTACCTACCATATATAAGGCCTATTTTTTAGGCCTATTTTTCGGGAATATCCCCACAAAATATGGCCTAAAATATGGTTATCCTGGAATTGCCATTGACTTATGGTTATTTCATGGAAAATCCATCGATGGATGATTTAGGGGTACCCCGATTTTAGGAAACCTCCATATTTACCTGGTTGGTGGTATACCTAGCCCTCTGAAAAATGATGGAGTGAAAGTCAGTTGGGATGATGACATTCCCAATATATGGAAAAATAAAAATACCCTCTGGTAAACGTTAACATAACTATGGAAAATCGCCATTTTTAAGTTCGGTAAATCAACGAACTAAATGGGCCATTTTCAAAATGTTTAACAGAGGGTATCGCAATCCTCTGGTTACCCTCCGGTGTCAATGGCAGCTGGAAATCCACTATACAGTAAGTGGAGCTTTGAATAGGAAAATCTACGAACTAAATTGGTGATTTTCCAGGCAGCCACGTTTGATGACCCGAGAGTAACCATAGTTCTATCCCCCATAAATTGGGAATTTCACCAGGGAAAATAACATGGTGTTTTATTGGATATTTAACATGGAACACCAGTTGGTCAACCATACTGATGGAAGTCTGACACCAGTTGAAAACGCTGAAAAAAACATCCCATTTTTGGGGGTTTCAACCATCTATATAAGGTGGTGCAGGAGTTAGTTTATAGGGGTTTTTTATAGGGTTTCCTACCCTCTGGTAAACGTTTACATAGCTGTGGAAAATCACATGTTTGAGTGGGTAAATCAACTAGAAATAGCAATTGTTAATAGCAAACTGTTAATTTACCAGAGGATATCCCCGGAAATCCTACTCAATATAACACCACCAAGGATAAATGAATAGTCAATAATATAACACCAAGGGTTATAGCAATCCCATCCTCGGATGAATATTTAACACCTCCGTACACCACCTATACAAATAGTCCAAATATGTGTAAAAATCCTACTCAATCACAGTTTCTGGGTCTTTAATACTACGTGGACGGCATTTAACAGCAGCTTCTGATTCTATTCATCAGCATCATCAAATAAACGATTTGACAGAACCCGTCGTGGCTTCTAAATTTCACATGTTGCACATGTTTTGTGGATGAAATCCCTGAGTCATCCCTCAGATTGAAATCGATAATGTTTATGAAAATGTTGATGATGTTGTTGTTGATGATGATGATGATGCTGATGATGATGATGCTGATGATGATGATGATAATGCTGATGCTGATGCTGATGATGATGTTGTGTTTATACATGATATAACCTCTGGTGATCAAACATGGTAATGAACAGTTCCTCATTTGTTTATAGAGGATTTTCTCATGAAAATCTCAGTTTATAGAGTATGTCAATTGCCACGTTTGATTACCGGAGGGTTTTTATGGGAATTAAATAATAATTAAATTGGATTTAAGTCAGCAGCAAAAATCAAAAAACAACTATAGCCGTAACGAGCGTAACACAGCTCAGGATTTGTTAAAAGAACTACCCTAGGATGTCATGAATTGGATGTTAAAAATGTATGCGTTTTTGTTGCCTCCTGGATCCTTGGGTTTTGGTCAAGTGCAACAACAATAATAACTGGTTGGTGGTTTTAACCATCTTGAAAAATATTAGTCAAGGATTATCCCGTATATTTTGGAAAATAAAAAATGTTTGAAACCACCAACCAGATAATAGTAACAACAACAACAACAACCGCACGATCATTAGAGCAATTGATACTGGGCCCTGAATATCACCTTAGCCACCTTAGCCACTTGGCAGCATTTGAGGATCAAACACAAAAGGTGGAGAGGTTTTTAAGCAACAAAAATGTGGAGCCCTTGGAGAAGACTGAGTTTTGATGGGACTTCAAAGAGTTGTTCGTTTGGGACTCTTTGTGGCTTGGAACATCATAGATATGGTCCATTAATTCCTGAGAAAACCCAGGATATTTTCTCTCACAGAAATCATCAATTGGGTGCTAGACAAACAAATTAGCCCTTCGCCCACCTCTCCGGTTGCTGGCAGAAAGCATTCACCTGCGAAAACTGGAAAAAGACACGAACTGTTGGGGGATTTCATAAGGATGAGAAGGACGCGGTTGCTGTGGAAATGGGACGCTTACCACCAACAAACCTTCGGATTCAGATGGATTTAGCGGGATTTCAGGTGAGAAATTGGGGTGTTAGCCAACAAATCGCCAGACTTGACCGCAAGAAACACGAGAAGTGGATTTTGGCCAATCAACATCTCCAAACCTTGCACGCTGTAAGTTTGGAAGACGAAAGGTGGAAACAATGCCATGATTTGCACGTCTGGAATTGAATCACTGCTTGGATGTGCATCCCATTCCCAGTGATACATAGAAATTTTCCAGGTAAATGATAATCTGGTTGGTGGTATACCTACCCCTCTGAAAAATGATGGAGTTCGTCAGTTGGAATGATGAAATTCCCAATATTGATGGAAAAATAATCCAGTCATGTTCCAAACCACCAACCAGTGTTATTTATGTTCAATGTATGTAATCTATGGTTAATCTATGGTCAATTTATATGGTATTTATGGTTAATTAACCATAGATATAACCATATTTCACTAACCTGAAATGTTGGGCCAGCTATGGGGATGACTCCCCTATACATTCACTGTGATTTACCCAGATATCATCTAGGAGATCATCTTCAGCCTATTTTTACAACGTTGGCTTTGCTTTTGTTGGGGATGAGAGAACTCATCTTCCAAACTACATGTTTCGGGATGTCTAGAGTCTAGATGCTAAGCCTATTATGTGTATATATATACACATATACACATATTGCATATGTGTATATATATAACTACATATACATATACATATATATAACTATATACATATACACATATATATATGTACACATACATGCACGCTGTGATTGTGCCAATTGTTTATATCCCAAGAATTGATCCTCGCAGTCCAATACCAGCTTATTTCAACTAACAATGTTACACCCTTCATCCTGAAGCCATGTAGAATCTCCTGCAGGAGCCCATTGTCTCCACCAAAAATCATCACCTCCTCTTGCAACATCTGGTGCTGCTTGGAAAGTTCTCGGCAGTAGTCAAGCTCCATCCTGGACAGCAAGGGCCCCATGGCCATGTCAATGGGAACCTGATCTAAATGGCATCAAGTTTGGGGGATATACCCTCTGGTAAACATACAAAAAGCTATGGATAATGACCATGTTTAATGGGAAAACTCACTATTTCTATGGCCATTTTCAATAGCTATGTTAAATTACCAGAGGGTAATTAGTAGGGACGGATCTAAAAAACTGACTTTGTTTGGTGATTAATCATCAATTTTTAGGGGGACATAATGGTGGAATATGATGAGGATACGATAGGCATATAACCAACAATATGCTTTTCGGGGTTGCCTGAACATTTTTGGGAAAAGCCAACAAATCTGGGGAAACAAGGTATGGGAGATGCTGGGGACACGGATACCAAAAATAAACTGTTCCAACCAAAATGTCGAAAAAAAAACATGGGGAAACAAGTTCGGAAAACGAATGAAAATGATCTACATTCCTCCTGTGTTTTCCACATCTAAACCTTTACCGTTCGGGAAAGCCTAGAAATTGATGACGAGCCGTTGAGGTCGTGGCTTGGCCATGCTGTTTGAAGAGGCACAACGGACAAAAAACACATCCATGAATCGATGATGTTCCATCCTGGGTTCTGTAAAATCATATTAAAAACATCCATAAATAGATGATTGTTCCGCATGAATCATTTTTTTCAAACATCCATTAAAATAATCATATATTTTCCCGCATGTTTCGAGAGAAACTCATAGCAACAATCATCACATATATGATGTGCATTCTGATTGTCCCAAATTGCCCCATCATTTCCAGAGTTTTCCCCATTCAAAGCTGGGATTTTCCATGTCGATCGCCAAAATTCAACCGGCCTTGAAGCAGAGGACAGAAATTTACAGCCCAAGAGCTAGTGGATTGTCAGCTAGTGTAATAATCCCCTATATGGTGAGTATAATCTCCGAAAAAATCGAGTTGAACAAGTTGAACAAGTTGAACCGAGCCATTCAAAATACCCTCTGGTAAACTAACAGTTTGCTATTGAAAATGGTGATTTATAGTGGATTTACCCATTGAACATGGTGATTCTCCCATCAGTTGTGTAAACGTTTTCCTGAGGGTATATATAATGTCAACCCTGGATTAATTAATAAACCCCAAACGGCTGTTTAATTGGGGGGCTATCATTTCTGTATCAGATTATGACTCTTGGGGAAGTACCTCCCTAATTAATAAGCTATGGCATCTATGGTTTATTCATCCGGGGTTGACATTGTACATATAGTACTATACAGTCATCCTGAAGTAGATAGGATATCGATTCTTCAATATCATTCCCATTGTAATGAGGATTTTGTGAAATTATCATAGGCTATCTACTCCAGGATTACTATATACACATAGTGTAGGTATATATATATATGTGTGTGTGTGTCGTAAATCAATTAAATGATAATGTGTTTCTATTATCATTATGCATGATTATGTATGTCTAAAGTCAGGATATCATGAAATACCTTATATATATATTTCAAAAATCAGGATATTCCAAAAAAATACACCATCATGAGGCTGTTATGGTATGTTATGGTGTGTGCAAAAAAAAGCGCACCCAAAACTGCCATAAGGTCGTTCTGAATATACAAGCCCATCAAAGTTGATCCTCTATGAATCCACAATTATGAATATATACCATCCATATATATATATAACCATACAAAACTATATTTAAAAAAACATATAAAACCCATGTAAAACCCATATAAAGCCCTATAAATATAAAACCATACAAAAACCATATAAAGACCATATAAAAAGCATATAAAACCATGTAAAACCCATATAAAGCCCTATAAAATGATACAAAAACCATATAAAAACCATATAAAACCATGTGAAACCCATGTAAAACCCATGTACAACCCATGTAAAACCCATATCCCTTAAAACAGCACCGGTCCCGGATCTGCCTCCGGACCCACTCAGCCAGCGGCTGCGTGCGCCGCTTCAGCGCCGCGTAGCCGCGGCGGAGCTGGGCAGCGGCCTGGTGTGGTTACCTTCTGGTCATACCAAGAACTATGGAAAATCACCATGTTTAAGAGGTAAATCAACTATTTCTATGGCCATGGTTTCAATAGCTATGTTAGTCATTACCAGAGGGTAAGATTGGCGAATTGATTGGTTCATACTGGCATATATTGGCTAATCGCATTCGCTATCCATAAATTCGATCAAATGGTGGTTCAACACCAGTTACTCGGTTGACTATTTCCCCCGTACTTACTCTGCTTCTGATTGAAGCTATAATAAACTGAGATGAGGTACCAAATATAAATATACCCTCTGGTAAATTAACATAGACCCTGGCAGATAGGGGTTGGAAGACTAGTTTCCATTAAAAATTGGTGATTTTCAGGGTCTATGTTTATTTACCAGAGGGTACTTCAATCTCCATTTATCCAGATGTACCCTCTGGTAACATTGCTTGCTGGAACATCCCGGGGGATTTCCCAGCAATCACAATGTCTGAGGACACCGTTGTGGATGAATCATCCCCACTATATATCCCTATATATCCCCATTCTATATACCACCATTGTTGCTGGTTGAATCCCGTTTTCAGTTGGTTAGATCCCTTTTTTCTTGGTTAAACCCTTATTTCTGTTGGTTAGATCCCTTTTTTCTTGGTTAAACCCTTATTTTTGTTGGTGAAACTTTTTTTTGTTGGTTAAACTTTTATTTCTGTTGGTTAGATCCCTTTTTCTTGGTTAAACCCTGATGTTTGTTGGTTAAACCCTTATTTCTGTTGGTTAAACCCTTATTTCTGTTGGTTAGATCCCTTTTCTCTTGGTTAAACCCTTAGTTTTCTTGGTGAAATGTGCTTTTCCACTGAACGAAACTCTCCATTTCCTGCGGCCTTGATGGATGCGCAACTGCCATAGGGTCGGAGCTTTCTCAGCTCCTGGAATCCACAGTTCACCCAGAAAAATGGTGATTCAATGGTGATCTATAGGGATTTTTCATAGAAAAAAAGATGATTTAATGGGAATGACCAACAAAAATGGTGGCTGAAAAAGGTGGCTTTCAAGGTGATTTAATGGTGATTTTTTTTGGGATTTTTCATAGGATTTAAACTATAAAAATGCTGGTATACTGGGATTGAATGATGATTTAATGCGACTTAATGGTGATTTAATGGTGATCTGTTGGAATCGAATGGTGTTTTTTAAATGGTGATATATGGTGATTTATTGGGACCTAATGGTGACTTAACGGGATATACAATGTACCCACAGAAAAGGGTAAGTTACCCCAAGCGATGGATGGAAGATGATGGAAGCAACAAATTTGAATAGAATTAACGTGGATGTGTGGGTATATGTGTTATTTCACCAACCAAAAATGGAGATTTGACAAAACAGAAACTGGAATTTTACCAACAAAATTTGCAAACATATATATATATGTATCTATATATAATGGAATATGTATGAATATGTATATAACCAAACATGAACTGATGGGTAAATCGTAATCCCTTTTCCGGGTAAAAATGGTCACGACGACTAGGGACCCTAAGGACTGAGGTACTGTACTGAGGAGATTCCCGGAAATTTGGCCGGTTGAAATGGCCATTGAAAAACAAAGGGATCTTATGGGGCCCTAATCATCTAAGATATGCACCAGTGCCCAGTTGGACTCAACGAAAATTGCTGAAATTCCCTGAAAATTGGTATTAAACTCCTCGTTTTTTGTGATGGTTATCAAAAAAAAACAGAAATATTGCTGAATGTTGTCCCCATTTTGGTCAGTTCAGTTCAAATCTCAACTTTCTTGGTTGCAAAAACATGGTGACAAAAATCTGCTTTGAATCATTTTAAACCCATCTTAATCGCTGATGAACAATCTTGATCTTTTTCTACTTACATTCCCATGGTTTTCTTCTTTTTTCATCACATCTTTTGCCCCATTTTTCACTGGTTGGTGGTTTTTAGCCTACCCCTCTGAAAAATATGAGTTCGTCAGTTGGGATGCTTATTATTCCCAATATATGGAAAAATAACTCAGTTTTAATAGGTAAACCATCTATAAATGGGCCATGGCTTCCATGGCTATGTTAAATAACCAGAGGGTAAAATTCATGATCCAAACCACCAACCATTTATACAGTAACCACAAACAGTTTGCTATTGAAAATTGCCATAGAAATCCTGGATTTTCCCATGAAAAATGGTGGTTTTTTTCCTTCATTCCTCCGGCCATTCCTGGCGCGCCAAAAACCACGTCGATTTTCGTCCTCCAGAACCTCCGTCAACATCTTCATGGACCGAGAGATGTCCTCATCGCTTTGCCCTGGAGGATGCGGTCGAGTCGAGTCGAGTCGGTTTAACCAGTTTTAACCACTGAAGGAGATTGAAAATGCTGGTTTAATGGTGATTGAAAATGGGAATGAGTGGTGACTGAAAATGGGAATTCGTGGTGACTGAAAATGGCGGATCTAATATGGGAGTTAAGCAACATGTAGTTTTCGTGATGTGAAGTCTATGAAGCAGACAAAAAAGAAGTTATATTACATATATAATCATATATATGTATAGGTTGCTTAGAGGGGGAGGTCCACCAAGAAATATGAATGTATAAAGAACCAATAGCACTGATGGATAATCAATGCCCAAATATTCACAAATAGTAACAAAACTGTCCCGGTGTCACCGTGTTTCAGGGTGATATGCAAGAAAAAACACGACAAAATCACTATTTGTTTCATAGGTAAATCGACTATATAAAGATCACCAATTAACTTCCAAAGCTACGTAAATGTGAAAACCAGAGGGTTTTCACTATGTGATAAACCCAACAGTAAACTCTCACCATATAATTTATAAGAGATGGGTTTGTCTGAAAATAGTGTACCCCTACACCCAATGGTTAAATGATCATTATCTCTACTAAATGGCTATAATTGGGGGTATACCCCATTTTCAGACATACCCATATGTTGTCAACTATGGGAATGGGAGATACTGGCTATATTTCTACGGACAAAAAAAATGGGGGGAAACCATCCCATTAACCAACCATGAGGGAACTCGACATCTACCCTCTGGTTATTTAACAGTTTGCCATGGAAGGCATGGCCCATTTGTAGATGGTTTACCTATTAAAAATTGGTGGATTTTCCATGGCTATCTTTAATAAACAGATGGTAAATTATCCCAGTCATAGGGCAGGGTAAATTATCATAATTCACTAACCTGAATTGTTCGGTCAGCTATGGGGATGATTTCCCTTATTAACATTTATTCACCATGATTCCAGGGCTCGGTCGAACAGGGTTCGGTCGTCATGAAATTTACCCAGATAATCATCTATTATCATCTATTATCATCTATTATCATCGATTATCATCTATTATCATCTATTATCATCTATCATCATCTATTATCATCTATTATCATCTATTATCCCATGATTAGCTATATATGTCCCATTTATTCCCATATATTGCTGGTATAATTCCCAGTGATGAAATTTACCCAGATCGGGGGCAAATTTGCTGAATCCCCAACTCGGGATGGTGGCTATGGGCTTTTCCATAGTCATGGGGCAAGCCCCCAAGCGAGCTCGCTGGATGGTTTATCATGGGAAATTCCATCTATAAATGGATGAGAACTACAGTAGTAGGGCTACCCCCATGAGTTAGGAAACCACCATATATTTCTGCAACAATATCTACATGCCAAGAACATGTCCGACAGTAGCAGTAGATTCACCAACAAAACGGCGATCTTAAAGCAGCGCAACAAATATAGGCGAACGTGACAGTGAAGAATGTACAGCAGCAACAAATATGGGCTAATGATCGTTAACAACTGGGTCGACAATTTGTGGGTTGGATGGGGACATTGTGTTCAAATAGTAGCTTCATATCTTTGCTAATTCGATTCACTGGAGTTTTTTGAAACTAACTAGATGATGTGTATGCTATCTAAATATAACTAAACTAGACACGTTTTCATTGTGGTATATTATAGTACTATTGCTGGTAACATCTAATAACTATAACTTGATATTTTCGTGGGGTATATAAATAGTACCTATACCAAGTATACAAATAATTGCATACCAATCGTTGGTGCAGGCCATATACCATCTCCATTTCTTGTGATACAGTAATACAGTAAGAAGATTACATACCAACCAATAACGTGGTGTAGTAGTATGAGTAGTGTGGTGGTAAATCAGAATACATCCAATGAATTCCATAAACCATCCCCATTTCGAGTGATTTTCAAGCCTCTAGCAGGATAGTCAGAACATCAGGGGACCCCCAATTTCCAGTGGTTGATAATCATGTTTCCAATTTCATTAGAAACAGTGACTGGTTGGTGGTGCAATAACCATCTTGAAAAATATGAGTGCGTCAATGGGAAGGATGACATCCAATATATGAAATGGAAAATAAAAGTCATGTTTGAAACCACCAATCAGTGATTAATAATCATCATTAACCATCATTAATCATCATGAAGCCCCATACTAATCCAATGTTTGAAACCACCAACCAGTAGTGAGTTCCGTCCCAATGATTTACCATTTGGGGACTATTGCACATATGGATTCGTGGGGTGAGAAGCTTGGGTTTGGTAGAGGTCCCAGATGGTCCAATCATCCATCCGGATCTAAGTAACAATTGCCGTGAAACAAAAAAAACTATTGAAATCCATGTTGATTTACCCATTAAAAATGGTGATTGTCCATAGTTATGTAAACGTTTACCAGAGGGTAAATCCATGAAATTAGCTGAATATTGAATTATCGAAGGCTATATCAATATCATGCCAATGTGGATTGCTTCTACAGGTTCCTTGATACGACTTCTTATGTGAATTATAACGAACCCATCAAGCCCAACAATACACCCCCTTGTACCCAAGGTCAATTCTAGACATGAATCATGCGACATGTTTGAATTTGTAGGAACAATATCAGCATGGTTCAAAAGCGGAGTATCAATCATGGACCCAGACATGTTGTCAGGTCTTGCAGGAAACCATCCACTTCTTAGCTTAAGGAAGCCTATGTATATACAAATTTTCCTAACTATAGATTCCCCAAACATATATAGTGGATTCTGGATCTTCCATAGTTATATATAATCCAAGATTTTCCCTATACAATATATATAACTATAGATTATAGATTCCCCAAACAGTGGATTCCCATTGGGAAAAATTAAAAAAAAAACACCTTTAGCGGATCCTGGATCTTGGCTCGCCCGGCCTCGCACCAAGAAACTGAGCTCCTGCTATCAGCTTGACACGAAAATTGCTGGGAAATCTGTAGGAGGATTTCACAGAAATGGGAGGCGAATGATCTCTAATAATCCCATCACCCAACACATATGAAACACCCCAACTTGAATGGTCCCAATGGAATGTGGAAATGTCCTACGTTTTACCATGGTTTCGTTTAGTAGGGGTGTTTAGTATTAGGGAGAAGGGATTAGCATGTAATATCCCTATGTTCTTCTGCAAGTGATGGAATATTTAAGAGGATTCAACTTACGATAAATGGAGTTGACCCTATTTGGGCAAACTCAAATGGGCACGGGCCCGGTTGGGCCATCAAAATTGCAAGGTTTGTTGTTCCGATGGGATCCTGGCCGGATTTTGACCTTGCCGCCCATCTACGCTCAAAAAACGACTGCTTGGCGGCTTTTGAAAGGGACCCCCATCAGCTTTCCATACTACAGGAAGCTGTTCTCAGCAAAGAATCCCCAGTGCTATGAGAAGTTGATGGAAAGCTGGAATGGAGGTCCTATCATTCAGAGTGCCAAAAAAAAACACAGAACTGCTGAGCAACGATGATTGATTTCCCAAGACATGGGATAATCCTTAGGCAACTGAAAAAATCACCATCGTGTAGGGTTTCCCTGCGAAAGAATCCATTGATATCAATTGACCCACAAAAACAGCAGGTTTGATCCATATCATCACCCGATTTGAGGTTGTCTCAAGTTGTCTGCAATCCCAAACCCACATCGTTTACCATCTGGTTATGACTGTTACATAGCCATGGTATACATGGCCCATAGAAATAGATGGTTTACCGGTTAATAGCATGGTGATTTTCCATGGCAAACTGTTAAATAACCAGATGGTAAATCCTCCATTTGAAGAGAGTCACCCATTCGAAACCACCGAATCTAAGCAGATTCGGTTCACCGTTCACCGAACAAAAAAGAAGCATGACCAATTGTAGATACCCTGTATGCTTTTAAGATGTTTAAGCTAGTTTGGAAATATTCAGAGCAAAGTATGTTTCCATCTAGACAATACCACGCATTCCATCTATATGCTATGAGTATTTTACAGCAATACTTACATCCAATGTCACGCATGGACGCTGCCCCATTTTTAAGCCACATCTTGAACCAACAAACTGATTCTAACAGAAACAAAGTATCGAACTACCCTCTGGTAAACTAACGTAACTATGGAAAATCACCATGTTTAATGGGTAAATCATGGTAAATCCACTATTTCTATGGCCATTTTCAATAGCTTTTTGTATGTTTACCAGAGGGTACCCATCCAAAATTGACCAAGAAATCCTAAGAACTCCCCAGGGTCCCCAAGTCTCCTGCACCAGAGACTGCCAGAGTCGCTGTTGCTGTTGTTGCCGCTTTTGTCGTTCCAACTTCGTCACTAAAAAGCCGCAGCGGCACAGGATGGCCTTCCGTAGCTGCGGTGGTTTTTTGGGGGGTTCATGTGTTTTCTTTGGAAAACATGCATTATAGTCATGATCCCAAAATATGATGGGCTATCAAACCACCAAATACAGTCCTTTTCAAACCATTCTCATGGTGCGTTTTTTGGTGTTCAGTCCATGATTCGATCGTAAAATCATCTGAAATCCCAATCTTGCCAGGTGCACCCTATCACTTCATGCTAGGATCAACCAGTCGTTTCCGAAAATGTGTCAACCACGATATCCCAAAAACTCATGCTGCGAAAAAAAAAGCGTCTCCAACGTCTCCAGAGCCTCCGGTGTCATCAAACACTGTAAGCTGGGAAATCCACAAAGTAAATGGATGTTGTGATGGGAAAATCATGTACCCTCTGGTAAACGTTTACATAACTGATGGGAAAATCACCATTTTCAATGGGTAAATCAACTATAAATAGCCATTTTCAATAGCTACGTTAAATTACCAGAGGGTAAAATGAAGGAATTTTCCACCTAGCCATGGAGCGGAGTACCGGAGGGTAGAAGATAGAAGTGGATTTCAACCATGTTTCTTCTGGATTGGTTCATGGGATAATGATGGCTGTCAACTTCCAGCACAGTTGCTTGGGGGTTCAGTTCCAGCTATAATTGGATATATGACTCATGGCGGCATGGCGGTAATTAACAATTTGTTATAACCATAAGACTCTTATCATAAGACTAACCCCAACACCCCAACCAGGCTTTTGTATTTTCCCATGAAATCCCAAAAAGAAATCCCCTGTCCTGCACCCCGTAGCGGCTAACCTGCCACCCTGACCGCCTCCTCAGTCAGAGACGCTCGACAGCTGGGACACACCCAACCACTCAGCACCTCCAAAGGAGGCGCAGGTTTTACGGCTCTGTAAGGGTGAAAAAAAAGATCAACCTATGGGGAGATTTCATGGGAAATATCATGGTGATGTGATGGTGATTTAATGGATTATTGTATATATATATATATATAGAATATAAGTGTGATATAATGGTAATATATCATCAACAATATGATATATGGGATATGATGGGATATTATATGGGGATATACTGAGATACACTGGGAAATACTATTGCCAACAATTTGCTATCCGGCTGTGTCTGAAAATGGGTGATTAACCCCCCACCAAATGGTACTTTCAATAGGGAAATGAGGTTCTAAACCAATGGTCCATTTTCTATAGCTATGCTAGCAGAGGGTAAAATTCGGCCCAAAAATTGGGCGGGGGTTGACCTTTGCGGGCTAATTTCCATAGATTTCAAGCCAGTTTACTAACCATGCCATTTACAACTAAGACGACTACCCCGCGGTAATTTAACAGGTTGCTTTGGAAAATTGCCATTTATAGTTGATTTACCTATGAAAAATTGTGACTTTCCATAGCTATATTAGTTTACCAGGGTAACTCTACTGTACCCACACCATCAGTATGTTGGTAGTTTGCTTCTTGGTAAACCGAAAGCCAATCTCAGATACATGCCCAAACAACTTGTATCATCGTTAGCTGAGTAGTGACTATATCCCCATGGTTTTGAAAGAACAAGACATCAACATACTCGAAGCTACTCATTCGAGGTTTACCATACTTTGCCATCCTTTTCCATGGCTTACACAGGAGACGACCTGCTTGTCGAAGGCACAGGTAAAGCGCCATGATTTTGCAGCAGTGAAGGCTGGCTAACGTGGTAAAACCAAAAATAAACCATCCCCAATATTATCAAATTGGGTGGGATTTCAACCATGCCCAAATGGTATGCTATCAATTTTTGGGGACACCAGCAATTGTTTTGGGGGCCATTCTGATGCACCCAGATTATGCGGTTGGATTTATTCTCACCCTTTTTGGCTTAATGTTTGCCCCATTCATAGGAGTTGGTGGTTAGAACTTCGCATGAACTTCCGTGATGACAACCCAACAAAAACAGTTTTCAACATGTTTTCCAACAAGAAACCTGGAAAACTCCCCAACATCTCCAGAAACCTATGGGATTTCATAGTGGGATCGCTCCACATTGACCTAGCCATGCTTGGATTTGCGTTTTTCATCGACGCGACTCAGCAAATCAGGCAAAAAATGGATGGTGTACCCTCTGGTAAACTAACATAGCTATGGAAAATCACCATTTTCTATTGGAAAATCCACTATAAATGGCCATGTTCAATAGCTACGTTAAATTACCACAGGGTAATATGAATGGAAGTGCAGTTCCAGTTATAAGTGGATAGGTTTCATCATAGATTTCACCATAGATTTTTTCAGTTAGAAGTGGATAGATTTCACCATCCATAACCCAACTGTTCCAGTCATAAGTGGATAGATTTCTAGATGTCACCATAGATTTTTCCAGTTATACGTGGATTTCACCATGGACTTCACCACAGTTACCCTCTGGTAAACTAACATAGCTATGGAAAATCACCATTAATAGTGGATTTTCCCATTAAAAATGACAATTTTCAATAGCTATTTTGACATAACCAGAGGGTATAGCCCCACGTGGCCCAACGTCATGGGTTTTTTACTTTCCAGGCTCCGCCCCTCTGGGTCGCAGGACATCTCCCCCGACGCCGAAGTTGGCTGCACAGCGAGGGCAGAGACACTTCACACCCTGCGCTTCAAGGAGGAAGTAGCGCCTGGCTTTCCCATGACGGATCCATGGTGCTGCTATATATAGTGGATTTATAGTGGATTTTCCCATTGAAAATGGTGATTTTCCATGGCTATGTTAAATTACCAGAGGGTAACATTTACCATCAATATACCCCAAATGTTAGCATATATACCAGCACCATGGATCCTATAGGTTTTGGAGAAAAACTGATGGTTTTTCTTAGGGAAAATCGATTTGGGTGTTTTTTTGGTTCATGTTTCGTGTGTTTTCATAATTTAAGCAACAATATATATGATTTAATATGATTTAACCGAGAGACATTAGGACCATGATGAAAAATGACACAAAATAGGATCCAATCATAAGAACATCCTCAACACTAGAAGCATAGAAGCTCTATCAATGTTGATAGAGCTAACCACGGGTAAATCAACCTGATGTTGGGAAATCATCCAGAGAACCTCGCCATGTTCCCTTACCGGTCAAGTCTTTCATTTTTCCAGGCGCTTAAGAAATACAGTAAGTGAACCAAGACCCAAGTCGAGTCAACGCAACCAAAGTGATACAAAGTGGTGATTTAGGCATCAACAACGGGGGCTTAACGGCTTAACCATAAAATAGAACAGGATGGGGCCCCCAGTCGATAGCGTTCAGCTGCCTAAAAAAAGTGGCTGAATTCTATGGTTTATGGTAGATATAACTATAGTTAATGGGGTTCATAATGGTTTATAAAACAACCTATAACGGGGGGGCCATCCTGTCTCATTTTCAGCGCGAAACCAAAAAAGAGAATCTTGCGCCAACTTCTCCCATCTATTGGTAGATGGTCAGCTTTTCACAGCCTGAAATACACCATATTGGGATGATTCCACTCCCCACTATATATATATGTGTGTTTATATGTATATATATATATTTATATTTATATGCATGGGCCTTTCCACTTCCGTTTGAAAATGGGGTACTCCAACATGGAATCTCCTCAAAAAGTTCCACACATGTTCCATCGATCGAAATTTGGGATCCCGGCCTGGAAAGAACGTCAGCAAACTCGTCAATGTACGAGACCACGATCTCCTGCATGAAGGGGATCCCCAGTCGTCACCATGGTGATTTGATGGTGGTTTAACCAACAAAATTGGATCAACTGGGATTTATTCATGATTTGGAGGTTTCCTAAAATGGGGGATCCCCAAGTCACCATGGGTTTCAATACAAAAATGGTCTAATTTGGATGATTTGGAGGTACCCCCATGATTTTGGAAACCTCCATTTGGAAGCCAAACCCTGGCCTTTTTCTCCGCAAAATGATCCTTTCAAGAATCCAATGAAAATCGGAATACGTGTAAACTTATAGAATTAATATGGATAGGACGTGTTTACATGATATTTTACGATTGGGTCTAAATGGGTCTAACATTAATGGTTTGTCCCCACGGGTGCATGGCGACACTTCCCTGCAAAATTCATCGACTTCGCAGCTCCATAGCTATTCCGACAGTGACGTCCTCATCTTTTGTTGTGATACAGTATCCCCCCTTGTTTGTCGCTTAAATAGAGATATTATCCATGTGTGATTGTTGTTCACACTGTTTAGTTGTCTTTGTCAGTTCTCAGTAGTGACATTCCTGATGTTTTCTTGTGTGTTGCTCTTACACCCATTCATTGAGCTTTATGGTGCTATCACGCATTTTGGGTCTACTGATTTTTGATCGAATCATGCTTCATAAACTCCTCCACTTTGCTTTTGGAGTTTCTCCAAAAAAGGGATCCGGGATACCCCAATGCGTGGCCATTCAACAACGTGGAAAATGATTTCAGACCGAAATCAACTCCACATCTGCCATCAATTTGGCCATGATTCCCATAATAGGGCTTAGGCAGTCAGTGAGGTCGCGACATGTTTCACCCAGAAAAATTGTAAGTTCTATCCTATTATCTAGTTGGATTCAGTCCCATTCACCCCACCCCAAATCACCATTCAGGTTGGTTCAAAACCGTCTGTGTTGCTGAACGTCCCATCAAATCCACATGTTTCTTGGTCAAAATCCCATTGAGTCACCATGTTTCTTGGTCGAAATCCCTGATTTGTGATGTTTTATTGTTTATTGTGTATACCATCTGGTTCTTTAACAGTTTGCCGTGGAAAATCACCATGCTATTAAGATCGGTAAACCATCTATTTCTATGGGCCATGGCTTCCATGGCTATGTTAGTCATAACCAGAGGGTACTCCTACTTGGGATTACTTGCATAACCCCCGAATGCTGGATGATGGGAATGGCTTGCGGCATTGTATGCCAATCATCAGCCCATTCGCCATTCCAATGTTCCCAACAGAAAATTATATAGATATCCCCACGTTACCCATTAAAAAAAAAAATGTTCTTGGTTAACTCCGAGTGACAAATCTTCAATACCTTGATTCGGCTAACATTGGATACACAATCTGCTAACGGCCATGGCTGGATTTCATCAGTTGACAATCTAGCCATTCAGTTTAGCAATAGTTTCTCAACCATCAATAGTCTGTACCCTCTGGTAATTTAACATAGCTATGGAAAATCACCATGTTCAATGGGTAAATCCACTATTTCTATGGTCATGTTCAATTGCTATTTTGACATAACCAGAGGGTAAATAATCTGGGCGTACCCCCAATTGTCTCATGATATCCCTAGTCTATTAGTTTATGACACTACTTGTGGCTGCATTTCCAGTCATAAGTGGATATGTGGATATATGTGGATATCCCACATTGATTTTTGTAGTATATCAAAAAAATCACCACTAGATATATTTTTTGGGGGGGGAGATATCTATAGGTTCGGTTCTAGCTTAAAACTTCAATAACTATGGTTTATAGGTGTTATATCCCCACTGACGTGAACTCACCATGGCCCCATGGCCCTATCCCAACTTATGGTGGTCATAGATATATACCCTCTGGTTATGACTGTTACATAGCCATGGTATAGCCATGGCCCATAGAAATAGATGCTTTACCGAACTTAATAGCATGGTGATTTTCCATGGCTATGTTAGTCATAACCAGAGGGATATATATATATATATATCCCATTAAATCATCATTGAATCACATTGAATCAGCATTAAATCACCATGTTTCTTGGTTTAGAACCATGGTTATAGCCATAAACTAAACCCCAACTGCACCACCAGGCACCCAAACCCAAAGTGCCCCCAAAAAAAGAACCCGACCTCGCCCTCAGCAATGGGCCGGATGCAGCTCAGAGTCCCTGAAGCGCCAGTGTAGTTCACCTTCGCCTCAAAATTTGGATTTTGACCAACCAAAATTGGATTGCTAAGCAACCAAAATTACCCTCTGGTAATTTAACATAGCTAAAATCACCATTTTTAATGGGAAAATCCACTATTTCTATGGCCATTTTCAATAGCTATGTTAGTTTACCAGAGGGTAGATTTTTAACCTACCCATCTATAAATGGTTCATTTTCCATAGCTGCTATTAGCTATGTTAACCACATGGATTTTAACCACAGATTGGCATTTGAACCAAAAAAGGCGAGACCTTTGGGAGCCCAAGACAGATTGATCTGAGGGATCTTCCCTTTGCCAAAAAAGGACCGGTACTACAAGGTGGGGTCCCGCTAGCTAAGTGGTGACTTTAGAACTAGCTGCAACTAGTGTTGATGTATATGTATAATTATGTATCTATATATATATATACACCATACATATATAGTATATATAGTATATATAGTATATATATACTATATATACTATATATACTATATATACTATATACTCGATATATACAATATATACTATATATACTAGATATACTATATATACTATATATACTATATATACTATATATACTATATATACTATATATATAGTATATATACTATATATACTATATATACTATATATACTACATATACAATATATACTATATATACTATATATACTATATACACTATATATATAGTATATATATACTATATATACTATATACACTATATATATACTATATATACTATATACACTATATATATAGTATATATATATATATATACTATATATACTATATATTTATATATACTATATATATACTATATATATACTATATATATACTCGAATGGTAGATTTCACATTCCCGCTCCAGCTCAAAGGTACGTGTCTCCCTCAAAAAAAATGTTTTGCCCTAGATTTAGTATATTATATGGTTGGGATTGCATAGGTACATATA
>Ga0126342_10006263_pt1 | contig 21063 bp, 14 predicted proteins | sample Cyp1metagenome_FD_92528 | JGI IMG/M metagenome (GOLD analysis project Ga0126342, IMG submission 92528) | Coral microbial communities from Lord Howe Island, Old Settlement Bay, Australia - Cyphastrea 1 metagenome | ecosystem: Host-associated > Invertebrates > Cnidaria > Coral ...
CCCATTAAATCACCATTAAATCCCATTATATCCCATTGAATTCACCATTAAATCCCATTATATCCCATTGAATCACCATTGAATCACCATTAAATCACCATTAAATTAAATCCCATTAAATCCCATTAAATCACCATTAAATCCCATTGAATCACCATTGAATCACCATTAAATCACCATTAAATCCCATTATATCCCATTGAATTCACCAGTAAATCCCATTATATCCCATCACCATTGAATCACCATTAAATCCGCACCTTTGATGCCTCACCGAGCCTCTAATGGCAGGTCACAGGCGCGCAGGAGATCGCCCCTGGGCTCTGGATGGGCGGTGATGTCGCGCAGATCTTGCATCGGGTGGCGCAGAACCAAGTGGACGGACCACTGGTGCGGCTCTGTTCCTGGTCTTTCCAAACTGGTGGTTTTGATGGGATTTAGTGATTAATAACACAATTTTTGGTGATTTAATGGTGATTTAATGGTGGTTTAATGGGATTTAGTGGATTTACTGGTAATTTAATGTGATTTACCCTCTGGTTATGACTAACATAGCCATGGTATAGGTGGCCCATTGAAATAGATGGTTTACCTATTAAAAATGGGGATTTTCCATGGCTATGTTAAATAACCAGAGGGTAGATGGTTTTTTTTGCTGCTTTCCATGGGGATTTTATAGTGACTATAGATGACTATAGTGGTTAATTGAGATGTCACCAAGAAAAATTGGGAATTAAGGCAACTGGAAGCCATGGCACATTGATGATTTATGAATCATGATGATGTTTGATAGCTATGTTAAATTACCGGGTATAAATTGGGGTAAGCCAACATATATAGATATGTCGAAAAACAAAACATGGGGAATAGACCTGGGACATTATTTGTGCTGGATTTTCTACGTTACTATGCAAATTTACTGTGTAACATCGGGTATGGTGGACAGAGTTTAACAGCATTTTCATGTTATGTATTTGTTATATATCTTATGGTATTCTATGGTATTCTACCACAACTAAACATATGATGATAAACCCGTGAGTTTGGGCATTTTCGGTGTACCTGATTGGTTCAGCCACAAACCCCCAGTGGTAGCCGCTACAAGGATTCCAAGCACCAATCAATGACATGTTTGTATTGCGCTTGGTAACCCACCAAAAAAGATAGAACAGTGAGTATCAGTGAGTCTAGTGAATCTTCGGTGTTTTCATCAATGTTTTCATCGGGAGTTAATTGTTCATCATGTTGGGGTTTTCTTCTGGCTGGTGGTTTCAAACATTTTTTATTTTCCAAAATATATGGGATAATCCTTCCCATTGACGAACTCATATTTTTCAAGATGGTTAAAACATGTTAAAACCACCAAGCAGTCTTTAGATTTGTGCCCAGCGTCAGGTTTTGGTCACACCAGTTGGGAGACTTTGCAGTTGCGGGTCGAGCTGGAAAGCGGCGTTTGGGTCAGGTCGCAGATGTCGCAGGGGTCCATCATGGATCTGGGGTCCATCCTTAACCACAGCCAGGGAGCTACAATTCTGCTTGGTGGTGACTGGAACATGTCTTATGACTTTCCATATATTGGGAAGAATCATCCCAACTGACGAACTCCATCATTTTTCAGAGGAGTTGAAACCACCAACCAGAAATGATTACACATGTGGGTTTACGAATGTTTATGTTATATGGTTAGTAGCCACTTCAAAGAAACAACATCTAAAATGCACATACAAGTAAACTAAGATAAAACTATGAAAATATAGTAGTTTGGAATGACCTACAAATGGTGGATTTTCCGTATCCATTATACTATGTCGGTCTACTGGAGGATACAGTAAGCTCTGAGGCGTCTTGGTTCAACCACCATGCTGAAACATGTTTATTGGGTGTCTGAGATGGTATCTAAGATTATATGGTTGGATTATAGCCGTGCACGTTGATTACGTTCATTTTTCTATCCCACCAAAGTGTGTCACACTTGAGCAGGGCATCAAGAAACCGAGTCGCCAAGATGAACTAACACTAATTATGAGCCAGGTCAAGTTTCCAAATGTTTTGACTATTTGGGCCATTCTGATTCCTAATTTAATTTGTGTGCGAATTCGGAATGCTCACATTAATAAACGTGTTTGATAGTAAAATGGAATGCACAGCTATGTTTATAATTTCTCTGACAGACACAGTTGTTGGACAAAAAGAGGCTTGGAAATGTGCCGATTTCCTCTCATTTCCAATGATCTCCAATGTCTCAAACATGAACAATTTGCAATGTGCAGCATGTATCATCTCATTTGTAGGCAATTACCTGGGCTATACAGACTTGTTGTTGTTCTTTGCGGAAACCGTGGTTTCAATATGTTTCAATTGGAATTTGATTATATATTTGATTGGTACAGGTCTAGGTTAGAATTTGATTTAGGCAGGTTAAAGCTATTTACGCGATCAATATCTTCGGTGGACCGGCCACCACAAGTTATGATCAGTAAGGACATCCTCCTATGATTTTGTGGGGTTGTTTCGCGGCTGCTTCCTTTGAGCGGGTTCTTTCTGAGATTAGCTAGGCACTTAATGATTTATGATGATTTATGATTTATGTCCATATAGAGATGCATACAGACATACATATCTTCACAGTTCATCACATATACACACATACTTACATAAGTGTATACGTGTGCATTTATTCACACACATTTTCGATTTGGGTATGCATGCATATGTATTATTTAAATAAAATAATAAAAACATAATATATAAATAAATGCACACACACATATATATATAGTGTTATTATATGTACATCCATATCGCAAATGGAACAGGTAGCACCCCTTGCCGCAGGGCGCGAGCTTTGGAGACAGTTGGAGCTACTGGGAGCGAAACGCTGGAGATAGCAGCGGTTGGTCCCAAAATGGGAAGATACCCCGAGGAAATCAGGATTTCCTGTAGATTTCATGTAGAGTTATGATGATTTGCATCCAGAATCATCCAGATATGTCATGAATTGTCATGATATGTCTCAGTGCCGGGTTAGATTGGAAGAGGGGAAGTCCTATTTTGCCTCGCACCATGGATGGCATTTCAAACTCGTCATGGGAATCCTAGAAGGGCAGAAAGACCCCCGAAAGGGATCGTTGACCTACCACGCCTCGAAGGAAGAGGTGCATTTAATTGTTGCGTAACCGGTATGGCTCAATGATGCTCGCCTTTGCCTCTACCAGTCTCACTAAATGAGATGGTGATGGAGAAAGAGACAGTGCTGTTCGAGAGAGAGAGAGAGAGATGAACGTTAAAAAACATACATGCAAATGATTCCATACATTTTACTCTTGAACATGTATCTTCTTAAACACCCATACCATACGTCTTTGTGTATCCAATATGCATATGTGCTGCATTTCTCATCATTTCTCTCTGCACATGGACGCACACACGCATGCATACACTATATATATATATGTACACATATTTAAAACAATACCCCGAAAGAATAACGATAATAGCATAGTTTTCAAGTAACGCACATTAAACACACACACAGATATATATATATATAACGATCCCCATACATGCCGTTCTATCCAGTCGCCCTCGCTCCGAGGGCGGCGATGGCCTATCTGTCACGGCCACGGCATGTTTGGACGACGGGGAGAAGGCGTGGCAGAAGACGCTGCTGTCCACAGGGCTCCCTGAGCTGGTGCCTTGGTGGGAAGTTGGCGCTCCTTTTTTTTAATGGGCCCAGAATGATATAATGATCACCTCATAGGAGTTATACTTGAATTTATAACTGTTAGTTGGGCCATGACCGTAGGCCATTTTCGGGAAAACAATGTGACAATAAAGTTCTGAACCACGGGATTTGGAGTTTTTCCCCAACATCGTTAGACAAACATACGTTTATTGTTCTGTATGTGTTTGGTTTCGAGAGACAATTATTTGAAGACTCCGAAACCACGATGTTTCTTACTTGCCGTAGACCTGGGGAAAGGATGGCCCTTTTGTGCACAGGATGTGGACAGGTTGAAGGATCTTATAGTCGACGGATGTGATACCGGAAGTTGTGATGGAGCTGCTATGATTCCGGATGCTCCCATCCACCCCCCATATGAAATACTGTGGATAGCATCCACCGTACCACCCAAAAATTGGATCCCGCCCCAATTCATGGATCCAATGATCTAACACTAACCCAGCGGTTTCAAACAAATTAATCATATTACCGAACCCCCAAGAAGATAGAACAGGAATTAATTAGACTATTTTCCTGAAATTTTGCCGTTCTAATTTTTTGGGTCTCACGAAATAACACATGGGGCCCTAAAAATTCTCCAGGAACCCGGTCAAGCTGAACAGCGACTTCAGCGCTGACCTAGGCCAATTTTCCCCGCAACGTGAAAGCTGATGCCAAACTACGACTTCATATAGCCCATCAAGTTGCCGGAGGCATGAAACACGGGCCAGGATCCAGTGTTGAAATTTACGATGATAAACCTATAATTTATATATATATATATAACTTATATAACCATTTTAAACCCTAGACCTTAAACCACCCCCAATTTTCTTGGAAATCAGTGATATCAACCATTGTTACGTGTAAGTGGTAGGTTTCTGATCGGGTTTGCCACATTAGACCTTGTTTAAATTGTCCTTTAGATTGATTCTGGAAGACCTTGGTTGCAGCTGTTTTTTTTGGACTGGCCATGAAGTGCCAAGGTCATCCTTTGAGCAGTGCTGCCTCTTACTTTTTTCATTCCTCCTGAACTTCTTTTGGGGGAGAAACCCACGAAGTTGCAAAGTATTGGCAAAGTATGACTCACTGTTTTTGTCCTCCTTACTCCTGAACCCTGCAAAAACAAATAAACAACGGGTAGTTGACTCTTGCCTTGTGAACGTGGGGAGATGTTCCACTATAGCCATCAGATCACAAGAAGGTAGCCGACTTTGGCTGTTGGTCAAACCTTGGCAACCCAGGAAGAAAGAAGGATGAACCTTGGCTGAAGCTCAAATGATGAATGACCTCTGAGGTCACTAAGTTGATAGCTATTCATAACTTCCACGATCCACATTTTCGCAATCATGTTGCATCCAAGTTCCATCTTAACTTACTGGTACTGGCTCTAGTTACTTCCGTTTTTTTTGCTGTTCCAACTATGCGTAAGTTTGCCCAGTGGATTCTTTGCCCATGGCCAACTTGCGCGCTGAGGATGCCAAAAACAAGGCTGGTGCGGCTTAAGTTGCGGATGTCGTGGTGTCGTGGCCTGGCCCAACAAAAAAAACAGCAGAAAACCGCAGAGATCAACAGATTTTCTGGTGCTCTAGTCACGAAAAATAGAGGTTGAATATTATGGTTGAATAATGTATGTGTATACATGTATATAGTATATATATATAATATTTGCATCTTCCAATGTCTATGTTTTTGTTGGTGTTTCAATGTCGATCTAAGTTTTTTTTTGGTGGGTTTAATAAGGGGCCATTTCTTTCAGCGCCATAAATGTAAGTCCTGACCCAACTGAGGTTTCCCGTGCTGTTTTCCACCACGGTGACCTGCTGGGTTTGACCGCAGGAAAAGCAGATGGGGTCAAGGGATCGAAACATGTCATGACTAGCACAATTTTTGGTGGTTTAATGGTGATTTAATGGTGATTTAATGGTGGTTTAATGGTGATTTAATGGTGATTTACTGGTGATTTAATGGTGGTTTAATGGTGATTCAATGATGGTTTAATGGGATTTAGTGGGATTTACTGGTAATTTCATGGGATTTACCCTCTGGTTATGACTAACATAGCCATGGTATAGATGGCCCATTGGAATAGATGCTTTACCTATTAATAATGGTGATTTTCTATAGCTGCGTTAAATAACTAGAGGGTATATCTATCTGTCTGTCAGGCAGTCAATCAATCAACATATGGGGATATCATGGGCTATTGTGGGATATCAATGGAATATGTTTCCCACCTGCCAGGGGAGGGTCTCTAGATTTTATCAGAGTTGCTTTCTCCTCCTCGTCCTTCTCCTCCTTCTCCTCCTGCACTGCCGGATCCCAACCGCGAGCTCCACAGATCAAGTTTTTCATCTTGTAGACTTTGATTATCCAAGTTAAGTTGACTGCGCCTTCGTTTGATTTGCAGCAAATTATGAGTTCACAATTCTTACATATTCTATTGGGCTGTCAAAAGTTGGAGCCTTCTAATGCCAGGGTTCATCATCATGTGCTTCATCATGCTTCATCGAAAAAGGGTAATGTTGGTGTCTCCCCCAATTTTCAGAGAATATGGAGATTTCCTGAAGTGTCAAAAATGGTGGGTACCCCGGTACCCCAAATCATCCAAAATTAGACCATATATTAGCATTGAAACCTGTGGTGACTTTGGGATCCCTCATTTTAAGAAACACCCACATATACCCACATACAGTGGTTTGGTTTTCCATCGCAGTGCCGATTGACATATCATGAGCTGCCTCAAAAATGCGTAGCCATTTCTGCCCACAGATCCGGACAAGCAGAGTCTCTCGGAAACATCCTTAGCTGAACCTTGGATTCTTTATTTTATGGCCATCAAAAAAAGGCAATTTTTGGCAATGATGCAACCAGCTGCTACCCTCTGGTAAACTAACATAGCTATGGAAAATCACCATTTTTAATGGGAAAATCCACTATAAATGGCAATTTTCAATAGCCATGTTAAATTACCAGCTGCTAAAATTGAGGCGATCTAAGATTGGCCATGATTTCAGTAGGATTTCAGGAGTCCAGTCGTGCGTTGTGTCAAGCCACGCGTTGTGGCTTCGGTGGTTTTTTTTAACCGTGCGGCCCTGAGATGCCCTGAGCACATGGCAATTCAAACAGGTTGTGGAAGATCCATCGTCCAAGGCCTTGGAATCGGTGATTCCATGGCATCAGGGAATCGTTTTCAGAGGTTTAACATAGATTAACATAATTTAGCAGAGGTTTTCGCCCAATGATTCCATGGCCTTTTTGGTGTCTTTTCAGGGTGGAACAGTTTAACAGGCTCCGAACACTCGCAACTAAGGTGTGGACAGAAATGGAGCGCCCGCAAGCAGCGGTGGTGGTCAGCTGTCGGCAGAGCCAGACTATCTGGATGATCTTGGATAAGACTCACCTTTCCCAAGATATCCATATACCATACATATCCCAATTGGCAAGTTGCTAATTAAAAGCCGTTTTTGATTGGTTTATTCAGGTCCATCTGGGGAGCCTTTGGGATCTTTTGCGGTGTTTCTTAACAAAGTAGGCACCGGTATAAATGGCCCATGAAAAGACACAAAATAGCGGTTAAACATGGTGATGTTCATCTGGTTGGTGGTTTGGAACATGTTTTCCATAAATATTGGGAATATATACTGTAATAATCCCAACTGACTAATATTTTCAGAGGGGTTGAAACCACCAACTAGTCATTGATTTTCCAGGTCCTATGTTTGATTGCCGGATGAAGTGCAATATTGTTGGTAGCTCATATGTAACCTGGATATGGGATGATATGGATCAAACATGGTTCGACCGTGTGAAACCACAACACCTCACATTATCCAATGTTCTGTTCAGCTCATGTGCCAGCAATGCGGGAAACCTAATAAACTCCCCAGTTAGGGGATGATTTCTAGGTCTATTTCCCCCATTTCATCCCATTTCTGGCAAAATTGATGGTTTACTCCTGGGGTTACCATCCAAAAAATAGGTCTTGGCCTTGCTTTTCTATGACGGCCTGAATTCTGCCATCACAGGTGGGAGGCGCCGGCCTTGTGGGGCGCTACATGCTGCGACGCTGGAAAGAGAGATTGACCAAGGCCGGAGAATCGACATTGGAGTGAGTGGATCACATGCACTTGGCTTTTAACATGTTGTAATCACCCTATTGATAAAATATATATATATATAAATATAAAAGATATGTAAGTATATTGCTTATATGAAGCACTACTTGTTATGATGAGGCTATCATTTGGATGAGCATCCAAATCAGGTGTGCCATTTTCTTGCAAACGTGATTTGGCTGAGGTTGAACCACTTGCTCCCTCACCTTCCATGTGAGTTTTCTTATCAATCGTTTCCAGTTGTGAAAAGCGCTCCTCTCCGCAGCGAACTGCTTTGCTCAACGGCGCTCAACGGTTTCGGGGGGACCGCAACGTATCCATGGAGGGACGTCCCAGTGCAGCTAGTCTCATCTCTCCACGCCAATCCCGATTTGAGGCGACAGGGGAGCCTTGGGGGCGACAAAGTGGTTACTTTGGGGCGAGTTCTAAATGATAAATTACTTTACTTCGTGTGATCCCCACCATGACATTTATTGATTTGTTACTGGCAAATCTTCTGGCATTCTATCTGACATATCTTCTGGCATTCGATCTGGCATTCTATCTGGCATATCTTCTGGCATATGTTCTGACATCCTATCTGGCATTCTATCTGGCAAACATTCTGGCACTTTATCTGGCATACCATTTGGAATTCTATCTGGCATATCTTCTGGCATTCGATCTGGCATCTCTTCTATCTGGCATATCTTCTGGCATTCTATCTGGCCGTTGAGGTCCAGCAGTGCACACTGAGCTGGGAAGGTCCCAGGTTGAGGTCCAGCAGTGCACACTGAGCTCGGAAGGTCCCAGGTTGAGGTCCAGTGGCGCACACTGAGCTGGGAAGTTGGCAAAGAGCTTGGCCAAGAGTTGGCAAGGCGGAAGTTGAGGTGGAAGTTGATGCAGACATGGTCGAGGAGAAGCAGGCGGAGGAGAAGGAGGAGGAGGAGGACGAGGAGGAGGAAGAGGAGGAGGAGGAGGATAGCTAGCCGAGGAGGAGGAGGAGGAGGAGAAGAACAACTGTGATAAAATCTAACAACCCTCACCTGGCAGGTGGGGAACAACAAATTATCACTTCCTATGTTTATAATACATGACTTAGATTACTTCATGTTTAGTTTGAACTCTTTGTGGATGACAGACTAGAAACAAATGCGGCGCTTGTATGTTTGACGTTGAATGGGATGTGCATCTCGTGGAAGTTGATCGAATTGGAACATCTTGGGGTTGTTCAGTTGTTCCTTGAGTTGTTTCGATGATTCACTGGGACTACAACTAACTAATTATGAATCATTCCATCAGTTAAAGATAGTTAAAATTATAGTCATAGGAGGATGTACGTATGTCACAATGACTTTAACTAATGAATAACCCCATACACTGGACGTAGAGTGGCCGCAACCCGAAACCGGCTTTTCAGCTACTCGTCGCGATCGCAGGTGAACGACTGGGTTTGGTCTCCAGATGCCAATGTGGGTTCCTCACTTGCAACGTGGTGTGGTGGTTGGCTGGTTGGGTGGTTGGCCCTGGTGGGACTCTTTTTTTTTGAAAGCGTGCGCCATGTATAACTGGTGGGACCCACCTTGTAGTTTCTCTGCCTCAGAAAGTAGGTATACCATTTAGTTGCTGGTTCAATGGATGGATTCTGATGTTGTTAGTGCAGGTTGGATCTATTGACCCCCTCCTCCAGCTGATTCCAGGTTACCGTCGCTCGAGAGTTGTCAGCGTTGATGCTACTTGGTTTCTTCTGTGCTTTGGGGAGCACCCTTGAATTAAAGGTTTCATGGAAATCCAGTTGTTTGGCTGGTGTTTTTGAATTATAGTCAAGTTGTTCAATAACACCAGCCAAATTTACAAGTCAAGTTGTTCAACATCTATAGTTGAACTATATTGTTTGACTGCCTGGTATGATGATGCCAAATTGACAGATATTGTTTTGGATGGGTCAAAACCATCAGCCTGCCACATTCAAAAAATCCCCAAAGCTGCCCCAATCAATCAGTGCAGGATGAGGCTGCAGGTATAGTCTGCTGTTGGATTTAGCCTCTGGGTATGGCTTTTGTTGAAATCCATGGTGCATAAAAAAAAAACATATTACTTGGTTTGCTTAATGTAATTGATTTTGTCCTTTTTACTTGATCAATTATTGTTTATTGTTGATTGCATTTTAAAGCATATTTTGGACTAGTTTTGTTGATGAAAGCCCATTATAACATGATTATATGATTATAATATATTATTATAATATAATATATATTATAATATCTTATAATATATTATAAATTATTATAGTGTACTATAATCATATAATATATGTATATTATAATCATATATTATATATATATATGCACACACTGAATTTCAGAAGAGGCCATCCCCCCTCGTCTCGGCTTTAGGACGGCCGCGACTCGCTGTGCGTGGACCACCCGGAGGGCGGTGCAGTGCACGTGGTGCGGAAAAGCGAGCTGCGACCCTTCTACGACGTGGGAGAGACCAGGAGAACCGGGGGACCGGTATCTTCAATATATTGTATCCATAATATAATATTCATAATTATGGTTATATCCATTATTCAATATCAATACATATATCGAATACCATTATCATTATGAATACTACAGTATATGTTCAATAATGGATATATCATAATGGAATATTGAATACTGTAATATCATAACCTATTGTATCTTAAAATATTGCATATTATATATGTAATCCATATAGAATATCTTTGATATATCATAATGGAATGGATATCATGATATCATCATAGAATACAATAGATACAATGATGTCATCATAATATCTCTAGTTAACAGTTTATTATCCAGTCCATATTTATCCAGTCCATATCTCCAATAGATATGCCTACTATAAAACTCCAATAGCAGTATGTCTTTCTTTTATGGATGTTTATAGTAGATATATGTAGATGAATCATTTCATATCCCTAGCTACTAGTTAATCTAATAATGATAATGATATTCAATGATATTATATTCATATATGTATGTTTATATATAGTGGATATATCGTAATACCTATAGATATAGTCAATGGGGATTAGAAGCCAATTGAATAGTACAAAAAATGGTTATCCCTGGTGGCTGATGATTCTAGGAGATCATACTATCCAGTATCTAGATATACAGTGTATATATATATATATATTGTGGTGATTTGTTTCTACTAAGAAGCAGATGGGAGAACCAGGGATCATATCTCCAACTGCTGCAACGGGTGTGTTATAGATATATCATCAGACTTATTCAGACTTCACAATATCTATAAATAGGACCAAATTGGAACGATAACAGCTATGGTTATCCCTGGTTCATGATTGTAGGGGATTTGTTTTATTATCCTTTTTTTTTGGTAAAGTGTTGCTTCTTTTGTTGCCAGTTTAGTGTTATTATTTTGTATATGTCATATATTATTTGTTTAACGTAAGTTTAATATACATTAATGTCTATTTAACTTTTGAAAACTATGTGGTCATTAGTGAGTTTTTGGGGTGATTTATTGCACAAATAGGGACTTCCCATTATGCATTCATATCCACTTAAATCCATTCATTGGACGATCGGCTTCAAATTCGGGACGCAATCACTCGAGATTGGATCGATGATTTTGGAATTGTTGTGTTAGCCTGCAGCCTGCGCTATTAGTTTTAAATTCCATGACAAACCATGTTGAAGCTGAAGGTGATTGAAGCAAAGACACACATTGATATGGAATCTACGGGCTGGCTTATTGTACATATAGATATACAGTACATGTAATTATGGATTCATCCATAAATGTACATCTTGTCCTTTCTATTCCTATTATTATTGTATATATATATATGTATATTTGTTTATATGTGTGCGACATTTGTGTATAGTTGATCATTCATATAAGTCCTGGACTCGGTTCCTTTCGGCCAGCCTCCCATGGCAATTACCGGAGGGTAGGCTGGTCTTCCAAGTCCAGAAATGTGCCCATGACAAGCGTTGTGTTTACTGATCATGGATGTTTCTGGATAACACATGTACTGCTTTGTGGTTTCAATGATTTGTTCTGCTCAACCTTTAGCAGTGATTACATGATCCGAATTGACCCACATGAGTTTCGTATAGTTTCAACATGTTTCAACTAACCGGATGCTGGATGTTGTCTCGAAAAAAAACAAACTCATGGTTTAAACTACCTCATGTTCATCCATGTGTTTTTTCCCCATGGCCCACTCGTTTTTGTGACAACCGTCGAAGCTGCAACTTCGGATTGGAAGGACCTTCCAGGACAATACCGAGATGGTTCACTTGGACGATGCGAACATTTTGGACAACTTGCGTCGCTCGGAGCGGACAGTTTGTCCTTGAAAGATCATTGTTTTTTGGATTTTTTTGGCAGGTTATATGTCTGAGCACCTTAATAGAATCTACAACTGAATACAAACAAAATGAAACATGGGAAGTGTTTTTTCTGGTCTTGTGTGTGTGTCTACTTGTTGCCGCACCTTTGAACATAATTTTCAGAGTTTTTGCGTTGTGGTTTGTGTTTCCAGGTTCACGCAATCCTCTCAGCCTGAAAAGTCATTTGCTTCTCAAGCTACTGCCATTTTTCAATGGCATGGCACATTGCACATCATTTGGTTTTTGGGTTTCCACGGTGACTTTTTGAAAGGTACTGCCGAAAATTAAAACTGGTGCAGTGCATAGAACATGTATTAAGTTGATTTAAATTCTATTAATATGTCTTGCACATGATTTGCTATTGGGAATTGTATATAGTACTTTAATTTACTTTATACATTATACATGCCTTCAATATTATATATGCCTTCATTTTTTGTGGCGCCCCTTCACCCACTTCAAAATTAGCTTGATACGGCCAAGGTAAGCGGTATGTGAAAGATGAGATCTACACATACACCGCCAACGTCCTTCTTGCGGTGAACCCATATAAAGGTCTATCGCACCTCTATTCCAAGGAGGCCTTGGCATAAAGCTGCGGTCGATGTTTGCGATTGTTGAGATCAATATTCAATATGTAGTTATATCATACATTTGAATACATGTTGACATAAATTACACATACATATAGTTACATGCATACAATAATATGTGTATATATATATATATATATACATATACATGCACGTTTATATATCAGAGAGATACAGACGTATATCTAGCAGTTTGAATATGTGTTCAGACTGGTTGTCAAGTTGTCACCAGTTCTGACTTCAAGTAACATGCTATTAGGGCTTGATTGGGGGCCATCTTGACTTGCTTGAAAAGAGCTGTGGTTTAAGTGGTTTATCTGTATTGGGTTTGTTGGGCAGAATCCATGGAACGCAAAGCCCAAATTGTTTTCAGGTTGTGTTGAAAATTGTAGGCTGTTTCGTGGCCGGTACCAATAGGCAGTACTATGAACCAAGTGGCCATGATTAATTCCCTTCTAAATTGAGAGACAAGGTGCCCAGTTGCCCCTAAAGACCATAAAGACCAATGGGTAGGTAGTATACATAGAGGTTTCTTGAGCGATAATGCCAAGTTCGTATTAATAGCCACCCCAGAAGGTTTAGATCAATGAGAAGCTATTCACCCCCAAATAATCGGCAGCAAAACCAAAAATTGGATTCGTGAGATTTAGTATGAGAAATGCTTTGAACCCATTGGTTTTTCATTGGTTTTTGAATCCCAAAATTAGGATTTTCCAGAAATTCAGAAGGAACTTGTTTTTTTGTCAACAGGGGATGACCACCCATGTTGATCAATAGGGAGGGACCAACCCATATTTGGACATTCGGGGGTGGTTAATATGAATTTAACATTACTGTATTCCCTCCAAGACATAGGCCTAGACCTTTCACAAGTTAAGGAATGTCAACTCTGTTTGCTGGACTGCCGAATTGTATCATTTGTATCAACCAGGTGGTGTAAATAAAATCCAAGGCGTTTCAAGGTTGACGTTTGATCGGCAGGTCATGAGCAAATATTGGGGCAAGAACCCCGGCACTTTGCCACCACATCCTTATGCCATTTCAGATGTGGCCTACCGACAGATGCTGAGGGATCGCAAGAATCAGGACGGAGCTGAAAGGGGGAGAGTCAGGGCGTTGTTGCCCCAATTCATGGCGTGAACATGTCGGAAATGAGATTTTCGACATTCTCTTAACTTTCAACCAACCATTAGATGTCTTTCCCTTCTATCATGATTTTAAGACCAATCGATAGATGGCTGCTGGCTACCTAGACTATGGAGCCCCACATGTGGCCCGCATGCGGCCGTGATCCCTGCGCTCGGACAATTGAAACTGTTCCACTGTTCCACTGTGATGTTCCGCTGTTCCACTGGATCAAATATGATCAAATCCATTGATCCATTCAATCCACGTTTTTCTTGTTGATTCTTGACATGCCGGAAAACGGTGGTTAAGTCATGTCAAATCCAATAAAATTGGCTGCTGAAATCCCATGAAATCCAAGGGAAACGGCCTCCTGCTGGTTGTTCCAGGCTCTGGTGATCAGTGGCGAAAGTGGTGCTGGCAAGACCGAGACAGCGAAAATCACCATGCGCTATCTGACCTCCATGTCTAGAGCCCTGGATTCGTGAACCAGTCGAGACAGATCGGAATATTGAGATTATCGAGTACATAAAAAAAAGAAAACAAAGAGAGAGAGAGAGAGAGATTGATATGAATTACTAAACGATGTGTACAACAACTTACCAAATGGATTTGTTTAAATTTCATCTCTATAATACTCTAATATAAGACACCCCCAAACTGAACAGGGCAAGTCAGAAACCAAGGGTTTCTTGAGGGAGTTCTGATGAAGAACCGCACATGGCGAGGGGTTTGTCCAATAATCCTCAGTTTTTCATCAGCGAGAGCCAGGGAAATCAAAAAAGTGGTAAATCCAATCAGTCGAGAGGATAAGAAAATAGATCAAGTCAAAAACAATACACGCATATGTATGCGCATGTGTATGTATATATATATAATTATATATTTATATATATAGATATATCTCTCTCTCTCTCTGTGTATGTATGCATCCCTGGAGCAGAATTCGAAATACTTTTGTCTGTTGGAGTTTGTTCACCACTGAGGAACTGATGCGGCACAAGGATCACGTATTCAGGACAAGATCATCATGGCAAATCCGATTTTGGAGTCCTTTGGGAACGCCACCACCGTGATGAATCTGAACTCCTCCAGATTTGGGAAGTACAATGAGATGCTGGATCTGTGCAGATGTTGGTTTTGTTGTTTAACAAAAAACATCAATTCCCCCCATTCTTGGTTGAAGATCTAAAATCTTTGGGCTGGGTCGATTTGTGTTAGGGATTCAATTTTTTAGGGTAGATGCTTGTGACAATCGAAGCGGGGTTCCTTAGCCAAGGTATGTTTTCAAGATGATGACTCATTCATGTTGGATAGAACGGTTAGAGTAATGTTGCTCATTGTCATGTTTTGTTGTGTTTTTTCTTTGATCCAGTGCAGGGTCTCCTGACGGCTCGTCAAACGGCTCGTGAAATGACTCAGGATGATGTTCAACCCTGTGGGTTCACTCGTGGGCGCTGGCATCAAGACTTTCTTGCTCGAGAGTTCCAGGGTGGTTTCGCAGCAGAAAGGTGAGAAGAACTACCATGTCTTCTACGAACTCCTTGCCGGGATGGAGGAAGAGGTCGCTGGAATACCTCATGTGGTAAACCCGTAAACCCCAAAAACAAAGTCCCCAGTTCGAGACTATTCTATACACCCAATTTATGGCAATATTGGGGACAGTTTTTTGTCTACCACCTTACCCGACTTTGACGGTGGACATGAAAGCTATGGGGAACATGATCGGTCTATGACCCATATCCATCCATATCCCACACACCATATATTCCATAGATTTTCATAGCTGCTATCCTTTGAGGTGCTGCACCCGGCCCCCCAGGCCCTGAATATCATGTGGCTGGAACGCGATCGCAGCTATAAGTTGCTCCACGCAAGCGGTGCCTCACCGCAGCCAGCCGATGCAAATCGCCTGGCTAAACAGTTTCAGGAGCTGCGGCAGGCGCTTTCGATCTTCCTGGATGAGGAAACACAGGCGACACGCTTTCGATCTGCGAACAAATGAGCTAAGTATTGGGTAAGTTATGGTAAGTTCCTTGGCCCCCCAGATTTGTGGTAGGATTCATATATGAAATTGGTTGATGTGCTGGTGGGAGTTTTGCTATCTTGATTTCCTTGCTTGGAGAGCATCAAGATAGTTACTGTATTTGTTTATGATATGAAATAACGAAATAAGTATATATATATATTATTACAAGAAGAGTACGATGTCCAGATAGACTTCTAGGGTTATTCCGTTACTCCCCCAAGATCTTGAGAATTCTTGTGGATGCTCCAGGATCAAAAGTCGGAAACTCTGCCCCTCCCTTTGTCCGCATGCCCGAGTATGAACAGCATTGGATTGCTTGGAATGTGAATGTGAACTATCATATTTTTAGTTTTTCCCCATACAGCACGTATACCGATATACTGTTGGGGATTGAAAGAAATGATTCGCTACGTTTTGAGATCTCGGGGATGAATATGTTTCTTCCCATGATCTTGTTTCTTTGCATTCATCGCACAGCCCCATCAACCCATTGTTCAAACGGGGATGAATTACATAATGCCTTTAATATCCAGTCATAAAATTTTGGGGGATGACAAGTTACTTGGGTTGATGTTCCAGATGATTCCGTCTTTGTATTTAGTTAATCCATTCAGCATGTTTCTATACAGTTCAGATAGATAGATAGATTAGATGGATGGATGGATAGATAGAAAGATAGACAGATCGACAGATCGACAGATCGATAGTTCGATAGATGGATAGATGAATAGATGGATAGATCGAAAGATGGATAGATGGATAGATCGATAGATCGATAGATGGATATATAGATGGATAGATAGATGGATTCATGGATGGATGGATGGATAGATAGCTAGATAGATAGATAGATAGATAAATATATGTACATACACACACAATCACACACACACATATATATATATGCCGGCAAGTAAATTGACATCAGGCCCTGGAGAAAAAAAACAAACGAATTCTTTTAGTGGAAACTAATCTTCCAACTGGAGGATATCATCCCTTCGCAGGATCACATTTGGCAAACGCTCGCTGCGCTGATTCACCTGGGAGAGGCGGGCGGGCTTTTTAACTGGCACCCAAAATGACCATGGCATTCGATCGAAAAGGTTGGGTTTTAATGGTGGTTATATATAAGCCAATAAGGTTGTTTAAGAAAAACAGGTCAAGTAGTGACATATAGTGACATATTTGGGTGGTAGGTTTGGAACATTTGGATTTTCTGCCATATATTGGAAATAATCATCCCAACTGACTAATGTTTTTCAGAGGGGTTGGAACCACCAAGTAGATAGTGACATATTCATTCAGTTTCTAGCTCTTCTTTTTTCTAAGTTACTATACGCGGTAATCAAACATGGATAGCTGCGAATCCCCGAAAAATGGAGGTTTGATGAGACCATCATCGAACTATATACATGGTTGATTTTCCCTTGCTATGTTCGAGTACTGGAGGCTCATTATATATATATATATGTGTGTGTACTATGTCCATCTGGAAGTTAATGTATACACATATATATATATATATATATGTATACATATACATATTTGTAAATATATCCGCATATATAGATAGATACAAGCTTACTTGGATGTGGTTTGATTTTCACCCCAATTTGGGTGTAACCAAAATCTGGATGTGAACCACCAACCAGTTGTGGATGAGTTTGTCCACCAAAAACATGGGGTAGCCCAAAAAATCCACCATGTTGTAGGTCCCTTAGCTTGCGCAGGCCATGGTGATGAACCACTGCATTTGGGGATGCTCCATTTTTAGACAAACCCAAATGTGCTGACATGAAATTGATTTTCAGCACAACTAAGACAGATGGGGATATCTCATGGTGCAAAATATAAATGGTTAATTATAATTACATTTATACATACATACATATATATATATATATACACATACCATGATATATATATATATATTGTTATACATACATTTGATTCAACTAGTAGATACAAATTCCACCTAAGATGGTGTTGGGTGACGTTTTTTTTTTCCATCCAGCTCCCCCCACAAAATAGAAAACACACACCAGCACTAGAGTGGTAGAGGACAACATGTAACATGCCCGTCTCTTGGGGCTACCTGTAGTCCCAGGTTAACACGGGAAGTTACAGTAATTCCATTTCCTCTGGGAAACCTACCTTTTTTTCATGTCACCATGTCACCTGGTGGTCTTTTCATTGGATTTGCTTGGATTCCCAGCGAAACCAGGTGGATTTCCAGGAATTGGAAGCGAGCGACGAAGCCCCTAAGCGATCACCTGGTGCTGGTCGCTGGTTTTTGTGGGATGCATCCGGTAGGATTGTAGGACTTCATGCAACGCAGGATGAGGCCCCCAAGATAGCGTTAAGTTGCCTTAGTTCAGTGGCTTAATTCTATGGTTTATGGCTGCATGATGCACCGTTTTTTGTTGCTTGAGTCTGACCGCCCCTCCATATTTCAATTTCCACCATGCAACACCCGCAGCTAGAAGTAGTGGTACCCACTGGGCTACCATTGGGCTAGCCAATCACCCATGCTGGTGAATTTTAGATCCCCTATTTACAATGCAAATATAGACTAATATAGGGTCTTAGAGCATCCCATAAACATGTACCTTAATTAGATGTCTACAGCATTTCATAATCTTGATGAATATTAGATATTAATAAATAGATACTAAATTATTCAACAAGATTCTATATTTGCTACTTAAATATATATATATATTTATTTATTTATATTTATTTATATTTATTTATATATTTATTTATTTATATATATATATATTTGTCCCATCCCCCGTCCCATGTCCCCAGTCGGAGAAGACGGGTGAGCCCTACCTCGAGCCGTCGCCGTCGCACTGCAGCGCCACGCCCTCCTCCGCGGCGAACACGGCCGCCTCGGAGGCGATCTCCGGCGAGGCGCTGTCCACGCAATCGGCCAAGGTGGAGATCGATGAGAAGACCGAGGAGATCTCGGGGCGGGACACGTTTTTCATAGCGATTTTTTTCATCATAAATCGATATACAGTAAATCATCTATAAATCATCTATAAATGTGGTCATGTTCCAAAGCTATGTTAGCCAGAGGATAGTACAATTTATGGTGAAACCGAATGGTTTCTACAGGATTCTATAGGGTATTCTATAGGTGAGTTGTATATAGTTTAATGTACCCATTTTTTTGTGATATCTCCATCTTGCTTAACAAAAACAATAGCCATTTCAGGACCAGATTTATTGGAGGTACCATATATTAGGCCAATGTTTCAGGGATATGTATGGGAATATCACCAGAAAACATGGCCAGAAATTTCCAGTGGACATGGGAAAATGCTGAGATGTTAAGGGATGACATGGCTATAGAGTTAGATGATGTTATTAATATATGTATATAACTCACTATGCAGCTATAGTTTGAAGTCTATTTTGAAATGATAGATGCTGGATGGATGCGGTTACGGGATGAAGCTATGCAGATGGGGATCCATATAACATTGTATAACTGATGCAGCGCGAAAAAAAACTTCTTTCCGGGATGATGAGTCCGGTTGAACTCAGGATTGCCTGGACATGGCTTGCGACCTGCTTGGTTTGAATGTGGTCTCCGTGGCAAAGGTGCTGAAGTTCAGGGAGATGCACGTAAATCGCCAGGGAAGGATCTCACACATCAAGTGCCCCAGGTGCGGAATGAAGAATGGGGGGATGGGTCGGGTGGGGAGACATGATCTGTTTTTTTTTTTCCTGGGAACAAATGATAAAGGGAGAAGGGTTTCTTGGGGTTCTTGTTTGGGTGATTTCTGGAAGGTGTTTTTTCAGCATGGACCAATTGTCAATGATGAACGAATCAATTTGGAGAACATAAACTGTAAGAGGCACTGCAAATCAATGCGAATAATTGAATGCTTTCCCTGGCTGTGTTGTAGTTTCAGACGGCGCGGAATCTGTTTTTTTCTTTCGTCTTTTTGACTGAATTGTTCTGTAATTATTCGGCGTGGTAACGTGAAAGGTCGGATATGCTGCTGGTTGGGCTGGTGGCTTCAAACGCCCGACTTATTCTGAGACACATGTTTTTCACTTGTTGTTGATCTGAATTCGCACAAGTTGTTGATAAATCAAAAGCTAGCTATTATATATATATAAGTGTTTGAATTCTATGATATCAATTAATATCTTACATGGCCAATATGTGCCAATATTATATCAAACTATATCATGGAGATTGGTCGGAGCAGAAATATCTTGCCAGGACCTTGGCTCAGGCGAGGCAGACCCTGCAGTGCATCATCAAAATCCTTTACAAACGGCTCTTTGACAAGATCGTTTCCAGCATCAACGAGGTGACTTTGATTCACCAACGGCCAGGGATTTCGGGATTTCTAGTCTTATGTCTTATATGCATATGATTTCTTTCCCGTTTTTGGGATGGGTTTAGGAATGGCTAATCCGAGGTCAGAGATAAGAAGTTGAATTGGATGGTGCATATTGCCAAAAAAAGTGGCACTTGTTGGTGACTGGAAGTTCTGAGGTCTCCAATTCTGGAGCGGCCCGGCAGAGCGAGGGCAACTATCACAACATTGGGATCTTCGGCGCATCGGATGGGATTCGGCGCAACCAGACCTTCCAACGTGTGCTGTTATATGTGCGTATAACGGGGAGTTATCTACACACATGGGTTATATCGAGAGGGATATATATATAGATAGGTATAGATAGAGATAGATAGATAGATAGATAGATGGATGGGATAGGATAGGATAGGATAGGATAGGATAGGATAGGTAGATAGATAGATAGATATATAGATACATACTGTAGATAGATACTGTAAATAGATACTGTAGATAGATACTGTAGATAGATGCTGTAGATAGATACTGTAGATAGATACTGTAGATAGATACTGTAGATGGATACTGTAGATAGATACTGTAGATAAATAATGTAGATAGATACTGTAGATAGATACTGTAGATAGATACTGTAGATAGATACTGTAGATAGATACTGTAGATAGATACTGTAGATAGATACTGTAGATACATACTGTAGATAGATAGATAGATGGATAGATAGATAGATAGAAAGATAGATAGATAGATAG
>Ga0126342_10006264_pt1 | contig 21063 bp, 13 predicted proteins | sample Cyp1metagenome_FD_92528 | JGI IMG/M metagenome (GOLD analysis project Ga0126342, IMG submission 92528) | Coral microbial communities from Lord Howe Island, Old Settlement Bay, Australia - Cyphastrea 1 metagenome | ecosystem: Host-associated > Invertebrates > Cnidaria > Coral ...
CTTTATCAGCAGGGCTAGCACTCACGAAGTTGCTAAACGGTGTTCAGTAGCAGTCGCTCACGAAGTCGCTGCTTTTTCCAGAGCCATTGCACAAGTAGATCGATCCCACCCACCTGGCGAAGGCGCATTTGACCCGGGGTGGCCACAAACGTGGTGGCTTCAGTGAATTGCACATGAAACTGACAACAAGCATTTGATGATGACAAACTGAACCATATTATTATAAATCATACCATAATTGTATACCCATTCTATCCCACAAAATCCCATATATTACTGCACGTTCCGACATGTTTTCACATGTTTCAAGATTTTCCCACATGTTCCCACATGTTCCCACATTTGCCCACATAATTGACATATGCCCTGAAAGTTAGGGGAGTCCAAAACTCTTTCGCAAATCCCATCCGCAGTCGCCACGCCACGATTGCGAAGCACTTTGACGCTCACGGTGCGTGGCATCACTCAGGGCGTTTAACTGCTTCCTGGGAACATCGGGACATCGGGAAAGGGACCGCAACGGCAACGCACCCGACATCGGATTCTGTTGGTAAACATCAATAGCTTCACAGGGGTTCTTTCTACTTCAATGGAGATATAGACCAAGTAAGTTAGATGCATTACTGCATTACTGTAACAATATCTATATGCTTAAATAGATGAAAATAGATGGATATACACACCAACTTGAACTTGTCTGTTTCATTTGGATGACTGTAAGATTTTCACCGAAAGATGTCGGTTGAAAATTGGCACCTCACCAACAAAGCTTGAATATTTCCAACAAGGGTATTTCGTGACTTTTTCCCACCAAAAACGGTCAAATAATCAACCATGTGTTTGTTTATCAGGAGTTCACGGATGGTCAGTTGATCAAAACGGGGTATGCCACAGCTATGGCCCAACAGTTATTTTCATGGGCTTATTTCATGGAACCAACTAGTTATAGGAGATATCATATTCCATTTAAGGCCCTGTTGGGCCTCTTCACTGCATGTCAAGCAGATTCAAGCAGCGCTGTAGCTTCCGTCCTCCGCGCCGCTCCCCTCCCATCCCCATATGCGAACCATGGTGCTGGAATATGAATCCCAACATTTGCCCTTGCCCAAAATCACCCAGTTTTGTAGGTAAATATTCCAGCACCATGGTTCGCATATGGGATCCATGTTCAGGTCGTTGTCGGTCGGGCAATTTCTACCGCCCTTGCTGACATCAATTGATTGCGCCAGTCCTCGCAAGGATCCAGTCCTGGTCATTTCCTCCAGGGAATCACCCTTGAAGAACCACATTTTCTGGGCCATCAGCATCCTGTTTGTTAGTGGGGGCCCAGATAGCTAAAATAGACTTGTAAATTGGTTAACTATGGTTCATGAAGATAGAACTATAGGCTATAGGGTTATAAACCAACTTATAACTAGGGGGGCCACCCTGTAGGATAAGCCAGTTCTTGACTTTATCTGGTTATAAGAATCAGGTAATCAAATATGGTTTGCTGGAAAATCCACAATTTACTTCGAAATTCAATGATGTTCTCATTCAAAGCTCCATACCAATCGGCGATTCCCAAAACAGACATATTTAATTACCAACAGGCGGCTAGATAGAAGCAGATCCTGAAACTCACGTCCTCTGTTTGCCTGCCCATATTTGATAGTTATGTCACGATATCATGCCATAATTGATGTCAATTGGTGATATTGTCCTATTGTGTGCTTGCCAGGTACACAGCGAATAGCAAATAACTAAAGTGCTGCATGGTGCTGCACCCTGGGGGAAAGAAAACTGCCATTGCAAGTTTCGAGTCTATCTCAAATATTGTGAGCTCGATCCCAGGATCATCTGTTATATCCCGGTAAGATCCCACATTCATACAGTTATGGCCCAACTAACAGCTATTTTTGTGGGCTTATAGGAGTTACGTCATTCCATTCATAACTGTCAGTTGGGCCCTAACTAGTTATACCCAACTGTCAGGAGTTATAGGAGTTACGTCATTCCATTCATAACTGTCAGTTGGGCCCTAACTGTAGATGATTTTTCCATGAACACCTCCATTTATCGGCTACGTTTGATTCCTGAAGGCTATTCTCATCCGATCAGAAGAGCTTCACTCGGCCACAGTTATGGCCCAACTAACAATTATAAATGGAATGACGTAACTCCTATAACTAAAGTTATATATCACTAAAAACCCATAAAAACAATTGTTCCTTGGGCCATAAACTGCAGATACACTTTGTCCCAACCGTGGTGGAATACGGTGGATCCAGAAACATGTCGTGGGGGTTTTGTACGTCGAAATCGGCTGGCTCCAAAGGGATCGGGGAAAGAGGTGCAATCTGCAGTTATGGCCCAAAGAACAGTTTTTGTTTATGGGTTTATAGTGATATATAACCAACTAGTTATAGGAGTTACGTCATTCCATTTATAATTGTTAGTTGGGCCATAACTGTGAACATGGTTTGTACCACCAAAATGACAATGTAATCAAATACCCATATGCGAACCATGGTGCTGGAGTATTTACGTACAAAACTGGGTGATTTTGGGCAAGGGCAAATGTTGGTAAATATTCCAGCACCATGGAGCATATGGGATAGGGAAACTTATCATAATACTCCATTTGAAGAGGTTTAAACTATGCAGTGTGGGGCCCCTAAGATAGCTAATTTGGGCCAAATAACTTTTGATGTACTGTAACTACAATTTCACGTTTGCGTTTCTGGTAGTTATAACAAACTAGTTAGATGGGAGTTGCAAACCAATTTAGTTTCAGACAACGGCAAACAGGATTACCCTCTGGTAAACTAACATAGCTATTGAAAATTGACCATTTATAGTTGAATTACCCATAACAAATCGTGATTGTCCATAGTTTTTTGATGTTTTTTGTATGTTTACCAGAGGGTACAACCCTCAATGTGTCGAGCTTCAGTGTGCTGCGAAGCAACCTTTGATCACTGCAAGGAACTGAGATCCTGCAGGCGGACAGTTGGAAGGGAACTCCACGTCTTTAAATCTTAATTGCCATTTCAGGGACCGATTGATTAGAGGTACCTACCATAAGGCCTATTTTTCAGGGGGGAATAATCCCACAACATATTGCCCATCCTTTGGAGATCACCGTTTCTGTCAGCTGTCATCAAGGCCATGGTCGGTGAATGGACCCGTTCAAATAGGTAGCTCCATAAATTGGATCCTGAAATTCCCATGGGTTGAAGGGATAATCGTCTAAGCATGGATATCAAATGATGTTCCATTGCGTCGCCAGGTAGATTGCCAGGGGGATTCAATCGGTGATAAGAGGTGGAACATGCTTGAATTCACCAACAATGTTCAGGGAAAAAATGCAAAGAAATGGGTTCCTCTGAAAACAGTGCATCCATGTGTATCCCCAATGTTCATGGTTTATCACACTTTTTTCTTTTCAAGTTGCCAAAATTGGGGCGGTAAATTCACAATTTTTGTACCCAACTGTGACCAGACTCTCAATCATCTCAACCCCAAGAGCGACCCAAGCGTATTTTGTTGCTTGTGGGATGCGTATGGAGACATCACAAGACTTCACACTTGTATCCTGTCAAGTGACTTAAGTTTCAAAAGGTTGAGTCATGTCGATTCTCATTTCTGAAGCGCAAAACATATATTTCTCAACGTGTGCTTCAAATTTCGTTGCTGAAATCATATCCGTCGCAACCAAATTGCCACTGGGATCCCACCTGGCTATGGATCCACTACAGGATCAACAAATATCGCACAAAATGGATGGTTTCAGATCCCACCCTGGAAAAAACACACAAAATATGGGTTGGCACCCTTTTTGCAAGCAAACATGCCTTGCGTGAAAAATCGATGGTTTAATTTTTCACAGCTATAAACCTCCATTCAGTTCAGGGAATTCCAAGCAACGATGTTTGATGACAGAGGGTAGCTCTTGTTCATAGCCCATGAAATATGTCTACACTTGGTGAATTTTTTGTTCTTCCCGGTTCAATCCCAAGTAATGTTAATAGAGCAATAGTAAAACATCCCCAAGTCTACCATGATACAAACCATGAAATTATGTGTGGTTTGTTATTGCTATACTAAGATTATCCCAGTCTATCCCAAGTATTTCACCATTGTAACCTCCATTTATAGAGGTTTAATCACCATGTTCCATCATTTTTGATGGTTAAATAAGTTAAATCCCTATCTTTGATTGTTAAATTCCAATTTGTTGTTGGGCAAATCAAATTTTTCGGATCCGAACATCACAGTTATGGCCCAACTAACAGTTATATGGAATGAAATAACTCCAATAACTAGTTGGTTATAGTTATATCTGAATATCTGTATATGTATGTATATATATACATATATACATATATACATATATATATATATATTATATGTATCACTGTATCACGAAATAAGCCCACTTACAACTACTGTTACCAGTAGTTGTTATAAATCATGACAGTCACCCATAAACAAATCGCTGTTACACGTCCTGAGACGTCCGGGTAAATCGCCGCCACGGCGTAGGCGACATGAAGGGAGCAGAGGGAGACCCCACTTGCCATGGAAATCCACCTGAAAGCCACAGGAGATGGTTGGAGCAGGGCGTTTCCAAGTCATTTTGGAGAGCCTAGTGAGATTTTTTTTGGGATCAATTTATTGGGGATTTATTGTTTTTTTTTTAATTATTTTGTATAATAGTGATTATTTTTTTTAGCAGATCAATTTATTGTGATTTATTGTTTTTTTTCCTGAAAGTGCTGTTGGAGTCATTGGAACAATAGAAAAATGATAGTATTGGCATAAGAATCATAAGAATGAACAATAACGGTGATAATGATGGGATATAATGAGATTTAACCAAGCAAAATGCGGTATTTATTAAGATTTAATGTAGATGTGATTGGCATAATGGGCTAAAAATGGAAAACCTGGAGGTACAACGAGAAAATCGGGATTGTTTGGAGGACATATCATTGGGATATAATTGGGAGAATCATGGGCTAATAATGGAAAACCTGGAGTTTAAACCAACAACAATATAGGGATTTGTTTGAGGATATAATTGGGATGATGGGATAATCATGGGATTTACCTGCAACGGTGTCATCATGGCTGGAAAGTCAGGCTGCTGGGAAAATGATCGAACTAAATTGTGGGTTTTCCAGCAAACCATGTTTGATTACCACAGGCTATTAGAACTGGGTCCTAACATGTTTTGTTCGCCGCGACCATTGTAAAATTGGGAAACTAAGTTAGTTCGAATGATAGAAACCCTTGGACCCAACTCATTGAAATTTGAGATATTGGATTGTAACATGAAAGATACCTGAGAATGGCAACTAAAACATGGGGAAAACAAAGACAAACCCATTTCGGATCTTGGGGTGGTGTATATCCAATCCAGTGTCACTTAAGAAGGTGATTGGTATCGAAAATAAGCAGCTGATACTGTGGATGGTTGCGAAATCCTGCATCCCCAAACGGATGGTTGAAACCAAATATCCTCTGGTAACTAACATAACTATGGAAAATCACCATTTTCAATGGGTAAATGCACTAGAAATGGCCCATTTTCAATAGCTATGTTAGTCATTACCAGCAGGTAAATACTCGGATGTTTACCACCTATCACCTGGTGCGGGATTTTGTCCACCGTATGTCGAAACTAAGTCAGACCTTTTGATAGGTGCTGGAGTCTGTCAAAGAAATCCTGGCTGGTGGTTGACCTACCCCTCTGTAAAATATAAAAGTCAATGGGAAGGATTATCCAATATATTATGGAAAATAAAAAATGTTTGAAACCACCAACCAGAATCGATTTTGTCTCTTCAATGGAACTCTACACAGCTCCTTACCCAAAAATCCAATGTGGACCAAACAAAACACAAGGCCCAAACATATGATGAAATGGCTAGCAGCTTCTATCCACCCGGAACCCCAATCTCTACACTTGACAGTTGCGATGAATCTATGTATACAACGTGTACAACTTCCATTCAAAATCCCATACATCATCCCATACGAAACACAATCGTTTACAACCTGAGGAAAAAGGATAGGGATCAGTGTTTTGCTTGGTTTAAACATCCTTTTCCTGTGGAATTCTAATGGTGTTCCTATGTTTTCTACCGTTTTCCGACGCTCAAATCACCATCCATTTGAGCTGCGCCAAGTGACATCGCCCCCTTCTGCATTCAAAATCTGCAGCAGCATCGCCGGAGAACGGACCGTAATGCCAATGCCCTGGCACGAGGAACGATGCCATGATGGCTACATGGCTGGGATAATGCTATGAAGTAATGAGGTTTCACCAACAACAGCATAAGAATGGAACATTATGGTGATAATAATATGTCTTTGTTGGTCAAACCCCCATAATCTTGTTGGTTAAATCATCCAGTGAGTAGCCCATGTTTGCTGTAGATTATCCACTTAGGAATCCACAATAATCAACATTTTTGCTTATTAAGCCCTCCATTGTTGGTAGTGTGATGATTAAATTAATTTAATCGCAATTTTTCGTTGCAAAATTAATCCCTTCCTTTGATGATTGAACTCTCCATTCTTGCGGCTATTAAACATCTCGTTGTGCAGTTGTGGCCCTTAACAGTTATAGATGGGCTTATTTCATGATCTATAAACCCATATGCTCCATGGATGGTATATGTACCTACATTTGGGTAATTTTGTTCGCAAATGTGGGTAAATATTCCAGCACCATTGAGCATATGAGTAACCTTAGTTATAGGAGTTATGTCATTCCATTTATAACTGTCAGTTGGGCCCTAACTGTAGATGATTCTCCCATTAAAACCTCAACTTATAGGGTACGTTTGATTCCTGAAATAACTTATAGGGTAATTGTTAAGGACCATGACTGTGATGCATTTGACACCCACATTTTGGGAGGATCACCGGCCCACCTGCTCTAGGGTCAGCTCCATATGTTGAAAAGCACCTGGCATGGAAGCAGGGCTACAATCCAACAAAGTCCCATGTGGTGCCAATTTTTTTTTGTTGGTTTATAACCCCAGCAACTGCCATGTGGGGCCCCCAAGATAGCTAAGCTGGGCCAAATAACTACAATAACTAGACTTTATGGTACTTCCCCAAAAATGGGGTTACAAACCAACTTATAACGTTTGGGGGCCCCACATTGTATCTATATTAATGCATCATAAACTCGAATCCTTGGAGTTCCGGCCTCCAGCTTAGCTAATTATGGGGCACCCGGAAAATATAGGGACCTGTTGGTTGATGGGGGGGTCCCTTACAATGCCCGTACTGAAAATCGGATTCAAGTGGCACTAATATAGCTGAGTATGCAATGAGGCATGCTTGAGCTCGGGTGAGCTCTCTGTGAGTTAAGTGAATGGTTTTGCAGGAACCAAATCCGACTGCAATTGAACATGTGTCATCGGTACAGTTATGGCCCTTAATGGAATTGTAACTCCTATAACTAAGGTTATATATCACTATAAACCCATTTACAACTGTTAAGGCCATAACTGTAGCTTCTTGAGCCAACCCCCTGAAAACCAGGGAATCCCAACCCCGCCATGGTGCTATTCGAGGTCCATGTGTTGAGATGTTGGACGTTCACAATCATAATCAACAACAAAGGCTAGACATCTCTGTGCCTGGCCGTGTTCCATTCAAAGAATACTTGGATGATCCTTAAAAGCGATTCAATCCTATTCTTCTTGATTAAGTCCAGTGTTGCTTGATGAACTCGCATGTTTGTTCCTTAAGTCCAGTTTTTCTCGATTAGGTCCAGTGTTTTTTGGTTAAGTCCAAATCTTGCTGGCTAAATCCAATTTGTCTGGCTTAAATCTTTTGTTAAATCCAATTTGTCTGGTTAAAATAATTGTTATCATACGGCCAATTGGGGATGATTCCTCAATCCTAACCATCAACATTCATCCAAAACAATTCATCCGAAACAATCACCAGTTTGGATGGTGATTAGCCAAATCATAGGCCAAACGCTATCCAATGTATGGACATAACCAGATTGAAAGCATGGTACAAGTCAAACAACAGGGTTGCTCCCAACATCTACGAGGAAACTTCCCCCCAGGAGAGCTGATCCTCCACAATGCGGCCATCAGGGCTTGTGAGCAAGCGACGAAATGGCAGCAGGCACTGCACCTCTTGCACACAACAGAGTAAAACTGAGCGCACAGACGGGTGTGAATTCTTTCCGCATGCCACCCTGCCGCGTTGGCATGGCTAACTAGTCAATGGCTGCGAGGCTCAGCCACTGATTCTTCGTGCCCAGGCACCCTCTTTGATTACCTCATTGACATCGCTCACATCCTCCATCTTTCCATCTCTGTAAAGCCTTGCCAAACAAAATAAGCAGTCGGTTGATGTCGCATATTTCTTAATTGCCCAAACGAACATGCACATCATCTCAGGATTCGGCGCATCCACCTCCCCAAATAGTAGAGGGGTAAATCAATGGCCATTCCAGGATCCTAAATTGGAGGTATCTACCATATAAGGCCTATATAAGGCCTATGTAAGGGAATATCCCCACAAAATATTGCCTTATATGGTACAGTACCTCCAATTTAGAATCCTGGAATTCCCATTGAGTAAATTGGTCAGATAGAAAAGATGTACCATCACCAATTACCCTGCCGCGTGGTTATCATTCACCTGCAATTGGTCGGAGCCACCCTGAACAATGTGGTTAGGTATGAGAATCACCACGTGACATGGGGTATTGAGGGTGTTGAGCCAGAAACCCGTATTGATTTCCATCGATTTCCCGTAAAACCATCATTTACGCACAGGTTCAGTTATGGCCCAACTAACAGTTATAAATTCCGATCAAGCTCATTAAGGTTGTATATCACCCATAGGATCCATGGTGCTGGTATATATGCTAACATTTGGGTATATTGATGGGATCCATGTTACCATATATAGCAGCACCATGGATCCTATGGGTCATGAAATCATCATCATAAAAATTCCATATATCATTAAGGGTATATATTATGAAATAAACCATAAATAACCATAATAAACCCATACAAAGAACTGTTAGTTCGGCCATAACTGTACCAACAGCTTGATTTCCCCTTCCCCCAGTCATGGCCAAAGGACTCGGATCTTTGGAAGGAACTCCACGACTGGCGCAGGTGTCCTTAGGCCAAGTGCTCGGTTGTTGAGTTAAAACAAGTTAAAACCATGATTGAAAAATACTTTCCAAGTCAACCCCAGTACTTTCTGTAAGAGGTTTGTTGAGTCCGATATATGATATATATATAATTATATATATATATATATTTAAATATATATATATATATATGTATATATATATATATATATGTATTCCAGATCGAAGTAAGAAGGTGTTCAAAGCCAGTCACTGATGGGTCCATGCCTTTTAGAACAGGACTCTTAACAAAAATAGAGCATGAATGGATACTTGGAATGGATATACTTGGAATGGATACTTGGTGGCCCATCCCATTGACTCAGTGCCTGGAACTTTTCGTGAGAGAAGTAGGGTTAATCTTCGGCCACAACTAGGGATGAGCCACAGTTTCATCCCAAATGCTCACCCAAACCTAGGGCTTTCAGCACTCAAATGGTCTCATGACTGGACGATGAAGTCGCTATGGCTTGGCCACGTCCATCTCTTATTTGGTGGAAAACTAGTGAAAATTAATGATGGAAATCTATGAAAAGTGGTGGAACATTATAAATTCTATGGAAAATTACAGAACATCTGTGGAAATCTATGGAAATCTATGTTTTGTGTTGTCGAAATTCAATTTATTTGTCTGTCTTATCACTCAATGATGCAAAAACAACTCCCTAGCTGGTATATCTGTAAAGAATAAGTTCAACTGGACAGTTCCGACTGAAACACATCAATCATAGTGACAGAGCCCATACAACATCATACAACCACCCTATGTGATAACATGTACAGCATTTACCATCTGGCAATTCAACATAGACCCTGCCATGTATTTTGGGGGGTTGGAAAATTACCTTTCACTGAAAACGGTCTATTTTCAGGGTCAAACTGTTACTTTAGTGGAGGGCAAGCAACACTACCAAAAGGGCGATTGAACTTGCTTACTTCAACGTACTTTGCTGAAAATGTCAGTCCCAAGAAACCGCTGGTGATGGCCATCTTGTTTTCGGCTGCCCAGTTTGAACCCAAATCCATATGTTTCTTTAAAATCAAAACTCTTTTGTGGTTTCAACCCGCCAAAATTGTATAGGAAGTTTCTGATCATCATGCAAGATAGTTCTTTTTCACATTTGCTGAAAGGTTTGAACTCACCAACAAGAAACACATACCCTCCGGTAATCAAACGTGGGAATGGAAAATCCGCCATTTATGTCTATATATATATACATACATTTAAAGATTTGTTTACCTTTATATAAGCTTTAAACACCCTCATTCATAGGATATTTTCAATTGCCAACCGGGACCTCAACCATTATTGATGAGGATTGACCTTAACAAAAATAGTGATATTCAATAGTTATGTGGCTATGAGTGAAAAACCCTGGTACCCTAGATACCCTAGAATAGCTGGTTTATGGATGGTTATTCCCGTAAATGTGGTTATTTCATAGGTAGTTTGACACATCCCCATATTAGTTTACCAGAGAGTAAATCAAATTAGCATCCCATTGTATCTTTTGACCATGGCATTCCTGTATGGTTGGTTGAATGATGTTCCTATTGGAACTATAAATGCATAAACATGAGGGTTCCAACAGTAAACTGAACACAACTACAATTTCACGTTTGGGTTTCTGGTATAGTTATAACATATTATAACGAACTAGTTAGATGGGGTTGATAAACCAACACACAAAAAATGGGACTTCAATTCCATTCCGATTCCCATCATCCTGTTCGAAGATTGCCTCATGCCAATCCCATTTCCAACTATTAATTCCCATCATTGCATCTGGTTGGTGGTATACCTACCCCTCTGAAAAAAAAATAGTCCGTCAGTTGGGATGATGACATTCCCAACTGAATGGACAAACATGTTCCAAACCACCAACCAAATAACCATGGATAAACCCATTTTTCCACCATTTATCATTAATAACCCCATTAATAAACCATGGTTATTAACCATATAACCAGTCATCTACCAATCAGTATATTAATCATTGATTAATTATCATTATTAACCACTATTAACCACTATTAATATATATATATATATAACCATTGTTAACCATTATATAACCGTCTATATAATCCAAGAGGCTACCAACCAGCTATGAATTCCCAGCACCAGCGGTCACCAGCCTCGCTGCGCTGCCAAGGTGCCAAGGGTAATCTGAAACACCACTGCGCTGCGACCGGTTCATCTGGAAGCCTTGGTTCAGAAACGACCGCAGTCCACAGTTTTGGTTCATCACGACCACAGGTTTGGTTCATCCAGTTATGGCCAACTAACAGTTATTTTAATGGGCTTACAGTGGGGTTTATTTCGTGATATATAACATTATATAACCAACTACTTATAGGAGTTATGTCATTCCATTTAAGGCCCTGTTAGTGGGGCCATAAGTGTCTGGAAGACATGGTTCTTCTGGAACTATGATGACTATCAATGGATCTACCAGTTTTAATAAAATTATGAATGGATCTACCATTTGTAAATTGGTAAGTTACCCCATCCATATTGGAATGTATAACCCCATGTTTAACCATTTATACCTGGTATTTCGGGCTTTAACTGCAAGAATTCATGGATCCGGAAATTTTGGAAACTTCGACGAACTTGAGCAGTTTGACTAAGCGTTGTCCGGGTAGAAATCGGGTATGCAACGGTTATCTACAAGATGAAACCAATCGTCATATATCAAATGTGAGGAAGAAACAATGCTAAATATACAGCCAGAATGGTTTCATTACCAAAAACACATGCAAATGTTCATCCCACTGATTCACTTGACAATCTGCAGTTATATGCAGTTGTTTGGTTTGTTTCCTTTTCAGAGACGTGACTGGTTAAATTGTCCAATCACATATCTATCCGCCAGGATCTCAACGAATACCCTCTGGAAATGACTAACATAGCTATTGAAGATTGCCATTTACAGTTGATTTACCCATGAAAAAAAATGGGTACACTTATGGGGTACCATTTCAACTATTTAACTATGATTTACCCATTTATAGTTGATTGAACATAGCAAATGTTAGTTTTACCAGAGGCTACACTTCACTTCGAGCTTTGCATGATATCGAAGCCATCACCATCTCATGTGCCGACCGGCCTTCAGCTACTCTCAGCATCAAGACCCGACCGGATTCACAATGAGCTTGTGCTATAACTAATTGGTGGTATACCTACCCCTCTGAAAATTGTGCCGAATTGAAAGTTGGTGGTGCAATAAGCATCTTGAACCATGATGGAGTGAGTTCGTCAATGGGAAGGATGACATCCCATATATGAAATGGAAAATACAACATGTTTGAAACCACCAACCAGATAAACATATCAGAAACATATCGTCAACATATCATAGACATCATTCAGTCATTCAGGGACTTGCCTTCAAGTCATCCAACCCCTCCTTGACGAATCTCCTGTCACATCTCCCGCCTTCGGAGTTGGATATCTCATGATATCTCATGTGTTCACATCGACCCACATTGCAGATATCCAGAAGAATATAACTGGTTGGTGGTTTCAACCCCTCTGATAAATATGAAAGTCAATGGGAAGGATTATACCATATATTATGGAAAATAAAACATGTTTGAAACAACCAACCAGTGATAGACTGTGATATACAAAGAGTTTATTGTTTATTTTTTATTTGTGCCATGATTTCGTTTTGGAATAATTGATGGAATAATAAAAGATATGATTTGACAGGAAAAACAAACATCAATTCTACAGCTTCCTGTTGGTTAAGTCCCAGGTTTCGATATTTCGACTGAGAAAATCTTGAAAATCGCAGCGCAAACATCGCTGGTGAATACATGTTGATCGTGGTTCTGAAACTATACCCTCTGGTAAACGTTTACATAGCGAACTGGAAAATCACCATTTTTAGTGGGTAAATCAACTATTTCTATGGCCATGTTCAATAGCTATGTTGAAGTACCAGAGGGTAAACCCATCATATTTACCCCATCATAAACCCATCATAAACCATAACCCCATCATATTACAGTAAACCCATCATAAACCCATATTACCAGAGGGTAGCTGTTCCGTAGTGTACCCTGAACGAATCATGGGACTTTTAAGGGACTTTGTGAAAACAGCTTGACCGCCCGTATACGTCTCCACACCTCACCCCAGAAGTCGGGAAGATCACTGTGGTGTCCAGTTCGGAAGTTGGTTTATTCCAATAACAAGGGTTTAAAGTTTATAGTAAATATATCATCATATATCTATCTTCCATGGGATCCGAAAATCAATTTCTACCATCCAGTCATTTAGCTATGGAAACCATGGTCCATGGTCCATTTAAGGATGATTTACCGAACTTTTACCTATCAAAAATGATGATTATCCATGGCTATGTCGTTATGGCAAATCCTCGAAATCCACCAGTTGTCTAGGCTAAATCCCACAGACCCACCCAAACCCACCATTGTTCCAGGGTAAATCCCATAAATCCATATAAATCCACCATGTTTTGTATGGCAATCCCCATTGTCGATGCCGCACCAAGTGGCAATTCCTCGGGCGAACTCACCACGCGCGTCAGCATCGAAGCATAGGCATTTTTACCTTCTGCGTGATGTTGGTTGGTAGTTCACCCCATGAATGCCATAACTATCCTATAACTTAAGAACACAAACCCTACAAGGTGGCGCCCCAGTTACTAATGGTTTGTTGGTTGATTGTTGTTGGTTGATTTTTTGTTGGTTGATTGTTCTATATAGGCACTTGGCAATCCCCACTTACTAGTGTTATACTTGGTGGCGAAATACTACCACGAATCCTAAGGCGATGAGTAATATCCCTGGTTTTATCAGAGGGATAAGTAACAAGTATACGTTTAATTCACACAAATCACATCAAATAACTAGGGTGAACTAACCTACTTACTAAGCAGGATGAGCCACCACTGAATACTATAGTCAACTATTGTTGGCAATTTTTTTTTGGCAAATATATATATATATATATATATATTCATGGTAGCTAACAGCTGATAAGCCATAGACCCAACAGTTAACCAAATTATAAGTCAACATGAGTCAACATGGCTAAGCATGGGGCACCACCTTCGGAACAGGAATTGCTGCTGCATGAGCGTGATCCCACTGGGGCCATTGTTTCGTTTCAGTAGTAGAGAAACCCCAATAATTCTTGGGGGTCAATGGGCCAAAGTCCATATGGCCATGGTCCAAGCCCTGGTACCCTGGTTTTCATCAAGCTGGTAAATGGATGTCCAACCCCAAAAAAAATCGTATCATAGCTTTGAACCCTCCCCATATCTGTGCTATCCTATATACAAAACTAGGTAAGGACTCCTAAAAATAGGATTTATTTCACTAAGTTTGATAGTTAAAATCCTATAAAAAAAATCCATCATTTTTGCTTTCAAAACCAGTTGTTGCTATAGGATGCTATAGGTAAATCCCATGTTCTCCAGATTTGTATCGTAAATCCCTGCATTTTATGAGGTGAACTCCCACCAACAAAGATGGCCTTCCGGTACACCCGTTTCCTGACGAAGACCGGAAGATCGAGAGTTCACCAAATGTGGGGAAAATGGTGACAAAACCTCTATGAATGGAGGTTACAATGGTGAAGTACCCTCTGGTAATTTAACAAAGCTATTGAAAATGGTCCATTTAACCATCAAGGATAGGGATTTAACTGATTTAACCATCAAAAATGATGGAAAATGGTGATGAAACCTCTATACTATAAATGGAGGTTACAATGGTGAAGTACTTTGGGTATACTGGGAGAATCTTAGTAGAGCAATAACAAACCACACATAATGTCATGGTTTGTATCATGTTAGACTTGGGGATGTTTTACTATTGCTCTACTAACATTACTTGGTTCATTCATTCCACTTAGCAAGTAGGTTACAACCCTAGCGGTGGATGAACCCTACTTGTCGCACCTATAACTAGGTGACAACCTACTGAGTGGAAAAAAACACCAAATAGATGTGGAAGAACCATGGTTTTGCGTTCGGAAGATGATCTACAAATGTGTTTTTGTTGTTTTGTCTTCCTGCTGTTATGGCCCAACTAACAGCTATAAATGGTATTATAATAAGATATAACCTTAGATATAGGAGCTATAATTCCATTTATAACTGTTAAGGGCCATAAGTGTACATCTATTACATAATCTATGTTCGGATACCCTAGGATAACTGATTTAATCAGCATAAAATGGGAGGTTTAACCAGGTCATGGGTTTCTGCTGGATGTCGTTTTCTATGGGGTTACAAACCAAGTTATAACTGGGGGGGGCTTCTTGCAGCAAAACAATGGCAAGGCTTATGGATATGACACATGCATGTCTATCTATGTATGTGATTTAAGTACATTGTTCATGAAACAATATCACACAATATACCTAGATGATCCTAGACATGTGCAACTGCCATAAATACACACACACTATAACAAGTTTTCTTTCTTGGTCGCTCCAGCCATGCCTGCTTCCATCCCCATGTGGGCCATCTATCACAATTGAGAATGATGTTGTTTGGACAGGTCGTTATGTAATATAGGTCAAATATATTTATGATGGTTGTTTGTTGATGTTTCGTTGGTTGGACATATTTACACATACTACCTATATAACCTATACATACAATGTGGCCCCCCTAGTTATAGTTATAAGTTGGTTCAACCCACATCTAACTATAGTTATAACGTAATAACTAATATAAACCCTAGTAAAATTGCAGTTATTTGGCCCAAGTTAGCTATCAATCGGGGGCCCCAAAAAATGTATGCTCAGTTGCAGTGGCATCCCTGTGGATTTGGATGGATCTTCATGGGAGACCAACAGCCAACAGCTTTTCCAACCAGCTTACTACCCTCTGGTAAACTGTTACATAACTATGGAAAATCACATTTTTTTATGGGTAAATCATGAATCAGTTATAAATGGCCATGTTCAATAGCTATGTTGAATTACCAGAGGGTATTGGAGCAAGTGTAAGATCCCATCCATGCATTTCATACACGCTGGTGTGCCGCCAAGTCATAAGTTGGTTTACAAAACCCATGAAACGATACAATCTATAAATATATCTACCATAAACCATACTTATCCTAGGCAAATAAGCCCTATATTTTTATATCTACGCCATACACCGTACTTAACCGAGCGCCAACGTTAGCCATCGTTTGGCACCACCTTTCTGGAACAGCTGGGAGAAATCTTCCCGGAAGAACAATAGCAAACAATGCAAACAATAGTACATGTCTGAAAATAGAGTACCCAGAAAATCCATTTTGGGTTATTGCATGTTATCACCGTTGTTATCACCGTTTCCCCATTCACATGGCGACAAATTGGGATATCAGACTAGCCCAGACATGGAGGAACCTCAAGACTCGGAGGCGGCGACGGCGATGCGTTGACCGGGTCTGGTATCGTGGGAGGTCAAGCTGCTCCTTCGTCAGCTTGGCCCTAGGGCTGTCCCTCGCACGCTGTGGAGGCCTCTTCGGAATGTCGATATGAAGCTTGTTTTGCAGCCTGAAAAACCTGGAGAAAAGGTAACTTGTGGGGCTTTATAACCATGGTTCATGTGGCAACAATAAACCATCCCCCAGTCATCACCATTTTTAGAGGTGGTATGTTTACCATTCCTAGTTTTTTTATTTTTATGGCATTGTTTTACGCACATTGATGATCATTGTTAACAGCTAATAATCACCATTGATCATGATTAACCATCATAAACCATGATTAACCTATGTATCACCCACATTGTTCCAGCATCCCATTAATATCCACTATTATTCCATATCCCATGGATAGCTCTATTTTGTTGGTGTTACCCTCTGGTAAACTAACATAACCATGGAAAATCACCATTTTTATGGGAAAATCAACTATAAATGGCCATGTTCAATAGCTATTTTGACATAACCAGAGGGTATACGCGAAAGTAAACTGAACTGCCAAAGTCCCGTCTTCACCCCCTGCTGTGACCTCCTTGGCGTTGCCATCGTCGATCCCAGCGTCAGCGTCGGACTTCGGGGAGGAGGGACCACGCCAGAGCGTGCCCTGCACCTCCTGCGTCCTCGGAGCGATAAAGATCGCGTTGGTGAACTAAGAACGAAATTCGATGGTTCTAACTAGGTCAACTATATATGGTTGGTTGATGGTATACCTACCCTTCCGAAAAATATGAACGTCAGTTGGGATGATGACATTCCCAATATATGGAAAAATAAAAAATGTTCCAAAGCACCAACCAAACTATATATATATGGCTTAACTATGGTTTTTAACCAGGTCAACTATTCTGGCTTATGGATGTTTATAGTACAGTTATGAGATCATGGGTTCACTTTGTGGTGCAAATCACCAGGTCAACTACTCGTCAACTTTATAAATATTATGATTTGTGGATGTCTAGGAGTGTTTATAAAAAACAATATTATCTATATAGATATCATGATGTGTGGATTAATAGGATGATATGTCAATATATACAGTAGATATCTATAATTAATTGATGTTTATAAACCAACGTAACCTGTGAGGGATCCAGCTTCAAGGACTTGGCACTTGGCTCCACAGCTCTTGGGCCCAGGGCCATGGTTTTTTGCAATTTATTGGATTAATGTTGGCAACTATATCTTATATATAGATTATATATATATATATATATATATGTATATATATATCATGATTGAGGCATTGATTGTCTGGCGTAACTTGATGTTAAACAAATCTACTTGGCTGGTGGTTGGGCCACAAAACAAATTACACAAATGACAGTCGGTGCCAAACAATCTGGGTAATTTATAATATTTCACTAACCTGAATCTTGCGGCCATTTGTGCATCATTTCCCCTATACTAACTATGATTATAGTGAGGGTGAACAGTGAGGTCGTTACAATTTACCCAGAAACAATGGAAAAATACAATGTCAGCCAACTGTGTTCAATACTTGTCCCAAGCTGATACTCTCCGGATTCTCAAACGTGGCTTGCTGGAAAATCACCCGTGTCAATAGACCATCTTCCCAGCTTACACGATAAACCTCCATCTATATACAGGGGATTGATGGTGAAACCATCAGCCAGATCACCCTTGATGACCATTTATTTCATGATGTACAACTACATCCCGGTGCTAACAAAAGGACTTGCTATCCTGGAAAGGCTGGCTCAGCAACCAACAACCTACAGTTATGGCCCAACTGGCTGAGGATCCAACTGGCATTCCTTGGCGCAAGTAGTTGCGCGTGTTGCACAACATTCAATGCCGCAGGCTGCTCAGCTCCTGCAATTGCTCGATTTCTTCCTCCTCGATTTTCACCTGCATCAGTGGCTGTTGGACTTTCTCAGCTTTTGGATCTCCTGATGCATCAGCCAGTTCTGCAGCTTCTGCAGCTGCTAGTGCGTCTGCAGCTGCAAGTTCCTGCATTTCCAAGGCAAGATGCTTTTCTTTGATCTCTTGATTTGCCAGCATATGTTTTTTCTCTTTTTCCTTCTCCTTCTCCTCAATGGCTTTCAGGACCTGTTCCCTGCGTGCCAATTCCTATAACTAAGGTTATATCATCATAAGCTCATTTATACTGGTTAAGGCTGGTTGAGGCAGTTAAGGGCCATAACTGTAACCAAATTGATAGTGGGAGCTGCCTCCGAGGATAGCCAGGGCACGCCATGACGTAGTAATTCTCCGAAAAAGCGGCGCCCCAGAGGGCGTAGAAGGCCCAGAAGAGCGGAACCAGGACCATGGTCACAAGAATGGTTAGGGTAACCTGAGCGGAGAAAATAAAAACATGGGAATTTATCAATCCAAACATGGGGATGTTAATTTAACATTGATCCCAAACATGGGGTTAACCTGGATCAGTTTGGCCTGGTATTAACAATCATATGAAACATGGATATGTTTAACAATCCATTTAGTTTGTCTGATCAGCATGGCTCAAAATGGCGTAATCATAGGGGTATAACATGATATAACTTATACTGGGATACAATGGGATATAATGGGGACATCACAGAGATTTAACGATCCAACTGATCCAACCAGCAATCAAACATTGGGACATAAAACAAAATGGGGATAACTGATAGCCAACTTGATATGGTATGATGCGGGGGGTTGTAAATGGAGATGTTTCTGTAGTGGAATGGTAATGATACATATTACATAGAATTATGTTTCATAATTATCACTAGTATGATTATTTGCATCTGTGGCTAAAATTATTGTTCCAAAGTTCATGTTCCAAACCACAAACCAGTTATCTGATGATTAAACATCAACTAGTTAATGGGTGAAATTAACTAGCACAACTGGAGGGTACCAGCTTGGCGATCATTCATGGGATACCTCGAACAAAAATGGCTTACTGAAATCAACGACTCCACGACCCCCCTGAAGGCTTTTCCGTCCCGCAGGAGACTCAAGAAGACTGCACTCCTTCGACATTTCGTCAATTGTTGTACCAGATGTTTGTCTGTCCTGTGAATTTTACACCATATGTTTGTTGGTTATCCTGTGATTTTCCCTAAACTCCCCAATTACATACCATTACGGTGACCTACCCTTCACCTCTTCCACCTGCCAAGCGTCTGCTGCCGCGGTGACGTTCCACAAGAGGCTGTCGCTGTCGTTCTCCATTTGGATCAGAGAATACACGATATGGGCCTCACTGTCGCTGGCGTCCCGGACCATAGCAGCGTAGCATGCACTTAAAGCCCGACATAGTTATTGCTATGGTTTCTATGGGGCTCAGCGGTTGATGGTTTGAAAGACTCTTTTTTTGTTGGCCTCAAGTATCAATGACAGTGTTTCTATGGTATTTTACATTCCATAAATGTCCAAATGAGGTCGTGTACCGACCTACAACTGGTAAAGGGCCATAACTGTGAAGGTATGGTTCGCAGTTGACCAAATGATGAAAAAATGCTTGGCTACCACGGTTTCCGGTAGTTGTTTTCACACATATCCTTAGTGAAACATGGCGAGCTGGCAAATCCCATGAGCTCCTCGAACTAAATGGAGTTGATGGGATCAACGATCAATGGGTGATTTGTGAAAATTTCCATGTTTGAATACCAGCTGGTATGTATTGGGCATTATAGTTCCTGATTTTCGGGCAACACTTTGCTACAAGCGGTGACCACAACATTTTTTTCCCGTCATGAAGGACCCATGACCAAGGATCTTGAACTGGGGGAATATATGATCCCGGTCCCCGGTTCGCTAGCCCCCCCCCAATGGTATGGTCCCCTACTCCCTGACCTAGAATCTTTCATTTCCATGGCATTTACAGCATTTTGGATGCAAACCCTCATATTTCCATGTATTTCCATGGTATTTGCACCAGTTTGGATGGAGAGCCCCTGGTAATATTTCTATAGGAACTAAAGAGTATAATTATATATATTACCTCTAAACCAAGGAACCACCACCACACCACACCACAGGGGGGGGAAGCTGGGGACCATGACCATGGGAGGGGGGAGGGGGGGGACCTGGACTGGAACCTGGAACATATATATATATATATCCTGAAAGCAGCGTTGTGAGCGCCCACGTTTTGGCAGTCTCCTTTTGCCACTTTTCTCCATGAATCTACCCATCCAGAAAAAAATATGGCTGCACTTGTCACTTCAACATTGCATCTCCCACAGGCACACCCCAAGAACAAAATTCCCTACACAAAATTAAACTCCATAACTGAAAACCGAAAAAAAACAAAAAAAAAACAAAGATTCCAGAGAAAGGTTGGGGGGCTCATAGTTGCTGGATCTTTGTTTTTTTTTTTGCTTTTTGTTTTTTTCGGTTTTTGTGTTTTTTTGGTGGTTTTGCTTATTGTACCGCCTGTCTATAGGGGTGGTTTTACCTTGAAA
>Ga0126342_10006265_pt1 | contig 21060 bp, 19 predicted proteins | sample Cyp1metagenome_FD_92528 | JGI IMG/M metagenome (GOLD analysis project Ga0126342, IMG submission 92528) | Coral microbial communities from Lord Howe Island, Old Settlement Bay, Australia - Cyphastrea 1 metagenome | ecosystem: Host-associated > Invertebrates > Cnidaria > Coral ...
AATCACCATTAATCACCATTGATCACCATTAATCACCATTAATCACCATTAATCACCATTAATCACCATTGATCACCATTGATCACCATTAATCACCATTAATCACCATTAATCACCATTGATCACCATTAATCACCATTGATCACCATTAATCACCATTAATCACCATTGATCACCATTGATCACCATTGATCACCATTAATTAATCACCATTAATCACCATTAATCACCATTGATCACCATTAATCACCATTGATCACCATTGATCACCATTAATCACCATTAATCACCATTAATCACCATTGATCACCATTAATCACCATTGATCACCATTGATCACCATTAATCACCATTAATCACCATTGATCACCATTAATCACCATTAATCACCATTTATCACCATTGATCACCATTAATCACCATTAATCACCATTGATCACCATTTGAAAGATTACCCATCATTAATCAGAACGAATTTTTGGGGTATCCACCTAGCAACTCTCAAAAGAAGCGGCCCGTCTTTTGGTCGCTGGGAGATCTGGGAGACATGCCACAGGCTGCCACAGGCTGCCACAGCACTCCGCCATTACTTGGTGCTCGGCTGTGTGGCAGGATATATCCAATTCTTTATCCAATTATCATTTCTTTATCTATCTGATTATTGAATATTATTGATTGGTATGTCTAATTGATTGGTAGGATGTACCCGTTGGTAAACCAACATAGCTGCGGAAAATTGCCCATTTAGTTGAATAAGTTCCCTATCAAAAATGTGGATTTTTCCGCAGCTATGTCAGTTTACTGGAGGGTGTCCAAGTATGTATGCAATTATCCAATTGTTGATGTATCCAATTGTTGATTGGGATATAACCATCCAGTTATCAAATTATCTGACAATATTCATTGGTACATATCCAATTCAATAGCATTTGTTTGTCCAATCATGATTTACATTAATTATTTCTATCTTTTTCCAAATGCTATATCCATTCAATGGGAATTCCAGGATCCAACAGATGGAGGTACGTAAACGTACCATATTTCTGGCCATATTTTCTGGGGATATTCCCTTACATAGCCCTGCAAAAATCGGTCTTGTAGATGGTAGGTACCTCCAATAAATCGGTTCCTGTTGCATGGCCATTGAGCCATGGATCTCTCGGTGCCAGTTGGATCAGTTTTTCTTCCGGACTTGGACCCTCCAAGCAAAGTAAAAGTCCCAAGCCAGAAGTTGTATATTATCCCATTTTTTCCTGAGGTATTTGGGAGTCCAAGTATAATACATACATACACACACATATATATATATATTTGTATATTATATCCATGTGTAACAACAATGCAAGTATTGGACTCTCCATCCAAAGTTTCCTCAGGATCCCAATGCGCAAAAACATCACGTTGGCGTCTGTACCCCGCTCCAAAAAAAACTGAGCTCAAGTGGAAACATCTTCCCAAGTAAACATATGTTACATTGTGTTACATTGCAGTAAATCCTGCTTCAAATACAAAAAAAACGTAAAAGAAAATAACACCTGTGGCACTGGTGTGGCACTTAAATAATCTGTCCGCCAGCCATGCTCGCGAAGCTTCCAGAAGTCTTAAGCCCATAACTCCGCGGTTGATGCCTGGTGTTTTTTCACCATTTCCAGCGAGGACTGTGATGAATAGATCATTGCTTGACGTTTTGTTACAATATGTTATGTTGTTTTTTTTTGCAATAAAACGGATATAACTGATCATTACAACAACTGAAGACTTAGCAACATCATGTTAGAAAGTAACACATGAAACGATCGCCATTTCGAGTCCATCGCGGGTTGAAGCAGGTCGGACCTCTCACCGCAGCAAAAGTTTCGGTGAAACTTGGCAGCTGCCCTACTGTAGCAGCGAAAGCTCTTCAGGCTTCCTGCAATAATGCGCAACGTGCGGCAACGCCGAATTGAAGGATTCTGGAGAATTCTGGACATTTCATCCCAGTCGTTCATATTGATCACCCCCATTGTCCTCCATTCTATGGTCCCACGCGTGTTATTGGCGATTCCCTACTAAACCATGCTTGATATTGGCGATGGGATTCATTTAAGCCTTTTGGCATGGGCCGGACAGGAATTTCCGATCCTGGTGGCACAAGCGACATGCTATCGTGCAGCTTGTATGGGTGGGGCCCCCGTTCGATAGCCAAGTTGGTGCAAATAACTCCAAGAACTATGGTTGATGGTGAATATAACTACAGTTTATAAAATTTATAAACTATCAAACATAAATGTAGATGCCACCTTGTGGAATATATATATATATATAATAATATATATATATATTGACTATGAAATAATAGATATTTTATGATATTTGCAGTGCCAGAGGGATCAATACCTATTTGATGAAGCTGGCAACTTTGTGGGGCCCAGGGTCACCTGGTATCCAGCAATGCTGTTACTTGCCAGTACTTCCTCCGGGTTTCTGATCATCATTTTCCAGCGAAATCATCGGCAATTTTTTTCAGCCTTAAATTCACCATTCTTTCAGACAGACCCAGGCTTTTGTTTCGATGGCATCGAAAAACAAATCTGGGGCAGGGGGCAGCCTGAAGGCTGCATGATCCCCATGGCATCCCAAACATCTCGATCAACTCGATCAACCCTGTCCTGAAACAAAGACTTTGTCCAGGGGATTAAAAAGTGCCTTGGCGGCTGGGGGTTGTGGCCAGAATCTCGATGGACTTCCATGATGGACTTCGGAGTTGTCTGAGAATTTGGGGGAAAAACCTTCAAAATCCCGTGTTTCATCATCATTTTCCATGTCAAAAGTCGCACATTTGGGGAGGCATACGTTGGTAATACACCCCATTGACAAAAAAGAACGCGGAGATCAGTGGGTGGGCTCATGTGGGCCGCTGTCCTAATTGGCTGGGCACAGATGGTGCCATTATAAAACAGTCAGTCATTGGTTTTTCAATGAATTGGTTTTGTTGGGAAAATCTACACCAGAAACCAATCCGATTTTCCCATGAATCATGGGGTTTTCCTGTAAAGTTTCCCTTCAACCAATCCATTGAGTTTTCTTTACTGAAATAGACAAGGTATGACAAGGTCATGTGGCAAAGCCAATCATAAACCACCAATCTTGGAAGGTTGGAATCCCAAACATGTCATATCATGCCTGGTATTTCAAGGCGACCTTGCGGATGGTTTATTTGTGGGTTTCCCACATTTAGTGATACCGCATGAAGTACTGTTATGGTTAAACCATATGTAATTATACATATGTATACCGCATGTTAACCCCCCAGTAATTTTAGATTTCAGGTACTATCTGATGTGGTTCAAACATGTCTAAACCACCATTAAACTCAACTTCTTTTTTTAACAGCCATGGGATTTTATGGTGTTTCACCGGAGTGTTTTCCATGACGAAAGCAGCACTTTGTCCAAGATGCAACAGCATTCCAAAGGGCGCCAGGGTCAGCATCGCCTGGTGCTGGAAAAACTGGAGCAAAGCCGGATCGAAGAACCAAGAACTGGGAAGTATCTACCCTGCTATCCACGAGAAACATATCAAAATGCACCAGAAACATCATAGAACATGCCAACTTGTTTTATGTTTTTTTTGATGTTCATCTAATCAATCTAATCTATGCATTGCTTGAGATACTTGGGGCCTTCCAAACCAGATCATTTCTGTTGTTTCAAGTGTGTGCTCCCCAATCTCAGAAAGGCACATACCTTATTTTGGACACCGGACCTGATTGCCTCAACATGTCTGAACATGTGGTTTTGTCTTTAGCTTACTCGAAGATAACCGAGCAAACAACGTCCAACAATTTTCAACAGCCCACGTCTGCTTCAGAATATCCGATCTTAGATGACAGAACTTGGCCGTGGAAAATGCCAGCTTTGACCTCCGGAGCTTCAACCTGGGTATGGGTCTATTTTTGTCAGGCTCCCAACCCACAAATATCATGTTGACCTCTTTGCTCGTTGCGCCATTGCTCAGCAGGAGGAACGCGGTCACAGTGTACCTAACAACACGTCCGCGGTCCAGGCTGCAGGAGCTTCGGGTGATGTTTGGAGTGTGGTTGAAGTTGGTTCGGACCCAGGTTGCAAGCCATGTTACAGTCTCTTGGCTCTTGAACTACGAGAATTGCAAATATACCCTCTGGTAATTTAACATAGCTATTGAACATGGCCATTTATAGTTGATTTACCCATTAAAGATGGTGATCTTTCATAGCTATGTAACAGTTTACCAGAGGGTAAACCTATTGGCAACTCAAGATCTATCCGTCCCAGCGGCGTTTTCTTCACATTGGGTGCCGCAAGATCTCATAGCCAATCAAATAGTGATTGACAGGCGGGCATCCCAACGTTGAGACACACCCAGAATTAATAGTGGTTAATGATTACCATCTGGCTATTTAACATAGCCATGGAAAATCACCATGTTTAATAGGTAAACCATCTATAAATGAGACATTTTCCATGGCTATGTTAAATAACCAGATGGTAATAGTGATGGTTAGTAGTGGTGAATCATGGGTTATTGTTGGTTACCCTCTGGTAAACATGACCAAAAAACTATGGAAAGATCCACCATTTTTCATGGGTAAATCCACTATTTCTATGGCCATTTTCAATAGCTATGTTTGTTTACCAGAGGGTACATATATCCCATTACAATCCCATAACATGGTCGGTGATGTGTTGGAAATCACCAATTCAGTCGCTTGAAATCTGCCACTTTTTATCCCACAACATATCCCCAGTAGTATTGGCTATATCCGTTCTATATAATCATATCCAATTCTATCCCAAGCGTATCATGGCTATATATATATATCAGTTATATGTATGTGTATATATATATATTATACACATATATATATATATATATATTATACACATATATTGTGTATATATATATAATAATTAATATATGTATATATGTATATCCCATGATTTCCATTCTCAAGATTTTGCTGGTCGAATTCCCCATTTTGAGACCCAGAAATTTTTCGACATCGGCCGCCCTGGCCCCTTGCACGGCCCACGCTGCAGCGAGGCAAAACCCCAAATGCAGCAACACGTGTGGCCTGGCTGTGCGTCTACCCACCATGGGGTACTGCAAGCCACACCCCAAGACATTTTATATGACTAGAAAAGAAAGGACCCAGAAAATATATGAACATATCATGTGAAATTCTTACTAGGAACCATAGAAAATTTGTCAACTAAGTCTCTATTTTTTTCCATGCATACTTAACGGACACTGAACATGCTCGGGTTTGGTGTGAACATATATCCTTTTGTTGTGACCGACGCTAGTTTAGCCATGATTTCTGGCATAGCCAGTATTATGATATAATGCATTATAATATGTACATATATATATATTATATGTATACATGTGTATGTATTATGGCAACCCTCGGAAGAGAAATCAGTAAATCCTACTACAACCATAAATCACGTATTTTTCCCCCCGATTTGTTGGGTTGCAGCATGAATCAACGTGACCAATTTTTTTCAACCACCGCCCATATCGCCTTCGCCTTTGCGAGTCCGCCAGTGAAGCAAGCAATCTGTCCTGTGCTGCTGGCCACCTGTAGGATCCTGCAACCTTCAGTACCTGCTAGGGGCATCCCGGATCAGTATAGCCTCTGGTAAACCAGCAGTTTGCGAACTGAAAAATCACAATTTTTAATGGATAAAGCAACTATAACTGGGCCATTTAATCACCATTTTCCATAGCCATGTTAGTTCACCAGAGGGTACTTCAAAAAACAATATATAAATGTAGATCAACTATATACAGTATTCTCATGACAATTTTCAATAGCAAACTGTTAAATTACCAGAGAGTAGGTCCAATTCATATCCCATTGAATCACTATTTTAAGTCTCATTAAACCATGATAAACCCCATTGAATCCCATGATAATCCCTAAAATTTGGAAGAACCTCTTGGGAAATTCATCCCTCGGCCACGTCGGCCACGTCCTCGTACGCTTGAAAACCTGGTTCCTGAGCAGTCCGGGAAGGGTCCCCCAAGTTCAATGGCTGTATGGTGGTTTGTTTTACCAGGCTAACGATTGGAATTATATATAATATTATAGTATGTATAATTTTATAGAATATATACTGGTCGGTGGTATACCTACCCCTCTCAAAAATATGAGTTCGTCAGTTGGGATTATGACATTCCCAACTGAATGGAAAGTCATAAAATTCCTGTTCCAAACCACCAACCAGTATATATATATATATGGTATATATATATATTTGATTATATATGTAGATTTGGTGGATATATCGAACTAGTTGGATGGAGTGACATCATAAGCCAACTGGAGTGCCCCTTCCTGTTGGAGAAAGTGTGGAAATAAAGAGGGAAAGTAAATGAAAACCAACTTAAGTTACCGCTCTTGTGCGATAATCATTCACCTAAATTTTCAGATAATCCCAGCGTAGAGGCGTAGATGTACCAGCTATTCGCCAAGGTTGCTTTGAAGGGGATTGTAGATTGTGGACAAGTGCGCCATGGATCTGTGAGCAGAATCTGCAAAGGATACCATCGGATGCTTCTCCAATCAGGGGATCCCCAAAACAAAACGGACGCTTGGACGCACTGACATCCACGGCAGCCAACGTGTCAAAGTTTTTCAACAAGACATACTCTTTCCCAACAGAAAAAGCAGCCCTCAAATAGATAGCAAAGCCCATAGCCAGCGGCAGGAATTTGCACATCTATCTTCTTGGTATTGCCATAACATAATTGTCCTCAGTGGCTAGTAGTAAAATAGTGTGGTCAACACAGTGTAGCCTTTTGGAGCCACGCTTTTCCCATTCACTACCCCGCTCCCCAATCTAGCTATCGATGAATTACCAGTGATGATTATAGTCATCATTGCTGGTTCGTATGATGTCCTTCGAAATTCGATCCCATGTTCGGTGCTATGCAATTCTAATTTTCAGTGCCGAAATGCAACAATAACAAGTTCATATGGGTATGGGTCAATACCTATAGATACATTTTTAGTGGGATGAACATCCATTTACCAGCTATGACTTGGGGTTCACTAGGTACCAGGGTTTTGACCCATCCCCATATTAGTTCCTACTCCGGACAAAGTTCCAGTCAGACAGTACCTGCAGCAAGGTGCCATGTGCATCATGTGCATCGCACTCCTGTTAGTCAACTGGATTCCTTGGCCTTGAGCTCCGCGTGACATGCAATACACTGCATAAGCCATAGGATCCATGTATGGTATACATGCTAACATTTGGGGTATATTAATGGTAAATGTTACCATATATAGCATACATGGATCCTATGGGTAAGCTTCTTCTGGATTGGCTGGTGTCAACTTTGACGTGCAGGGAGGACTGGCACGATTCACCGTCGTCGATCCTGTTTTAACGGTGGATCTCGCCCCCCAATCCGAGCAACGATTGAGTTGAGCATCCACCGCGAATAGCGGTCTGCCAGTTCATTGTGCAATCTTACATTACCCAGGGTTACATTGCATTAAAATTCATACTCTTATATTATACTATATGCTGCTTCATTACATTACATAACATTCTACCGCATGCTCTATTGGAAGCAAGCCTTTGACAAGATTGACCAACTTCGAAAGTTGAATATCCCCGGTGTCAAAAAACCCAAGGCCATTGAGAATAATCGTGTCGATGGCATCCAAGGACCCAGGATGAACCAGGCATCCAGGATGAACCAAGGCTGGAATGCCCAGCTCATGGATGATCATTGCATAAGTGACTATCAATGGATACCCTCTGGTTATGTCAAAATAGCTATCAAAAATGGCAATTTATAGTGAGTTTTCCCATAAAAAATGGAGATTTTCCATTGTTATGTTAGTTTACCAGAGGGTATTGGATATCAGGCTATTATTCCAATATATCAGGGGCTATCTATGGATATCACTATTGATAGTATCCTATGAATATTTGATGATTGCAATGAGAACCCCTGATATATTGGATAGGATAAGCCCTGATTCAATCATCAACCAACATCAACCACTCATAAATCCATAATGTATCATACTTAGATCAGCTTTGCTTAAACATATCAAACAGCTCATGTCCATTCAAGAATAAACCAACCTAACCAGGTGTTTTGACCCTTTTTGAACGGATAAATCCAACTCTTTACTAGTTCTGTATGGCACATCGAAAGTTCTGTGCAGATTGGACATTTCAGTTATAAACCAGTCATTGACTAACCTATCACGTGATTGCCGTAATTGGGAAACTTTTAGTAGCGTGGATATGGATCCCCGGATACAGATACCCATAGCTCCTTAGCTACCTCCTAACCACCAACAAAAATCCTCCGGCAATCAGACATCGTTGGGAAGTCCAGCAGACGAAAAATACATCAAACACTGGAAAAATCCATGGAGTTCACTTTCCAGCAAACCATCTTAAATTGCCAAAGGATATTAATTGGGTTTGTCATAGAATAGGCTACCCCCTATTCTGTGATCGTTCATCATTTTCTCGCTTCTTTCTAAGGGCAATCTGGGGGATCCATGGGGATCCTGCACCATTTTAGTGGTGAACCCGAGTTCACTAAGGCCCCAGTAGTTTCTCCCCTGGGTGAACTCCCACTACGAGTCATGGCAGTCATTGCCTCGCCTGCTGCGTGGCCACGCCCATCTGCAGCTCCCTTCGCAGCGTGTCCAGCAACGGCGGCAACGGCGCAGATCTACCAGATCCACCACCGGCTGCCAGGGCCTTGCTGGATTTCATGGAGGATTTGGCGAAAACACATGGGACCAAGCAGAAAAAACACATTTAAGATCATTTATGAAAGACACATATTAAACAAAACAGCTTCGAAGTTCGGAACCTCTAAAAATACACGATACAAATCATATCAAATCATATCAAATCATCACCATCCTGCCTTCAGTGCCAAAACATAGATGGGCACCAAACTCAGCTGCCAGGGCGACGCTAAACTCTGCGACAGTTGCAGCTGACTGAGACCCAGTAGGCCGAAAAAAGCACCTCGAGGCCAAGGTCAGTGGTAACGCATGGGGGAAAAATGCCGCTTTTTTTGGGGGGGAGAACAGAAAATTTCCAGCTAACACTTAAGTACTATGATAGTACTATGATAGTACTATGATAGTACTCCATGTTTTTGTTATGTTGGGAAAACCGACCTAAATTTCTGCGGTTTCATCATCATTACACCTCGTAAAATACGATGGCTTGTTTGGGCATGCTCCATTTCACCGAATCGCCAGTTAGGAGGTGATGGAGGACGTAACTTCAATGCTTTTTGAACGCAATGCCCACGAATATTTTTCGAAAAGTTGGAAAGCTGAAAAAAAACATGGGGACACCGGGACACCTAATCTTTGGAAATGCTTTTAGATCTTTCTTGGGGTTGCATGAAAAACCAGTTTTTCTGCATCCTGTTTCGGGAATTTTCGAGGTAAACAAGGTCAAGCTATGACAAGGCGCCGCAGGATTCCAGGGTTGTAACAACTGGTAAACAACCAACTACAGTAGACCTGGTTGGTGTTATACCTACCCTTCTGATAAATATGAGTTCGTCAGTTGAGGTTGTGAACTTCCCAATATATGGAAAAATATAAAAGGTTCCAAAGCACCAACCAGAGACCCAAGTACCTAGATGGGGTAATATAGCCATGATTTTGGCACTATATCCCACTCTCATGGGTGATGGTCGTAGGGACTGATCCTGGGAATGGGTCTAAAATTCAGACCCGACCCAACCCCATTTCTTATGGCCAATCTTGGATGCCCTACTGATTAGTTCTTTTAGCTGGGCAGTAATGTTACGTCCGGATCCACATTTGTATCCATTTATAACAGATTGAAGCACTGTTTTTCTGAAAGGATATTATACTAGATCAAACTAGCAACACACCCCATCCCCCCACGCAACATCATTTACCCTCTGGTAAACTAACATAGCTATTGAACATTGCCATAGAAATAGTGGATTTACCCATTAATAGCATGGTGGATCTTTCCATAGCTATTTTGACATAACCAGAGGGTACATGTCAACAATGTCCCAAACAAAAACATGACCCTCTGGTAAACATGACCAAATAGCTATGGAAAGATCCACCATTTTTCATGGGAAAATCCACTATTTCTATGGCCATGTTCAATACATGTCACGGCATGGATAGCGCCCCTCCGGGGTTTTCCCAAGGCGTCCAAGGTGCACGACCCGGCCAACAGTCCCCAGAGCTGTCCTTTCGGAGTTCAGCCGTGGGTGGTTACGATTTCTCTGACTGATTCAATGCCCATGACGGATCCATGGTGCTGGTAGAAAAATGCTAACATAAAGGGGGTTTTTCTGGATGGGATCCATGGCACACCATATATGGCAGTACCATGGATCCGTCATGGGATCCGTTATGGGATCCGTCATGGGATTCAATGGGATTCAATGGGATTCAATGGGATTCAATGGGGGATTTTTTGTGGGATTTATAATGGTTTAATGAGACTTAAAATAGTGATTCAATGGGATATGAATGGGACCTACCCTCTGGTCATTTGTTACAGTTTGCTATTGAACATGGCCAACTGTAACTGGTTAAGATTTACCGAACTGAAACATGGGTGGTGACTTTCCGGTTCGCAAACTGTAAACGTTTACCAGAGGCTTGCCCCAGTTTCATCATTCCATTGGCACCGGGTCTCCCAATCCACCCCCATGACCCCCCAAATATTCGGCTGCATGACTTTATCATCATTGTTCCTATCAAAAAAAACATACCCTCTGGTGAACTAACATAGCAATGGAAAATCACCATTTTTAATGGGAAAATCCACTATAAATAGCCATTTTCCATTGCTATGTTAGTTCACCAGAGGGTACCTCGTAAATCCCAGTTCAGTTGCTCAGTTATCCAGTTATGTCAGTTATGGTCCCATTGCTGGTGCATGTTGATTTCCACTAAACATCGCCGTAGATTGGCAGTACTTATAGCCATTTACTGTTTGATTGCCATTCAGACCACCATATTTGTGCTTCTTAAACAGCATCTTTGCAGGTTAAATCTATACTGTTAGCTATATTTATCAAATGCAATACATTTATCTCTATACATATGTATATTATGTAAGCATTATGTAAGCATTATGTAGCCATATCCTATTTCATGCCCGTTCACTTCCCAGTTTTTGCCAATAAAGACCACCATGTGAGCTGTCACCCACACCTGGCAACTGCAGGTCCATCTCTCGTTCGGCGAGAGCTTGCGCCGTCACCGTCGTAGTCGTCGTGTCGATATCGAACGCCATTTTGGCGGCGGCTTCCGTGTAGGAACGGGCGCCCAAATGAGCCACCAGAAGCTTGAGGGAAAGGTGCACCTGGATGGATTTTTCGAAAAAATTGAGAAACATATGGGGATGCAACAAATATATGGAATTCATGGGTGAACCCCCATGGAATTCATGGGGTTTCAAAGTTTCACAATGTTGTATTGATTTCTCAACAAATGGAAAATGGGGATTGATGCACCAAAAATGGAAAAATGATCATTTCACTCGCAACAGTCATGGAGGTTTCCAAAGTTATTTGGGGTACAAATCATCCAAGTCATTAGACCATTGTAGTATTGAAACCCATGGTTTTCTAGATCCATGTCAGAAACCTGCAAATGGGATATAGTAGCTGATAATTAGTCAAAGACAATTGGACTTTTTAGAATTGATGTATGACATACTGACACACCTCATATTTCATTGGGATATAACACACCATGTTTATGGGGATATAGATATAGTGGAATGTAATGGGATATTACAAGCAACAATGATCTTGGGGATTTGAAATAGACAATTGAAATGACGGTGCTGTCTATGCTAGGTTGGGTTATTTCACTCGGCTAACTATTGGGTGTCTGGATCTATCGAATTTCTTAGAAGGGTTGATAAACCAACAAAGTGCTGAGATGTGAAACTGAGCCATAAACACATGGGTATGTATATATATATATATGCACATGCGGGGTGGCAATCCAAGAAATAGAGATATATGGGGTAACATTCCCACAAATAAACATATTAAAGGGAGTCTGATTTGAATGTTTGAGAAATCAGCCGGGTGGGGTACTGAACATACGTAAGGATATAAGGTATGTCACTTCATATTGCATTTTTTATGGTATATATGATCAAATAATCGATTTAGTGGTTGTTAAAGCATAGATACCAGTCACAGTCTGATTGCAGGATTGGACTTTTCTGGCTGGTAACCAAATAAGAAGCCCAGGTGCCTCTTTCAATCTCATCAAACATGTTTCAAGAAAATCCAAATTTCGACCATAATTTTCATATATATATATATATTTATATTATAAATGTCAATAAGAATACAGCATGATAAAGCGATATGTTGACAACATATTTTCCATGGCCAAGTTCGACATGTTCAGAGTTTCAGAGTATTTCAGAGTGCACAGTGCACTGCTAAAACAGATTCTTCGTTTTCAGCGGTTTAACCATCGATGTAACTTTGATAAGCCACTGAGTGTTGGCCACATTCCCTAGAGTTTCTCTGTCACCAAAGAGTGGAATGATCCTGAACGTTGGGCATAGCTGCTATCTAATGTCAACCCCGGATTAACAAACCCCAAACGGCTGTTGAATTGGGAGGGTACCATTTAAGTATCAGATGAAATGACTATTGGAGGAGTACCCCCTAATTTTCATAAACGGTTTATTAATCCGGGGTTGACATTATCGTTGTTGAAGAACTTTACAACCCTTTGCTCATGCTCCCATAAGTGGTGGCCTATGCGAACATGACCAGGATCATGCTCCCACATTTTGGATGTAAAAAATCGACCCTACCCGACAGGCTTTCCAGCCGAGCTGCCACTGCGGCCACGAAAAATGCAAGAGCAGCTCTAGCTCCGGTCAGATTGAGCGTCAACGGCGTCAACGGTGTCAACGATGTCAAGGCCAAAGAAATGACCCACCAGTCCAGCAGGATCCTGGCTCTCGTTGGTATGGCGACATGGTTCGTTGAGAATGGAGATTTTTTCTTGCAACCGACGCGATTTTTTGTAGTGTTTTTTTCAGTGTTGCACTGATTACCCTCTGGTAATTTAACATAGCTATCAAAAATGACCATTAATAGTGGATTTTCCCATTAACAATGGTGGATCTTCCCATAGTTATGTAAACGTTTACCAGAGGGTACGTTTAGCAAAGCGATTCATTTTCCCATGATTTTCCCATCCATCTCCATCAGTTGAATCAGTGACCCATGAGGAAACAATGCGCCGCCAAGGGCGCGGAACGCTTCCGAGTTGCTGGAAGAACTGGTCCAAGCATAAGACCAGCAACCAACTGGGGCCTTGGAAATCCAGAGCTAGGAACAGGTGATGTAAGTGAAACATTATATATATAATATAAGTTGTATAAAACATATATATATATATATAGTATATAAATCATATATTACATTAATAACATAAATATATATATATATACACATTAATGTCCAATCCAATCGATCCAATCAATCCGAAAATAAATAGCCATAACATGCTATTAAATGCAACAAGAGGCTGTATACATATACTAATATACATATATATATATATATATATGTATTATATATATATATATGTATTATATATATATATATGTATTATATATATATATATATGTATTATATATCAATCCAATAAACCAACCACAATACTGCTGGCGAAATCTTCGCGCCAATTCTCTGGATGGGACCTCGTTCCCGGTGTTTTTTTCGATGGGCCCAAGGATGCCCAAGCGACATCCGTTTTTTTTACCGTCCTTTGTGATGCAAATCCCATCGTAAATGGCCATCTGTAGATCTACAATCACAAGATATCACGAGTCACTTAAAAAAAAAGTTATGTCCCGGCCGAATGTTTGGGATATAGCTGGTCTATTCATTTTCATACGGCCCTAAAAAAGTGGCTGTTGGTGGTATACTTTCCATTCGTTCCAAGCGACTCGCCGCCGCCAACTTCTGGCCCTGCTGGAGCTCCACGGCGCCCGACGTTGCCGTCGAGTGCAACGCCGGAAGCTGCGTCTCGGGCCTGGCGCACGTTTGGGAAATGATAACAGGGGGAAATACGTTGAACGTCATGGGTTTAGAAGTAGATTAACTATTGTTTCATGATGGTTTATAACATGTTTTTACAATTTCTTACTTTATAATACTTTATAACTAAGTCCACTAAGGTTAATGATGGTTTATAACTAAGTTAACTACGGTCAATGGTTGATATGCGGATAGTCATAGAAGTTTGAGGAAAACCAACACACTGATGGGTTTCAGTGACGAGAATCTACGGGATTCAAACAGTAAAAGTAATATTGAATTATGGGAGAATCATAAACCATAGTTAGCAAAGTTGGTAAACATAACTAGGTTAAGTATATTTGACGGTTTATGGCACATATATCTAGAGTTAATGGGGGGGTAAAAATCAACAAAAAATGACGAAACATTTTTGGGCAGCACCTCAATTTGTTGGATTTTCCTACTTGGGGGTCCCCAAAATTTGAGTTACTCTCGGGTAAACATATAAAAAACGATGGAAAAATTCACCATTTTTAAGAGGTAAATCCACTATTTCTATGGGCCATTTTCCATAGCTATGTAACAAATTACCAGAGGGTAAGCGATCTCTTATTTCAGGGGGAATGTTCAATTCTAGTTACGCTCATTGGCGATATTCCAATTTTCCGTGGGAAAAAAAATGGGGCCGTAGAGAATTCAACATTCCCCAAATTCTACGAGAATCGGCTGGATATTGCCAATGGGATTTCCAGTAGATATTGCTGACTATTTCCATTAGGTTCCCCAAATATTTCCAAGTGAATAGTTCTAGTATCTTCAGCCCCAGGCAAAACACCATGGTGTTTTAAGGCTCTGATTCTCCGGGGTAGAACCCAGTCTTCCCCTGATCTCAGCCAGTTCGGAACAAGTGTGAATGGTATAAACCATTCGGCCGACAGCACCAAAAACATGATTTCCTAACAATAGAAATCCGGTTCATTCTTTGATGTTTCATAGACCTAATTTAGGAGGTGGTTCATTCCTTGTGGCTATCCAAACCTAACACCATTAAACTTCACTTGATGAGGCTTTGTCGGCCGGTGAAGTTTGTTGATCGTTCCCCCTTTCCCTACTAAGCAACAGCATCGTGTAAAAGAAAAGGTCCGTGATTGATGATTACTGTATGTATGTAGGTATATATATATAAATATTATTCTATATCATTATAACATTATATTGTATCATATAATATATGTATAATATATATATATATGTATATAATGTATATATGTATATAATGTATCTAATGTATATAATGTAAATATGTATATAATATATACATATTTACATATATATATATATATGATAATGATAACCATATCCATAGTTTGAAGCAAACATTTCAATACGCGTCATCCCAGTCCACCTGGGCCCATGAGGATCGGCGTGTCGACTTCGGCAGCAAAAGGCCTGCTGGGTGGAACTTTTCATGGTAAAAAGTATGCATGGGATTATTAATGGGATAATTAATAGTGGTGATATGTTCAAGCTGGTTAAAGAGGTGATAAAGTTGGAAAATAACTTGTCTATATCCAATTGGCTATTTATAACAATGGTTGAGTTGGACTATTCAATTGTCCATAAGTTTTATAATTCATAAATATTCATAAATTGTATATGGACTATTTATGGACCATAACTATTCAATTAACCGGTGGATAACCAGTTATTGTCCATAAGTTATATATGGATTATTTATAACCATTGTTCATAAATTTACTATGGTCATAAATTTATGATGGTCATATCTCATAACCATACCAAAAAAAAATGTCCATAAATTTATAACCACATACCCTCTGGTAAATTAACTCGTTGACCCTGAAAATCACCAATTTGTAGTGGTTTCACTAATCTTCCAACCCCGATGACTGCCAGGGTCGAACTGTTAATTTACTGGGGCGTAACATTACAGTAATGACGAGCTAATGGAAATGGATCATGGTATTCCATAGTATCAATGAATCATTAGTATTATAATTCCATGTCAAAAAATCAATGGTATGCATGGTGATTATTCATGAGTATTCCCTCCAGAATGATAATTTCGTGACCTGAACCATGGTAAAATATATCAATATCCCCACCGTTCCTGGTTGTTGTCATTCACAGTCTCCATTTTCTTGGCTACTTCTGGATATATCGTAATAGCTCGCGTGAAAAGTGCGGTCATTTTGGCATAGAAGCAGTTACCCGGCATTACACGCCATAGTGGGGTTGTTCCATCGTTTTTTTTTGCAGATCCCAAACATATTGGTTGGCGTTGTAAAATGCCAACAATAATCCAGCAGCTGATGCATTTTCTTTTGATATGATATGTATATATATATACAGACATATTGCAAGACACAAGATATTTCCCCTATGAATTTACAGGCCATCTTCTATTTGATAGGGGGAATACCTTAGCGTCTTGAAATATAATGGGATATATGGCCAGCAACTACCATGTTTTGGGTGTGTCTGAAAATGAAGATTGTCTGCCCAATTTGGTGCCATCCGAGGAACGGGAAAATGATGATAGAACTAAATCACTTGGCAAGTTATTTTGCTGGGTACCTAATTTTCGGACAAACCAATATCTGGTTGATGGTATACCTACCCCTCTGAAAAATGATGGACTTCGTCAGTTGGGGCCCGATGACATTCCCAACTGAATGGAAAGTCATAAAATTCCATGGTTCCAAACCACCAACCAGATGTATAGTAATGATGATCCTCATCATTATATAATCATCATTAATCATCATTATATAATCATCATTATATAATCATCATTATATAATCATCATTAATCTTAATCATCATTAATCATCATTAATCACCATTAATCATCATTAATCATCATTATATAATCATCATTAATCATGTTCCAAACCACCAACCAGATATGTTTGTTGGTTTCGTTTAACGATGGTTCCTGCAAAACTTGTCCAACTGGTAGGATCATCCCAATGACCGCCAACGGTGTAGCCCTGGTTGATTGGGTACGAACTGTTGGGACTTATAACCATCTGGTAATTTGTAACATACTGTTGATGGAAGAAATCCTGCACCACCTTGGATGGTTGAAACCCTATAAATAATGGGATAAACCACCTATCAGCTGGTGTAGGATTTCTTCCATCCACAGTAGCTATTAAAAATGGCACATAGAAATAGTTGATTTAGCGATTAAAGATGGTGATTTTCCAGTTCGCCATGTTGGGAAAAACCAGAGGGTACCTAATTTACTGGGGAATAGAGATCCCCCTTTAGAAGGGGATACCCAGGATACTACAGCCTTCATTATTTTCATTTGAGAGGAGATTTCATCCATCTCATGACCCAAACATGGCAACCGCATGTACCGGGGAATATGATAAGCCATAGGATTGGGAAACCGTTTTCAACCAAATATGAGATGGGATAGGGCTACTTTTATGGCTCTTTTATGGAGTGAAACAATCCATGTACAACTGTGGGTCCAAAGCTAGCATTATTGTGAGTACAATTATCTGGGTAAATTATAATATTTCACTAACCTGAATTAAGGCCATTTGGGGATGATTCCCCTTATTAACCATGATTCCAGTGAGGTCGCAGTGAGGTCGTTATAATTTACCCAGAATTATCAACTTGCCACTCCCCCTTTTGGTCAGAAACAAACAAAAACGGCACGTGCATCACTGGGGACAAACATGGTCAAACCAAGCAGCAGCATCTGAGTTTGTTGTTTCGCAACAAACGAAGCCGTTTTCAACATCTAAACATCGATTCTCTGAATGCGTTCCATCCGTATTAGCTCAACATCTTTAAACCCATGACGGATCCATGGTGCTGCTATATATGCTAACATAAAGGGGGTATATGGATGGTAAATGTTACCATATATAGCAGCACCATGGATCCGTCATGGGAAACACTGCAACCCAAATTTTTCCGCTGATCAGTGTCCACTAAAAACAGGTGGACCGAGTTCCACCCCCCGTGCCTCGTTGTTCAAAAACTCTGGGAGTTCTTGGACCGCCTTACGCCCCGCCGTTTGAGGATCGGTTACCCTCTGGTAAACAGCCACATAGCTATGGAAAATCACCAATTTTTAGTGGGAAAATCCACTATAAATGGGCCATTTTCCATAGCTATGTTAGTTTACCAGAGGGTAAGTCTTGAAGATTTGGACTGCCAGGCTGAGTATTCCAATTGTGGCCATTGGGACCCCACATCTGTGGCCATTTTCAGTACCTGGCCACTTTTTGGGACAATCTCAAGAAATCTCATTGGAACATGACTGGTTGGTGGTTTAGTCTCAACCCCTCTGAAAAATGATGGAGTTCGTCAGTTGGGGCCCGATGACATTCCCAACTGAATGGAAAATAAGGAAAGTCATAAAAATCCATGGTTCCAGTCACCACCAACCAGATATCTCATTGACCATTATTAACCATTATTAACCATTATTAACCATCATTATCCCATACTAAACCAATGTTCCAGTCATGTTCCAGTCACCACCAAGCAGATGATTTTGGGGGGTTTTCAGAACTCGTTGAATCTATCCTGACAACTCGGTAATCCAATTCCTTTGGATCATCTTTTCAAAAGCGAGTTCCATCGGCTCGGCGGGAATGATGCCGGCTACCGGCTGCCCCAAAAATGATACCCTCCAGTAAATAAACAGTTCGACCCTGGTAGTCATCGGGGTTGGAAGATTAGTGAAACCACTAAAATTGGTGATTTTCAGGGTCTATGTTAATTTACCAGAGGGCATAAAATGATCATGGCATACTGGTTGGTGGTTAAAAAAACATCTTGAACAATGATGGAGTTCGTTTTTTCGGGTTGGGATGACATCCCTAATATATGATGGAAAATAAAAACCATGTTTGAAACCACCAACCAGCATATCATTGATGGTTACCAATGGTTACTAGTGGTTATTACCAATTGATGATGATTGATGGTTACTAATGGTCACTAATGTTAGTTTACCAGAGGCTAATATAACATGATCACAAAAAATATCATTGCCATTTCGGAGAGAATGCTTCACCACGCAGGGCGGCCCTACGTCGCTTCCACCGGTTCCAGCGCCTGTAAGTTGCCAGCTTCCATCACCAGGAAGCGCGGTCGTCCTCGCGGAGGATTTTTTTCTGAAAAAATTGAGATTCCAAGACGGTCCTTTTGGGGAAAACATCAGTTACCCTCTGGTAATTTGCAACATAGCTATTGAAAATCACCATTTTTCATGGGAAAATCCATTATAAATGGTGATTTAGTTATGTTAGTTTACCAAAGGGTATATATCCAGATTTTTGGATTATTTGGATTATTTCTGAGTTTTGATTCACTTCGATTTTCGGGTTGAAATTCAATGGAGATGTTGCTGATCGTTAAATGAGACGAGCAACTAACTTTAAGGATGTGAACCACAAACATGACAAGACACATGCACATATGGGTATGGATCAATACCTATTAATACCATTTTTAGGGGGATGAACATCCATTTACCAGGTATTTTGATGTTCACCAGGGGTACAAGGTTTTGACACACTGCCATATGAGTTTGGTTCTTTTGGGCGCTTGGCGGCTATACACTACAAGAGGCTTTCGCCAAAGAACAAAAACACGTTGCTCATATAAGCAGCAACATGAAGAACATGAACGAACACAGTACAAACCCTTCAACAGTCGCAGAACATCAAAGAACTTGGATTGACCACCAAAAATGACAAGACAAGCATATATATATATATATACCGAGTTATACCCCCAGTTAGATGAAAATTAATGGACTATGGACTATTCCCACTTAAAAAAATGCGATGAAATATAGGTTTTTAATGGTTTCTATATGGATTATCTATGATTATCTTATTCCCTGGCTGATTCTGATGCATCCCCGATCCCTCCCGAAACCACGACTCAAAGAAGAACGGTCGAATCGAGACGAGGGCGACATTTCTTGAGGATCATTATAGCCATGGCGACAGGAAAGAACAGAATCCTTGAAACCAATGAAACCAACGACCGGAAACAAACCAGACCCATGACGGATCCATGTTTTTTTTGTATATATGCGAACATAAAGGGGGTATATGGATGGTAAATGTATGTAAATGTTACCATATATAGCAGCACCATGGATCCTATGGGAGATAAAACCAGTGTTTTGCCGTAAGAGATACACATTTCACAGTTCGCCAAGTGAGACCCTGAACAAAATCCCTGAAGGGGTTGGTTGGCCAATTTGATCCTACCATATTTTTCTTCCAAACACAGTACAGCTGGGCAATATATATATATATATCTGCAACCACTATGAAGTACATGTTTGTACATATCTGGATCAGCAATTATCAAATAATCACTGGCGCCTGATCACCGCTTTCAGCAATGAAAGTGACTTTCTCAGTTGGATCATCAAGAAAATCATCAAAATCCTCCAAGAATCCTCAAGAAAATCAAGAAAATTATCGAATTCCCATAGTTTTCCCTCCGTTTTGCCCTCAAAAACACCCGGACTTCCACCCGTCCCCGGCGATTTCCCCGGTGGTCCCCGGTGCGCCTTGGCGTCCGCGGCGCAGGGCGCGCTGCGGCGCGCTGCCGCCGAAGGTGACCACGAGGCTTCGAGCAGCGAAGAGACGACTCGAGAAGATCTGGCCGACTCCGAAAGGTTGCACGATTAGTGAAGAAAACTTATGTGGTTAGAAAAATTATGGACAACTTTTTTTTTTGGTATGGTTATGAGATATGACCATAATAAATTTATGACCATAATAAATTTATGGACACCTTTTTGGAAACTCCTATTGGAATCAATGAACACTTCCCCTCCACTAAATTAACAGTTCGACCCTGGTAGTCATCGGGGTTGGAAGATTAGTGAAACCACTAAAAATTGGTGATTTTCAGGGTCTATGTTAATTTACCAGAGGGTATGTG
>Ga0126342_10006266_pt1 | contig 21058 bp, 14 predicted proteins | sample Cyp1metagenome_FD_92528 | JGI IMG/M metagenome (GOLD analysis project Ga0126342, IMG submission 92528) | Coral microbial communities from Lord Howe Island, Old Settlement Bay, Australia - Cyphastrea 1 metagenome | ecosystem: Host-associated > Invertebrates > Cnidaria > Coral ...
AATTGACGGGCTGTACGCCCTCATATAGAGGTGCCACGCAAAAGACAACTGAACCATTCCAAAGACGCTCATCGCGTCTCCCTCTGGCAAACCGCAAGAGGAGGTCGTGCAAGAGCTCAAGTGTCCTCTGACATCGAAAGCTCGCGTACAATGATCCAAGAACAGTCGCCATGGAACAGTGATACGTGCTGGAACTCCCAAATGCTCCGCCAAAGAGAAAGAATGCTGGCGTGGTATAAAATTAAAGGCTTGAGTCAAATCTGTGCTGAGGCCGCACAAATCACCGTGGACTTGAAGTGTCCGTTCGATCTCTGCCTGCAAAACCAACCATAGTTGCGATGGTTCGCACCCCGGCATGAAGCCAAATGCCTCCACATCCATCTTCGGCGTCAACCAACGAAGCAACTGTTTTGAACGAACCCGAGCCCAAGTGCGATAAATCACACTGAAGATGACCACCGGTCTAAATCTATCAACCGTGGAAGCTTCTGCGTTTTTCGCCAGGACATTGACGACGCCATACAAAATTGCCGTGGGCCAATTGGTGCGCCCAAGCTCAATGTCATGAAGCAGGGCAAGCAGTCTTTCGGTCCAAGCCAGCGGCAAAGAAAGAAGATCTCGATGGGAGATCCCATCAACGCCTCGAGCGGCACTAGGCTTGTATCGCTTCAAGGCTCGATACCACTGGTCAGGCAGTATGGGTCCGAGATCCATCTGAAACTTCGGCACATAAGCTTGAAAGAAGCTAGTGACACGCTGCCATGTGTGAGCATCCACAGTGGACATCGCTTGCCACGTGGGTGTCCAGTACTCCAGCAACTCAGCATGAAGTGAGTTGGTGTCCGCAAGAGTGCAAAATTGCTCCACAAGGTCGCCTTGTTCAAACAAAGAAGCATCAGGCACTTGAATCACCACATCATTGATGATGTCAGGCTGAAACGTGACATCTCCAGCCATCCACTTGGAGAACCCTTTGGAAGCCACCGGTGCATCCAAGTGAAGTTGACCACTATCAACATCAACAGCCAGAACAGAAAAGGAGGTCTTCTGATGAAGCAAGTCCAATCTGTCTCTGTTTGGTGGCTTCAGGTCTTGGAAAATGCCCTGCATGCCTTTCTCATACTTTGTAAGCAGTAATTTGCCTCTTTGTCGCAAGTGCCAAGCTTCGTACTTCTCAAAGTTGAGCTTAAAGTCTGCAAAAACTGCTTCAGCAACTTCAAGTCCAGGAGGTGAACATGGAAAGCAAGATGGTGTATCAGGCAGGGCGTGAGCCCGATGATGGCGCCACCAGACAGAAAAGCCCTGTTTGAATCCAGGAGAACGTAAAACAGCCGCCCAAAGTTCCAGCCGATAGGCAAGTGCGGCTGGTGTTTGTTTGCCAGCCCTCACTGCCGCCACATAGCTTTGCAGCCGCCGTAGTTGGCGAAACCAATGGCGGACTTCACTGCCAATGAGGTCATTTCGAAGAACAACTTCACTTGGTCGGCTGGGTTTGAGCACTGGTGCTGAGGTTCTCCGCCGTATCGGCTGTGTTTGCTGGAGCCTGCCCTTCTGATGGCGCTGAAGCCCATGGCCCGGAGCATTTGGAAGATGCCCTTGAAGACTTTCCTCAAAAGAAGTTGCCCATTCGGCCCATTGTTGGTTTACATCTGCATGTAAGTCCCAATCAGGGGGCACCGCAGTTGAAGTCCATTGGGCATCAACTTCCGTCCAAGGAATCACCGAGGGCTTGGGCCATGACAACATTCTGGGGTTTGATGTGGGGATGCACAGACCCACAGTGATAGTGGAGTGTTCCGCAAAGACATCCGCCACATCAACCATCTGACATAATGCCGCCGCTTCAGGTGAAAGCCAAACAAGGTCACGTTCAGTAGCATGTTTACACGTGAACTGTGGCTCTTGACCCCAAAGACGTTCAGCAAGCTCTTGTGCTGAGATCCAGCCAAGCTGACGCCAGTAGTTGAAAAGAGGAATCCCCCAAGCATCCATGTTGAAGTCGCCCCCAATCAGTCGAGGCCCAGTCCCGCCCAAAATGATCTCAGTGGTTGCGATCTGGAGGAGCTCTTCAGTGAGCCTCAAGGCATTAGGCCAGGTAGGACCTTTGGGAAATCCATAGATGACCATGTTGGTGATGGCCGTCTGGCCAATCATGTGCCTTGTGGTGAGCATCCGACCGCAGTCACGTTCATTGATGTAGGGCAGTGACAACTCCTGGGACGGAAAGTCTGAGATTGTTGAAACTCCAGACCAAGTTCCAGCCCATGTAGAGGTGGTTCTGGTCGCTACTGGGGCGCCCATATGGACTCGAAGGAGTCGATTCTGGTTCCTGGCTTGCTGTCGAAGAAGAGCAGCGCAAGTCTTCTGGGTCTGCAGTGACAGCTGGGATTCTGAAAATGACCAGACTCCTGCCCCCAGTGCAATAGCCGTGGCTTCTTTCTGACGAAGCCCAGATGGGTTAGAAAATCCAAAAAGATGGCAGTCTGATGAGGGACCAGGATGAAGAGCTTCTCCCCAGCGAAACACCGGTTGGAGAGGGTCACCCCCAAAATCCAAAGGGTCGAGGTGTGAATGGCCGAGTTTGGCAAAGTCCAAGTCAGAGACAACACAAGCAGCAGCCGTGCAAAGATGAGAAAAGACAAAGAAAATCCAATAGAGAAGGCGGATGCGAGAGAGTGAAAGTCCAAATCCAAAGAGTCCTGGCGCCCTAAATCCAAAGGGCCCAGGCGGACCTAGTCAATCATTGCGCTGACGTTTGCTCAGCAGTGCTTCCAGTCGATCCATCTGGGAAGTGACTGCCGAAGTGACCTCTGCCGTGATGTCACCCTTGATGGTGCCCAAGGAAACTTGCATCGCTTGGTGCAACGAGTCAGCGGAAGTGTGAACTTCCGTGCGCACTGTCTGAAGGTCCGTTTGGTTTTGTTGAACTGCTGCATGTAGATGTGTCAGCTGTTCATCTTGCTTTGCCAATCTAGTGCCCGTCTCCTGGTACCAGGTGTGGAACTGAGATTGATGCGCCTTCATCTCAACAATGTCAGATTCCAGTCGACAAAGACGCTGGTCATCCTGTGATGATTGGGCCTGTGAATGTTTTTCTGCCCATTGTTTCTGCAGAGTTTCATGAAGGTCAGTTTTCAGCTGGTCAGCCAGTTTCTCATAGCGTTTGGCAGGAGCTGGTGTTGGATGACCCGTGCCATGCCAGTTGCCCCAAGGATCTTGTCCAGGAGACTCCCATGGGTCCGTCATTTGGGGTGCCGTACTTGTGGAAGAGGATGCCTGGGATCGCAAATGGCGTTGAGCACGTTGAGGACCCACCACCGTTGGGAGCTTTTCCACTTCCGTACGGTCTTTGATGAGGGAGATCAAGACATCTCTCTGGAAGGCAGGCATAATGTTGTTGGGCGGCTCAACCGCTGCCCCAACTTCCCAGGAGCTGCCCTCCGCCGATCCACGGGCTGGCTGCAGCGGCTTGGCTTGCCACTTCCATTCACGCAGCAATTGGGAGACTTGAAGTCTTTGAAGTCCGTGAGGGAGAGGATGAAGCCGGTAAATCTTAGTGACTGCTACCTTCATGAACTCTTCATTGGGACGAAGCTCTCTGAAAGCTGCTTCTTCGTAGGTTGAAAGCACACGGATTCCAAATCTGTGCTTCAGCCGCACCAGCGAAAGTCCATGACTGGTGAGCTTGAGTCGGTGACAAGCAGTGTCACGGTTTGCCCCAGGTAGCCAAATCACTGAGTAGTCCTCATCAGTGGCACGTGCACCAGAAGCACGCGGCTCCATGTAGACACCTTCAATAGAAACTTTCAGCAGATCTTCCAGGGCAGGAGTCGCTACCCGCAGAAAAACCAAGAATTGTTCTGCTGATTGGGCTGGTAATGACTTACCTTCCAAGGATTGAAACCTGCGGCCCCATAGATCCAGCACCACTTGGTCGATGCTGTCTTCAACAGCTGCATGAAAATGCCCACATCTATGGTTGCAAGTGACCGATGTGCAAAGCTTGAAGAGGGGAACCAACTTGAACAGTTGCCGAATGGGGAAGCTTGCAACCTCCTCCCAGCTTGTGCCCAGCTCGTCTCTGAAAAGCTGTATCTTCAGCACATTCGTTGCTGCCAGATCCATGCTGGTGACTGGATCTTGAACTTGTTGACGAGAGATTTCATGATCACCAAGTTGGAGAAGACAACCATTGATCAGCAATGGATCCTGTGTTGGCAAGTATGTCGCCGGGAATCTAATGGAGGTCACATTGGCCTGGGCTTTCAAATTGCTGGGAACTTCTTCGGTAATAAGGAGGCCCAAAGCATCCGCAGAGATGTTCTTCTTCTCCCTGAGGTAAGGCAAAGCTTCCGTGAGAGTGGCAATGGCAAGGCCTCTTGAGTCAGCAGTGACTTGGTTGAGAGGAATTTGCTCCACTTGGTCACCCTCATCATCGATGAAATGAGCTGGATCAAGTTGCAAGGTTGATGGATCAAGTGCCAAAGGCGGTGATGTATTGGATTTGCCTGGCTTCTTGTCACGCTTTTTCTGAGTTGAGATCTGGGCCCCATGCTTGGTCGCAGCCTTGGCATCAATGAAGTCCATGAGCTCAGATTTGAGAACGTACTGAAAGTTGTTGCCTGGTTTCGTAGTCAACGCTTTGAGAGCTTGCCAAGGATTCCCATGAGCCAAAGCTCCTTGAATGGCCGGAGCACTCAACTTCTGTATGGCGGCAGCAGCTCTGTCTGCGGCAACGGCCGATGGAACTCCCTTGGTGGCTAGCAGAGCAGCTAGTTGAGCTTGAACATCCACCGTCAAGGGCCCTGATCCATAAATCCAGGGATCAGTGAAGTTCAGGCCCAGTGCAGGTCGGCGTAGGAGCCAGGAGTGAAAATCCAAGACCGTGGCTCGAGAAGGAAGTCCAAAAAGTCCAAGACGGGCACCGACATGAAGTAAAGCAACTGTGCCACAAGTGTGATCATCCAGCTGGAAGAAAAGGTGGCCTGGGTCGATCGACCAATTCAGGGAGAGCTCTTCAGAGATCCGTGCTGCCAATCTCATTGCCGCAGTGTTGACTCTTCCAGGGAGACCATCGCAGTAAAGCCAATGAATGGAGTCGACATGAAGCTGACCCCAAAGAAGAGCCCAATGCGATTGAGCCGGAAAGACACAGATAATCCTGTCATCCGACTTCGAAAAAGCAGCTCCTAAGTTGCAGTCTGCATAGGAGTCCGCCAGAAGAAGCAAAGCCTCTCTGGGTTTGATGATCATGGGCTTGAGATGACTGTTGAAAGTGCCCAGCATGACTTGCAAGACCCAGGTAATGTGTCCATCATGAAGTCCTTGTGAGACATCGTGGCCTGCAGCTTGGAGTGATCGTGTCGGCGGCCAATTTGGCAAAGTCGTCAAGTTCATAGGTTTCCAGACTCGAAAGTCAGCACCATAGACTCTGCCATCACGATCCACCAAGAAATTGACAAGCTGGATGTCCATGTCACGCAATGCTTCAAACAGAAATTGGCCGGCATTCAACAGGACCATCTCAAAGACACCTTGATGTGTGATGCCCACTGCAAAGACAGAGGAGGGTCTTGGGCGATGTTGATCACCAGTATGAAGATCAAATCGATAAGGTTGACTCATCTGTTTGAGCAGCATGCGCAACGACAATTGCTGGCCATCCATGGAAATGCCACCAGCCTCGTTCCACCCCAGGCATATTCTCTGAGCATCAAGCAACTGGGCAACGGTGCAGGCAACTGGACAATGAATGGCCAAGACAGACCCATCTGAGTCATGAAGTTGAAGCACCTGAGGAAGCTGCTCTGCCTGATGAAAGAGATCCTGGGTTTGACGAAGCAGCTCACGTTGATATGCCCTCAGCCATTCCAAAGGAGATGGTACAGGAGCAAGATCTCGAGCCTGGGCTACATTGTTCCGAAGATGGGCGTAAATCCAGACCATTTGGAGTGGCGAAGCCACCAATCCCAATAAGGCCAGGTGCTCACGTGGCTGAAAAGGATACTGCACAGAGTTGGGAAGACCGAGCAAAAGTCCAAGCTCTCGAGGATGGAGATATCGTGGATTGTGATGGACTCTGGACTGGACAAAGCAGCCACGTAGGCCTTTTCGTTCCAGAGATTGGCGACTGAACCCTGACTGTCGGCAGTTGCAAGGACACGACATAAGGGCGTTTCCGTATGAATGGAGAAACGTGTTCGCCACGTCAGAAAAGTCCAACAACCTTTTGTCACTTCCAAACTCAGGATTGGAATAGGCCAAGAACTCATATTCAAACAGCTGCAAGTCTGTCTCATCTTCATCCGTCCAATGACCCCAGCATTTGAAAATGTCACCCACAACATTGTAGGGACTGGTGGTTGGCCAAGGATGCAACCCATACGAGTTCCATTCTTTTGGTAAAAGAAGCGCCCACCATCTCTGACGCCGACATGGCCATTGCGCCTGAAGATCCAAAGTCAAAGTGAGCACCACCCAATCCATCGCCAGTGCAAGAGCTTGGATGCCCTCTTGAATCTCCATGTTGCACCCAGCTGCAGCCACACACTCAAGTATGGCGGATTGAGGATGCGTCATGAAAATGATTTGGAGGCCCTTCAAAAACGTGCAAAACCTGAAATCACTACTTCCTCTTTGCAACCCTTGGCAAGAAAAGGGTTGACATGGAAAACCAAAGACAACAGTCCCTGGGGACTCACCGAACTCTTGATGGATGATCTTCGCACATTCATCATCCATGAGATCCATCTGCAACACTTGACCATGTCCATTGGCATTCAAATGGTTACATGCCAAACCATTAAAATCCACAGACATCTTTGGAATACCGCCTAAAAAAGAGGCTCCAATCCCCATGCCACCCATTCCGGCGCATAATTCCAGCAGCAAAGGAGAAAGATCACGTGATGATTCGTCAAGACTGCACCACCACGAGGACTCCAGAGCCTTGAGGTAAATGAAGTCATCCTGGCCAACCTTCTGGTAGCCGTAAATGGACACCAAGCCCAAAGGGAGCAACTGATCCAAAATCAAAACAGGCGTACAACATGGGACCCTTTGTCCAATTGACGTGCCGTCTGCATGAGAAGTGATGTGCAGCTTCCCAACAAAGAGGAAATCATCATGAGATGAACCAAAGATATGGGGAGCCATGGGAACACGAAAAGAGGACCCGAGCGTTGGTAGAACCGGGTTAACCACTGAGAGGCCTCGGGCCGAAACCTATTTATATTATAAAAATAAAAACCGCATGACATTACATTATACATATACAGTAATATATACAGAAATATATAGAATAATTATATACTGTATACTGTATACCTGTATACACATGCCGTATACCACTTCGACGGGGTCCTGGAGAATTGCCGGAGAGGCTTGGCTGCGTAGCTGTTTCCAGCTGACTCAGTGACGCTGGGAAGACTTGGGGATACAAGGTGTGGGGTCCGTAGGAAAGCCTAGGAAAACCATGGCAAAACCATGGGAAACCCATAGGAAACCAAAGGAAAGTGGTGATTGAACCCAGAAAAATGGCGATTTAATGGGATTTATAGCTGATTTATGATAGAATATTAACAAAGGGATGTATTAGGAAAAAATGGATTCATATATATATATATACATATATAATTATATATGGTATATACCCTAGGGTAAACCAACATGGATGTGGAAAAACCATAGGGAAACCCTAGGGAAATGATCTGCAACAACCATGAGGAAAACTCTGGAAATTCACCTGTCACAATCGATTGTGAACCACCAAAAAGAAGAATTTTTGCAAGCGGATAGTGCTGAATATTGATCGATATCATAAATGACAATTCTATAGTTGATCCCAAATATTTTTTTAAAGTTGGATCATGAATTTGAAGGTCTCCCTTGATACTAACCATGTGAAGGCGATGAAGCTGCTAAAGATCCAATACATGGCTTCACATCAACAAGCTGCCTATAGTTGTAGGGATTTACACATTTTCTCCCACATCATATTTCTGTTCTACAGCTAATTTCGACAAAAACCTATAGCTCACTCAGTAAAACATCATGTTATCTAAACATCATTTCGTTTCAACATCCTCTTTCATGGCTTCCCCGTTGTCGACAACGGGATAAATCAATGAAATCAAGGCCGTCCAAGAGATCCAAGAGGCCGGGGTTGCAGCGAGGGCGTGTAAACGCAAGCGCACTTGCACGTGCGACAAGGTCCGAAGCACCTCCTCACGGGATGGAGAGGTGTCCGGCCGAAGGCCGTGGACTTTGTTAACTGGCTAGTTTCCTATAGTTTTATGATGTTTTATGTTTAGTTAGTTAACTTTAGTTAGACTCTAGTTTCCTAGTTTGATGTTTCCGTGTAGAACAGAGAAAGTTGATTTTAGGAAAAAAAACAATCAAAAACCGAATCACCAAAAAAAACAACTCGACAGGAAGAGTCACCAGAAAAACACAAAAAAGAACAATGAAAAAAAACAAAAAAACAAAACCTGCATTTTCCTCAGGATTTTTTTCTTGTTTATCTTGTTGGTGTGTTTTCTTTTTTTGTCGTTTCCTTGATTTTGGTTTTCTAGTTTGTCTTTTTTGTTCGCTCTGTTTTTCTTTCTATTTTTTTTTGTCAAACCCTATATTCTCTGTGTTGCTGGACTCAGAATCCTAGTTAGTAATTGGATTATATATATTTTTGTTGTTTATAAGATGTTATAAGTCATTTACTAGGAATCGCTGATCCCACGGCCCATCTAGGTTTCTTGCCAATTTTAAACCTATGTGTCTGATTACAGTAAGCATCAAATTTGGAGGTAGCATATTTTCAGACCAACACATATTTCAATCTCTTGGAGATTCTTGGATGCCCAAATGTAGAATCGAAATTGAAGATCAATTGTATCTGGGGTAGCAAACTTGAATGAATTTTGGTGACCTTCTTCTCATTTGATATTGATTGGGGCTATAAGTCCCACTGAACCTGGTGTAACTTTTCATGGTTGGCCCCTGGTTTTCAGGATCTTCAGATTTCCACACCGTTAGGGGCAATTTTGATATAAAAACCCAAACCGTAAAACAGTTTGTCCAACTGATCCAACTGTTCCAACTGCGGTCAACGCTTGTGACTTCACCATCTACGACGTCTACGAATCCCTGCGAGGTCGCCCTGTGGGTCGCCCGGCCTTGTCACGTCCCAACGGCAAAAGGCCCTCGAAGCGACACTGGTGGGTCTGGCGCAGCTGAAAAGGTACCAGCCAGGGTCGTTTGCCATTGATCTGGGACTGGGCATGTGAAGTTAAGATTTCATTTGTGTGTTGAGCCTCCGATCTAGTAAACTTAGTAAACATGCAAGCATCCAAACGAGTCGTAGGATGTGGATGATGTGGATAATAGAAGCAATATTGCTGTTTCAATGTGTTCGTTCATGCTGTCTGAGCCCGTTTGTCACAAGTACTTTCCCACTAGCCTGCACGCCAAAGCTAGATAAGAGTTGGTATCGGCATCGATTGAATTGGTTGCAGCTGGCTCTGGCTCATCAAAGCATTAAACCACTTTCCCAGTAAACCACTAGGTATTTGGAGTTCGTGCTGATTCTTTGCAACTTGAACAATCCCTGAAACGAGAATAGGCTCAGCAAATGTGGACATATTCCAAAATATTTCGTATATAATTACACCAGTTACAATAAACTCTTCAACATACTTACAGTTACCAAGTTTAGGGAACATCCCCGCGGTTTTATTTGCTACTACCCAAATACTGGGAAGTATCATCAAATTTAAACCTAATTCGATGCCAATTTTTACTAATCTAAAACCGTTGGTTAATGGGGTTTTCCCAGTATACATAGTAGTCCCATCATCATGGGATCATGACTGCAACAATATTTACCAATGTTTAATCCAATAGGCCATGGAAAAATCCATCCATTATAGCCCATCATAAACCCGCTGTTAACCCATATGTTCCTTGAGAATGACGGTATCACGATATCTCCAAGATATATACCGAATACAACTCAATATTAACCCGTTACAACCTCTAATTAACCCACTATTAAACCAATATTAACACTATGTCCCAATATCAACTATGTCTTATCATTATCAGCCCATCTATATATATATATATCTCTCTCTATATGTGGTCATCCTGGAGTAGATAGAATATGGACATGTCCAAAACTCCTTCCTAGAATGTGAAAATGGTTGAAAATCCCATATTCTATCTACTCCAGGATGATTATATATATACAGTGTATATACACATTATGATCATAATTAGTGTTATTATTATTGTTGTTGTTCCTATTATGACTATTATCATCACTACTGATTACTATCATCATCATTATATGACTCTCATGATCATTATAAATTCTATTGCCATTACTACTACTATCATTGTCATACATTACTATACGTATTTATTGTGATTGCTATTTTTATCATCATTAAATATCTATCTGGATAAATTATCATACTTCACTAACATGAAATAAGGCCATTTTGGGATGATTCCCCATATATAAACCATGATTCCAGGCTTCGGTCGCGACGTGAGGTCGTAACCTCAGAAATATATTATATAGTGGATTTACCCATTTTTGACATTGTGATTTTCCATAGTTATGTATCAGCTTACCAGAAGGTATTCAGTCAATATCCATGCAATTAGTTTAGTATAGTTTAGTAATATCCAATATCCCAGGTATATTATCATCTATCTATGAGAGTGTAATCCAGATTTATGAGATGTATATCCTCTGGTAAACTAACATAACTATGGAAAATCACCATTTTCATTGGGAAAATCCACTATTTCTATGGTCATGTTCAATAGCTTTTTGTATGTTTACCAGAGGGTATAACATGCTACAGCTGCTACGCTATGGCTTTTTCCATGGCACCTGCAACAGCTCCTCCAGGGGCATTTGGGCCGCGCCCAGCACCGTGCCATCGTTGGGATTCCGCTGACCTCGTGAACAACGGATTCAACAAAGGGAATATCGTGGAAATGGACGAAGGTATATTACATATGTAATTTTTATACATGGTAAATGTATACATTGATACATAGATTATATATTATAATATATGTATATATAAAATATATGAAGAACATTTTATAGAATAATAAAATTATATGTTTATATATATATGTAATAAAAATGGAAATATTGTATATGTATATATTGCATATGTATACATTATGCGAATACTTCTATGTATATATTATATATGATGTAAGTGGAAAAAAAAACATGAATATGTTCCTTTTTATAAAGCTTTCTTTGTTTTACTCTAGATACTCTAGATCTCTAGAAAAATGTAGAAATATAGAAATTTTGTATGTACCCGATCGTTTGCACACATTGATCAGCAGTGCTATCCATGTTTATGGGTCAAGTGAGGGAAAGGGCCTATACCTGCCAGGTCGTCTGTGGTCCCTTGGGTCTTCAGGGTCTGAAATTCTGCATATACATATGTATATATATATAATTGGGTATATTCCATACAACTGGGGATATTCCATATGTAATCATATATATATACTGGTTGGTGGTGGAGCCACCCCTCTGAAAAATATATGAAAGTCAAATAGGAGTATTATTCCCAATATATGGAAAAATAAAAAATGTTCCACACTACCAACCAGACGACTTCCAAAAAAGTCAACCAGAAACAGTTGAAACAACACGTAAAAGCATCTCAACAAGATGTGTCACCATGTACTGTCGAAACATGCATTGCATGTTCATATGTTCAGCTGACCAAATCAGATGGCACTTACAGATCAAGTATTGCTGGCCTTAGGCATCAACATAAAATGACAATAATGTTAGTATAGCAATAGTAGACCATCCCAAATTTACCATAAATGGGTGGTATAAACTTTATAACCATGAACATATGGTAACATATGGATGGTTTATGACATTGCTTTACGCAATGTCAAAAACACTACATGATGCAATCATCCCCCAGAAACCTGGCTCTGGACATCCGGTTCCTGGCCTTTCTCCATGCGAAGGACCGTCAAGACCAAGGACATCGAGGGCAACGAGTCCAGTAAGATTCGCGAGTTGTGGTTCCACCTCAATCCGCGTGGAACTGCCGGGCAAACTGCGAACTGGTGAGCTTTGCAAAGCAGGGTGAATTCCCTTGGTGGATTATACTTGATTATACAAATTACATGTAGTGAGAAGGAAACAATAGAGAACATTCTCAGTTTGAGCAACAGGAAGGTTTTCCAATGTCAACGTTCCCTCCTTGCTACTCTGGCCATGCGGTAACCCTGGTTGCTTCCCCTACTGATCCACGAAGCCAACCAGGGTGAAAATTCCAAGTATTTAAGTCCAATCAATTGTTCCTTCCAAGTGTGTTTCATATCCATATTATATACTGTGTACATAATGTATATATTATATACTATAATACATACATATATTCGATACATTTTATATATATAATACATACATATACTATAGTGGTTGGCGGTTTAAACCCCTCTGAAAAATATGAACGTCAGTTGGGATTATTCATCTCAATATATGGAAAAATATTCCAAATGTGCCAAACCACCAACCAGTATATATTGTCATTCCAATTATTAACCATTATTAACCATAGATTAACCATAGATTAACCATAGATTAACCTTCATCCCATAGATTAACCTTATATATATATACTATTCTTTATCCATTGTGATCCCCAACCATAACCTAATAACCGGAACCAAGGCACACGGCGTCCACGAAAACAGGAGCTCCAGTGAGGCCATAGACTGATCGGAGCCCGGTGATTTAACCATCAAAAATGGTAGGATCTTGGGGATAACATGGGGATATAGTGGGGATATATAGCATGTATGTATGTATGCATGCATGCATGCATGTATGTATATATGTATGTATGCATGCATGTATGTATGTATGTATGTATGCATGTATGTATGTATGCATGTATGTATGTATGCATGTATGTATGTATGTATGCATGTATGTATGTATGCATGTATGTATGTATGCATGTATGTATGCATGTATGTATGTATGCATGTATGTATGTATGTATGCATGTATGTATGTATCCATGTTTGTATGTATGTATGTATGCATGTATGTATGCATGTATGTATGTATGTATGTATGTATGCATGTATGTATCCATGCTTGTATGTATGTATGTATGCATGTATGTATGTATGCATGTATGTATGGATGCATGCATGCATGTATGTATGGATGCATGCATGCATGTATGTATGTATGCATGTATGTATGCATGTATGCATGTATGTATGTATGCATGTATGTATGTATGTATGCATGTATGTATGTATGTATGCATGTATGTATGTATGTAAATATGTATATATATATATATATATGTATAATTATGTATATATGCATAATTATGTTTATATGTATATATTGCATAACAGAAACATGGCTAGCTCGGAAATTCCAGGTAAATTGAGGTTTGAATAGGAAAATCATCTACAAATACCAACCTATGGCAATGGAAAATCCTGGAACTAAATGAGCATTGTTTAATGGGAAAGGTATCAGGTGTTTTGATATCTATCCCTATGGATCCAGCCGTACCTTCTAAGGGAGTGTTTGGATTCATAGGGTGCATCAATGTGTACATGATTACACATTATCTTCGCATATGTACATGATGTATGTATATATATATACCCAATCAACTTGGTTGCTATCCTCAAATGCACATGGTCGATCATGTGTTGATGCATCACCATTAAACACCAAGCAAAATTGGATTCTTCATCCCAACGGGTTAAACATGGTAAATGCACATAGCAATGATGAACCATGCAATGGTTGAGAATTGCATGTACATATATAATTACAGTATATAATACCATATATATATATGATATAGATATATATATATGTATATGAGTGTCCAAAATCCCATGGTAGGTTTACTGAATTCAAACATACCATCAAATATCTGTGTAATGAGTTAGAACCCCCAGTTTAGATTCCGTATAATTACTCTATACAAGGTGAGGCCCCCAAGATATAAGTTCGTTGATAAACTCACGAATACTAGACTTACCTATGGCATAAACCCAAGAATTCAACAACTTAGCTTCACCAAGTTATGTGCATCAACTTAGCTATGGTTTGGCGCCTCGCATTATTCAAAGTCAGTTTGCAATTTATAGCTAGGATAACTGGGATTTATGAATATGTATGGTAATAGTCCTAAACGATCAAACAAATATAGGGATATTTAGGGGATATTTATCTATATTACTATAGTATATTTCTGGTTCATAAACCATCTTATAACTTGGGGCGGGGGCACCTTGTAGAAATTGACCCCAAAACCCAACATAGCCACTTTATGCCACTTTACTAGAGTAAATGATGATAAACTGTCAAATTTGGTAGCACCCTATGGATTTATAAACCATCCAGCAGTGTACATCCTTCTGTTCCATGCCTGTCGTGCCCTTCTGTTCCATGTCCGTGGCAGCGGTGGCTGCCGGCACTTGCGAACGCCAGAGCGAATATATCCTCCGTTTGACGCGTGGTTTGAGCGGGTGATTTGATGGGTGTTTTTATGGGATTTGATGGTGATTTAATTGGGATTTATATGATGGGATTTGATAGTGACTTCATGGGATCTTTACCAGCAAACATGGTGATTGAATCGGATTTAATTCGGACATGTCATGTTTTTATCACCTGCATACAGTTTTCTTTAAAACATGATTTTTCATGGTAATTTGGCCACTGTAATGATGATTTGATGGTGATTTCACTAGGGATGTAATCAATCCAATGGAAAGTTTGAGGGGTTGTGTCAAAGTTATATCCCAAATTATGGGTATTATAACACTAGTTATAACACAAAAAAAGCACTAGTTATACTCAGAAAAAATCACCAGAATTTGGGGTTTGGATGCAACTTGAGGTGGACCATGGTGGACTCAAAGTCACAAGATATGGAAAGCTACCAACCACCATGGTGGCTTCAGTTGCGAGCTTGGCTGATTAGGTCCTACATGTTCTAATCCATAAGGTGGTTTCAATATCAGTACCAGCCAAAAAAACAGTACCACAATATCGACTGTTATGATGATGATAATCTAAATGTCATACATCATATATATATATATATTTGTGTTTTAAGATGTTTAATATTGGACACCATCATCTTGTTATCATAATCCACCATCGGAAGTTGCACTTCGGCCTCTCAGGATGTGAGTTGAGCACTTGACAAATGTCTGGTCCTTAGAGGCGAAGATTCAGCAGTTTCCCTTTTTTGGGATCGACAGGAAACCATGGTCTTAAGCGTGGCATGCGTCCGACTCTAGACTTTCCCAAGAAAAAACGATGTTTGGTCTCAAAATAAGGGGACAAAAAGATGCGGAGAAAGTGGCTGGCGATGCTGGGAAAGCTTTCGTTCAGAAAGTGGCTTTCGTATGGCTATGAGTCAAGTCATGACGGGTCCAACAGAAAACGGAAAACACAGTGGCTGGCACGATAATCAATTCCACTTAGCCCAACTGGTTGGTGGTATACCTACCCTTATGAACATCTTACCAGCAAACTCTGATGGTCGTTGAATATTTATTTTGGTGCATGGTTTCAACCCCTCTGAAAAATGATGGAGTTAGAGTCAGTTGGGATGATGACATTCCCAACTGAAGGGAAAAATAATCCACATGTTCCGAACCACCAATCAGAAATTCTGCAAAAATTAAACATAGCTATAGAAAATCACCATCTTTAATAGGTAAATCAACGAACTGTCGGCCATTTTCCATAGCAAACTGTTAGTTTACCAGGCCGGGTACCCCAAGAGTTGGTCACTAATCTCACCGTCTGATCGCTGCGATCGCTGCGAGCGTCGAACTCCCATGTGTTCCAACAACTGTCGGCCATGCTCCAAAGGTCCAGCACCAACTGCATGTCCTGCAGAGATCAGTTACCCTCTGGTTATGTCAAAATAGCTATTGAAGATGACCATAGAAATAGTGGATTTAAAAAATTATCCATTGAAAATGGTGATTTTCCATAGTTTTTTTGTATGTTTACCAGAGGGTAAGTGTTGTGTTTCCAAAGATTATACGTCCCTTCTTCATGAACACCCAACATCATCCAACCAGAAATATCATGACATCTGAACCATTGCGGGTTGTTTTGTTTCAGAAAAAATGAAGCGTTTGCCATATATGCTATATAACATATGTCTTTGTTTTCATTGGACATGTGAATTTCTATCATCATCTGTGAATTTGGCCGTAAATCGATTTCGTGAAACTTAGGACTGGAGCAACAAACACGGGGATGGCATACACATGGCTCAAGCTTGGATGGTTCCAACGACATTCAGCACAACAGACCCACTTAGATGTGCATCCCAGTTTGGTCAGCGGTAAATTCTCCATGTAATAATATAGAACTGGACATATATTCCATATATATATAATTAATTATAACTATGTAATAGTATATGATATAAATATTATAATATATAACTGAAGATATTACATGTATATAATGTCCAATATGTATATATATATGTATAGTATATATTATACCGGAATATCTATATTCCGTACATGTACATAAACAATCATAAACCGTATACATTATATATATATAGATTATATATATGGATATATTATAAAACATGTTACACGATATATCTCCATAGTATCTCTCACCGAACCGCTCCTGTGGCGTAGCTCGGACCCACCTCCGCACCGTCGAACTGAAGACCAAGTTTCACCTGGATCAACCACCAATGGCCATCCCTAAAAAGTGGGAAATCAAACAACAAGAAATGTGTTTTGTTGTATGTTCATTATATGTTTATACTATATATATATTATGTGTACTGTATATGATTGTATTATGAGTTTATATGATTTTGTATGGTTTACAAACCATCAAACCATTGAATAATGATGATTAAACCACCAATTCATGGTCTGGTTAATGGGGATACTGATGAGTTACCAGTGGATTTTGGGTGGAAATATCAACTAAGCAGTAAGGGTGATGATGATTTGGGAACGTCTATCTTAATAAGAAAATCCATAAACAACAAATGTGGTTTCTACGGTTTAGAAACCATCAAACCATCTTTATATGGGGGTTGATTAACCATCTTTAATCCTCTTTGTATGTCTTGATAAACCATCGAACCCCCTTCTTGTTCCCTCGAATCTCACATTGCTGCTTGGATGTTCGTCCCCTGCATCGTAAGTGGGTAAGAACCATCTCATGTACATGGGATCTACCCCTGTTAAACTGCGTGTTCGTGGCCAAACTTTGACAATTACCTGCAACAAGTTTCTTTTTTTGCTGGCTAGGTCACAGCAACATATTGCCATGATTCCCCGAATGTTTGATGTCTAAATCCCCATATGTTGCTGGTCAAACCCCTATCTGGGATTGTCAAATCCGTGCTCCCATTCAGTTGGTTTCCCCGGAATTGCTGCTTAATTACTCTTATATCCAAAAATATATTCGTTGAAAAAAAAAACGGAAATAAGTTGTAGTAGTATTGTCATGTAGATAAGTGCCCTTATTTGACCTAATCATGCGATTACCAAAAAAACCACTTGTGATGTAAACGTAATCTCACCAACACGTTCACTTTAAGCCGCGATATATAATAAAATCAACCAGCAGTGATGTAGTGATCCATCAACTAAATACAAGTTCAATGTACATACGGTAACCACATTTAAATATACAGATTTTAAAATATACGAACTGGTATTTTAGACTACCTCCGGGAAAGTTTTCCGTGGCCCGCCCAGCCATTTAAACATACGGATGGAACTGGTGTTTCATACTACCTCCGGGGCCTCGCAGTCTGGCCCGCCCTCCACATATTTAAATGTCGTTACCGTATGTATATATGTATATAATATATGTATATTATAATATTACTATTCAGTAGTGATAACCGTTGGTTCAATCCCCTTGTTTGATCAAAGTTATCACTACTGAAATATAAGATTAAGTATTCGTTAGTTATTGATATTACAGTTAAATATAGAGGGTTGCTTAAAACGGGGGGAACCCCAAGTCTCCATGGTTGTTTCAAGAACTTGGATGATGCGGGGGGTACCCCCATGACTTAGGAAACCTCATGAAACCTCCATATTTCTGGGCAACTTGTTTTATCAGTCACTAACCTGAAGATGAGGCCTCTGTTGGGATAATTCCCAGAATCCGAACCATGATTCCATTAAATCGCCATGAAAAATCACCAGTTATGACTAGTCCGACAAGACAACCGAGATGCGAAGTGATTCAGGCCAAGCCCATGTGACGGCAACGCCGAAGCCTGAGAACAGGCTTAGCCATGAATCGATGGGAATCAATGGGAATTAATTGGAATATCATGGGGATGATAGATAATGATTACCCATAGGATCCATGTATGGTATATATATATATGCTAACATGAATGGGGTATATTGATGGGATCCATGTTGCCATATATAGCAGCACCATGGATCCTATGGGTTATACTGTATATAATAGTCCCATTATAATGATCATTATAATATATCATAATGATATACCAACCATAATCATGGGGAAAATCATCGAACTATACGATTGGTGATTTCTTTTACATAGCTATGTTTGATTACCGGAGTGTAGATGACAAGAAGTTTATTGAATGGCTAGAAAATGGCTAATTTAGTCTAATTTATATACCTATTTCAATGGTTAGATTACGAAAGGGTAAGTCTTTCATGACAAATGGCCTACATAGTGAGATCATGTCCACCACCAAAAACAATTTACCTCAGCATGTTGTCGCACTTTGGTGCAAAATCATTGCATTTGAAGCGTCTTTTCTTGGTTTCATTCCATTTCCTTGGGCTTGCCAAATCTTCACCTGCACCAACATAAGCCCGTACTCACGGTGGTGATATCCCAATTTCTGATGATTAAAGCATATTTTCATCATGGTGGTACCTCCAAGTACCCATCATAGCCACTTCACATGGGTAACGAGGTACCCAAAAAAGACCAGCAATTGAAATTGGATAGTCTCAAACACATTTCAACACATGAAAAATCTCCAGTCACTTTGTGGCTGTCAAGCAACGCTCAGCGTATCAACCACCAGCAGCCACTCGTGTTGATTCTTCCGTCCGATGCTCCACAAGCCCGGCGCCGGGCCCAGGTTCAGCGCGGGCGTGGAGCTGCCTGGGGGGGCCACCCGGTCGTTCATTTTGGTTTATACATCCCGTTCCTATGGGTTTAAAATGGGGTTTGTCTGTGGTTAATGGGTTTTTTAGAGTTTATCAATCAACTTATACTTTATTTAAGATGTGGTGCCCAAACAATTCTGAGTTGGTTTATAAGCCCCATTAAATTGTATCATACTTATATCAGATATAAACGAACGCAAACCAACCCAAACCAAGTAGAAGGCCCCACCTTGTATCATGGTACCAATCATGGTATATCTACCAATCATGGGAACTTGGCAGTTTTTGCACATCCTTTCCAGCAGCGTCATACCACGAGAGATACCCCACAAACGGTAGGGGTTTGTTTGGCATCTTTGGGCCCAAAAATGTTCATGACCTACCATGACACTATGAATTACTATGATAAAACACGATTTTTTACATGATACAACTATAGTTCCACTTTCCACCAGCAGCCAGTTACCCTCTGGTAAACGTTTAAGTAACTATATTAACTATGGAAAGATCCACCATGCTATCAATGGGCTATTTTCAATAGTTATGTAACAAATTACCAGAAAGTATACCATCATATATCCCATTAAATCACCATTAAATCACCATTAAATCACCTATAAATGGTCATGCTCAATAGTTATTTGACATAACCAGAGGGTAAACCTCCATTTTCCTATGGTTTTCCTATGGTTTTCCTATGGTCATTACCAGAGGGTACTACGTACCCGTCGCTGGGTCGCTGGGTTCCCCGTCCCAAAGGCCGCCACTCGGCTCGGATCTTCACCGACCCCGAGGGCACCAAATTCCCCAGGCCGCTGTGTAGCGGGAGCCAGATCTCCGGCAACGCCTGGATGCTGGAAATGGAGTCTATCCCATGAGCCTCACTTTCCCAGGATCTTTATATATATATGATATATACTGCTGTTTTGATCTACTGTTGATACATAGATACCAATACTGCGGCTTGTATGGTGAAATCTATGGTGAAATCCTGCCGTTCGAAAGCGTCTGGCAATACCACATGGCTTGACACCAAAATCTTAGGGATGTACCAGCTATGTTTCCTTAAGAAAAGACGGTGGCCATCCAGATCTTGGTTGCGATCCTCAGTTTTGCTGGATCCTCATGGTAGTCCAACGCTTTTGTTCGGGGGAAAAAAAAACATGCTTTTGCTACTCTCATCCCCCCATGTTTGTTGCTTCAACAATGGCCAATCTTAGATACCATGCCTTATTTTTCTCGTTGGCTAGTACACCTCCATAGGAAAAGAATGAAGTACTCAGTTGTAAGTTGTAAGTGATCAATGGATATCAATCCCATATGCTCCACGTATGGTATATTTACCTACAAAACTGGGTGATTTTAAGGGCAAATGTTGGTGTGCATATTCCAGCACCATGGGTTGCATATGGGAATGGGTCAACCCAGAACCCCCCCATCCCAGTAACCGAGCGCCTCAATCAGGTTTTGTCCCTCCAGCAGGGCTGTCAGCTTCTTCTCCGAGCAGCACATGATTTCGGCCCTCGGGCAGATATCAGGGAGATGATAAGGTGACTAGATGTGACAAGATACCACAAGTAGATTATAGGGAAATCTTCGGATACCAGCCAGGGGGATGTGATCTTTTTCAAGCCTTAAAAGGTCAAGTTTTGCTGGCTTTTCCACCCAGCAGAACTATGGGTCATCTGATGTCTGCTCCAAGTAGCTGCTTCCAACTAAAGGCGCCCGTGTCGTTGTCGTGCACACCCAAATGCAAATTCTGCCAGCACGACAAATGGAGTTTCACATGGACGAGGCTGTGGAAACCGAAGGGTATGTCAGCCAACAATTG
>Ga0126342_10006267_pt1 | contig 21058 bp, 22 predicted proteins | sample Cyp1metagenome_FD_92528 | JGI IMG/M metagenome (GOLD analysis project Ga0126342, IMG submission 92528) | Coral microbial communities from Lord Howe Island, Old Settlement Bay, Australia - Cyphastrea 1 metagenome | ecosystem: Host-associated > Invertebrates > Cnidaria > Coral ...
GGGGTCCACTTACAAGATGGCAGAACCCAGGGTCAAAATTTTGCACAAAATGGTAGCCAAAAACCATTCTGTAACGGCCCTGAGGCCTCAGATTTAGTAACAAAAATTTCAACGGGTATATAGCAACCATCAAAAAATCAAATAGACACATATTTAATTTTGTAACTATCGGATGCTATAGCTACTACAGCTCAGGATTTTACTAGTGAATACGGGCCGCGATTCGGTTGATTCGGTCACCCTCAACAAAATGTTGCATCTACTCGCTGCTATTCATCAAGCCACTAAGGGGTGCGATCTCTGGGCTAAGAACAACATCTTTTTGCCTTGAAGCCAAACAGGAGCCTTTCCGCGCAGGACATTTTCGCCATTGGCAATGGCACGGTGCTTCGGGGTTTTTGGGCAAAGGCCGATCTCAATCACTGTGACGGACCTCAGAACGAGAGGCAACAATTAGCTTGGAAGGGGACATGTACCTCCTGTCCATGTTGTGCAATTTGAGGCAAAACATCAAGACAAAAGCAACAAACACTATGCAACACAAACAACGTGCTGGCAACATGGACGTACAACCACCAAAACAAAAGAACGGCCTCTGTCCAACAGATGTGAGATTACTTGTTGCGGGGAACCGGGTTGTATATGGTACACAGGAGGTCCTTGTCACTAGGCAATGGAGATCCATGTCCCATGGTCAAAGCATGGCCCTACTAAGCACCCCCCGCAAGTTTAGACTGTGGCGCGTGCATGGGGTGTGTCTAAAAATATGGTACATGATACTCCTATTAGCCTATGATCTCCCATGGTTGTTCATCATTGGACTGTACCCCATGTAAAACATCTACCATCTGGTTATGACTAACAGTTTGCCATGGAAAATCACCATGAAATTAATAGGTAAACCATCTATTTCCATGGGCCATGGCTTCCATGGCTATGTTAAATAACCAGAGGGTACATGAAGTCATGAAGTTGGAAATCCCTGATTTTTGGACAATGTTCAAAGGTCAACCATGGTCAACCTTATTAGAGATGCTGGAGGTTTGATTTTTTTTTGCCCCTGACACAACATGTTCCACTGCTAGCCACATATCTACAAAATAAAATTCCCAGTTGACGTAGCCAAAATTGGCCCCCTGCCCTGTCAAAATACAACCTGCCAATCGAAAAATCCAAATTTCTGGAAGATTTCCATTCCGCTTCCTTTGATGAATTCTCACTTGTTGATTGTTGCAGGGTGGTGCCCCATAGTTAGCTAAATTGGTTTGTAACTCCAAGCTAGGGAGTTTATGGTGTATACATCACACACACATATATATATATTATAACCAAAAAAAATACAAATACAATAATTAATACATACACACATATTTATATATATATATACATAGACATGGCTGATGGGGTTATAAACCTTCTGTAACCGGCGCCCACCTCCGGAGCAGGTTGGAAACGCGGTCCATCCCACGTCTCTGGCACCTCGATTGCGACGATTTCCGGCACCCAAAAATCACCCGAAAAGCAGGCGATTTGACACCCAAAAAACGCACATCCAAAATGGAGCGAAACGGTTTTCTATCATCTAAGTTTTTTCATATTTTTTCCATTCATCCATTGGATTCCATTCATCCAAATCTAGTTTGGTTCAGAGACAAAAGATGACAAACTAGAATTGGATGAATGGAAAAAAAAACAATTCTAGTTTGGTTCAACACCAATTCATCCAATTCTAGTTTGTCAAAAAAACAATGGCGTTGACCACGCCAAATATGGCGTGTTTTCAACCCACCATGGTCCACTGCCGTGGCACGTGCTGTGCCAATGCGCACAGACAGCGGATCACCTTCCGAGAGAAGAACAGGATCTGGGGAATACGGAAACCAGCGTCAAAGAGATCAACCTCCACTTGAGCACCAAACTTTCACTTGAAAATTATAGTAGTTTGGAAATATCAATGGATTGGATTAAGGGAAAATTTACAGGAAAGCCCCATATTTAATGGGAAAATCTATGGTTTCCTGTAAATTTTCCCTTAAACCAATCCATTGGAAATAAGATGAAATAAGCCTATCATTTTGCACATAAACTTGCGACATCCTGACATACTTCATAAAGGTCAGGGTTCTGTTCCACAGATTTTTAGCCATTGGAGTGTCCATGTGACATCAGCCGCTAGAGGTGACACAATCTTTACTGCTGTACTAAGCCCATGCTTGCTGGTCATAGATCTCTAATCAAATGTGCAAATCATATGTAAGATACCGTACATATCCAAGAATCTTGTATTTTCCCTTATTTTCTGCGCAAGTATCTCATAATCTTACATTTTTTACAATAGCCTATAGGGATCCAATCCCATTCAGACATATTCAAACAGTATCATTGGAAATGTTCAATCGCATTCTCACCCATGGTGTTGACCTTAAATACCATCATTGACCGATTGACCCATACGGAGGATCAAGCCACGGATCGTGGCTTGTAATGATTCGTGGGGGTTACGATTGGAGTTTTCTCCAAGACTCCCAGTATTATACCCTCAGCTCACTATATACCAAATATATACCAATATATGGGGATCATTACTATGGTTACACCAATGATATTCAAACCGCCATGCATATCACATTTACTGGTGATTCCTATCTATTCTCAGTCATTATAACATCAATATTCTAAAATCTATGCCAATGTTATACCCATGAGATTTCCACAACCATAGTAATAACCCCTTAATATCCCAACGATTAATGATACTGTGGATGGAAGGAATCTTGCAGCACCTTGGATGGTTGAAACCCTATAATGGAATAAACCATCTATCAACTGGTGCAAGATTTCTTCCATCCACAGTATCCGATAAGAACCTAAACCGCCAGTAATCTCCCAATAACCTCAACCATGAGGATTTGTCCCAGCGCGCTAGGCGCGGTAAGGGGTTATAACTTAGGAATTCCAATGCCCCAACAACCCCAACCAGTCAGTAATGATAATATCATTAATGTCAACCCCAGATTAATAAACCGTTGTTTATCAATTAGAGGGGTACTCCTCCAATAGTCATAATAATCATAATATGATACTTAAATGGTACCCTCCCAATTAAACAGCCTAGAGGTTTATTAATCCAGGGTTGACATTATAGTTATACCATGTTATACCCATCATACTGTGGATGGTTGCGAAATCCTGCACCAGTTAGTAGATGATTTATCCCCTTATAATCCCATAACATTTACAGTGTTTCATAGTTTTTCCAATAATAGTTACTTCAAAACCCATAGTTAGTAGATGGTTTTACCGTTATACCCATCTTATAGCGATAAGAGTTATAGTTATCCCCATAGTTCAAAACCATAGTTATAACCATAGTAAATGGTGTTTCATAATTTTTCCATTACCCTCTGGTTATTTCACATAGCCATGGAAAATGGCCCATAGAAATAGATGATTTATGATTCGATTTACCTATTAAAGATGGTGGATCTTTCCATGGCTAACTGTTAGTCATAACCAGAGGGTAGTTCCCAACTTTGATTTCTCGGGTTCCCAAGATGCCACCGTCCAACCGCCCACGACACCCACGACACAAAACCGACGTCGTGTCGCGCCTGCCGAAAGTTGCGGCCCTCCGCCAGATCTGCTGGGACGAAGAGGCTATGGGACAGCTGCAGGGAGCTGCAGAACTGGACAAAATGCCTCGGGATGGGCTCGACGTCATGGGGAGGTCATGGAAATTCATTGGATTTGGAGAAGGTTTTTCAGATGGGAATATGGTAGGGAATTTCCTTCACCATGGGAAAATCTATGTACGAAATATCATGGGGAATGCTATAGTATATACCCTCCGGTGTCATCAAACGTGGCTCAGATATCATTTGAATTTTGATGACACATTTGTACGATGTTTTACGATTATCCATAAATAACCTGGAATAGATCATAGATGATAAAGAGCATATAGAACATGGGAAATGAGCAGAAATCCTCACTAAACCAATGGAGATATCTTTGACAATTCCATCACTATCCATCCATCACCAGGATCCAAAAAGCTCGGCCAGGTCACGTGATGTTTGCCACGCGTTTGAACAACGTCTGAGCACCTTGACCTCCGGAAGAAGGGCTGGCTTCTCATCTAATCACGATGTGCAGCAGCAACTTGGTGAATTGATAATTTTTTACCATGGTTGCCCTGTGGTAATCAAATATGGCAAATTATGGCAATGGAATAGCCCCGGGTTATAAATGATGTTCATTGATTTTCCCATTCAAATTGCCATCTCTAGGGGATTTCCCATTGCTGATCAGACCCACAGCTGAGTTGAGGCAGCTATGATCCTACTGGGACTTTCCAAAGCTACCCTAAAAGTCTGCCCACCACCCAATCTACAGAACCCCAATCCGTTTGAAAGTTGAGAGAAGTTCACGGTTTCTGGATGTTTTGCGTCTGGAAAATGAAGTAGAAATGGCACATGGCATGCTTAAGATGGAGAAACAAATGCGAAGATTCGAACAGCGAAGTGACAGGAACATACAGAAACCGTGATAAGATGGAGAAACACATTGCAAAGATAGGGACACCGAAATGAAGGACACATTGAATAAATGGACAGTACTGAGTAATGACCGTAAATACCCAAGAGAAACACAAATTTAATGAGGTAAACCCAATCATAATCCATCCCCAAAATCACCATAATATATCATATATATTCATATATAGGTGTTATAAACACCATCCCCCGAAGATAGGTTTATGATTGGGTTTCCCCACATGAAATGTGCTGGATGTCCCCTCCATCCAGCTCCCAGACTTCACCCCAGACCTCGAGAGATTCCCACAATCTTCCCTGGCCAAATTGCGTTGATCAAATCGCAAAGCACCTGCGCGTGTCTGCATGAAACCTTTCCGTTTTACGGATTTCATGTTTAGCAAGTAATATAATACTCCATCCATCTCCATCCCATTTACCAACCATTTGGGGGTCATTTTACATCCCAAATAGGGATGCCCATTTCGAATGGATGGTGCATCCAACTAAAATTGGGAGGGGGGCCAACTGACAACACGTAGAATTTCGCCACTGGACCTGCGAAACAACCCTGATATGATGTGGGTGATAACCACATGAAAGAATAACATGTACCCAGTCCATTTAAATGTAGTATATTTATGGAATGGAATGATGTGCATCCAAGTTCCATGCAAATGGAAATAAGCCAGTGAAGGTTATGGTATACACCTCAGTAGTACATGGGTTATCTACTAAACACTAACTGGGTGCACCCCAAATAGCATGTAACATTCCATGAACTTTAGCATTTCACAAACAAAAACTGGTTGGTGGTTTTAACCATCTTGAAACATATTAGTCAATGGGAAGGATGACATCCCATATAGAAAATGGAAAAAACATGTTTGAAACCACCAACCGACCAGATGAACATTCCACCAGACCTGGAGATATTTCACATGACCTTGGATTTGCTGTTGGCGGCCACCAGCCCGCAGCCCGGGCCTCTCCAGTTTGAAGAGCTTCCTGGTCCGCAGCCCCGCCCCAACGGTTGATGCCGATAAAATTTTCGTTGAAACCAGGGAGATATCATGGGGGGAAACCATCATCCATGACTGCCATGACCATTCTGGAACTACTTTTTTCACCCAGCAGTTGTGAAGAAAGTTCTGGAACTACTACTTGTTGAAGAAAATATATATCTTCGCGAGGCTAACGAATTTATTGGGAGGGCCCCCAGAAGATACTAAAAAAACACGCACAGAAAGTAATGAGTCAGGAGCCCATTTCTGTTGAATAAAACAAAACTGATACTCGAAGTTATGATATAGTTATGAAAATAACACATCCAATGTTTGAAAGTGTTGACGTGGGGAACCTGATACGTTGATCTGGTTCCAGTATGTTAAGGCCTTCTCTTACATTGATCTTCCATGGGTTAATTACTTTTACATAAAACATCCAAACGCAATATTTAAGGCGGTAAAATGACAAGCAAATGATGGAAAACTATGGGCCGGCACCCGCATCACTTTGCGCACCCTGAAATCGCACACTCCTCATGAAAAAAACCGTCGTCCAGCGACTTTCCTTTCCATCAAGGCCACATGAAATAACCTGTGGCACTATGAAAAATGACATCTCTGCTGAATTATGTACGTAATTGGTTTGGAAGTGTGGTGCAGCCATCTGACTTCAGCTATATATTACCCCTTCTTATGGTCAATTCCACCGTGGCTTTCCCAAACAACAAATGCTGCCCTGGCGTTGGCCATGCAGGGGGTGTGGACGCAGCATGGGATGAATTCTCTGTGTTTCTGCACCTTTTTCTGCACCCCCAAGTCTTCCAGAAAACCACAAACTTTCTGCAGTTATGGCCCGAAATACCAGTGATAAGTACTTATAACCCCATTTATAACGTGTATAATCCCACTTATAACCAGTTATAACTACTAATAAATGGCCATAACTCTGGCCAAAGGAACAAGTTTTTTCTTTATCGTTCTTGGGATGCAGTCTTTAGAGTCGACGACAGCGGAACCGTCTCCACAAGGAAGTCGTCTGATTGCTGGTCTTTTGCAAGCCATTACATTCCGTTATCCATACCAACCAGATGGCAGTGTGTCAAAACCTTGTACCCCTGGTGAACATCAAAATAGCTGGGATTTATGGATGTTCATCCCCCTAAAAATGGTATTAATAGGTATTGATCCATATCCAAACATACTGTATCACTAATGTGGATCATCATGGCAAAAGGAAATCATATGATATAGATTGACTATGATATCAACATTTGCAGCCATCTACACCTACCTTCCTCTGCAAGAAAGGATCTTATTGTGGATCATATCTCCTTGTTTCTTCGCCCGCCCCTATAGAAACACACAACATATTTTTTGTTTTTCTGCATAATAATATCTGGATACCCTCTGGTAAACTAACAGTTCGCTATTGAAATTGCCTTTATTTACTTTATTTGTTCGTTGATTTCTCTATTAAAAATGGTGGATCTTTCCATCGTTTTTTGTTAACGTTTCCCAGGTCGGGTAATATGTGAGTTCCCTGCATTACCAGTCCATCAAATCCACTCGGGTTCATGATTTCCCCAAGGAACATGCAACGAATTGGAGGTTCTACCCTCTGGTAAACTAACATAACTATGGAAAATCACCATTTTTCATGGGTAAATCAACTATAAATGACCATGTTCAATAGCTATGTTAAATTACCGGAGGGTATTCAAATGAATTCCCATTTCTACTTCTCCCACTTTTGATAGGAAAACAGTCCCAATCTGATGCTAATCGAGTTTACTTCTTTGATGCTTAAATCCAAATTCTTGTTCTTGAACCACCCTCTGGTAATCTAACAAAGGTAATGTCCAATTCAAAAATGTGATTTCCCGCTAGCGATGTTGATTTACTGGAGGGTATCTTAAAAACCTCCATTGGATATAAACGGATTAATCACTAGTACTAATCACTATTCATGGATAACCAAAAATTTGCCATTTATTGATCAATATCTGGTTGGTGGTTTTAACCATCTTTAAAAAATGATGGAGTTCGTCAATGGGATTATCCCATATATGACATGGAAAATAAAATTCATGTTTGAAACCACCAACCAGATATTATATCCGATATGGATCTAGATCTGAATAGATCAACCGATCAAGCCGTTTCCCGGATCCATTCGGCCTGCAGGGATCCTTTTCCAGCCTGAAGCGATGCGAATTGAGGTCCATGGTCCATTGAGGTCCCCCCCAGCAAATCAGCAGATCCATGGCACGTAGCCTCTGGGAAACATACAAAAAACTATGGAAAGATCCACCATTTTTAATAGAGAAGTCAATGAACAAAATTGGCCATTTTCAATAGATTTCAATAGCTATGTTAAATTACCAGAGAGTATAACATAGAATAACTAGGACCACCTCGTGTAGGGTTTATGACCTTTATGATGATAAGGGTTTGTGTAGGGCTTATTTCTGGGTTTTATGATGATAAACCAACATTAAACGAAAACTTCTAGCTGTGGCCCACCTCGAAGCTCTGATCTAAGGCCTATGATGGTCTATGTAAGGCCTATCCAAGGGATATCCACACAAAACATGTACAGGTATACCGGTATACTATATCAATTTCAGGGTCCTGACATTCCCATTCAAAACTTGGTCAAACTCGCAAATTTAGGGGCTGTTTTTCATATTGGGGATGGGATCTTAAGCACACTGCCCCCGGTTCCGGAAATGGCCCGGTCACGCGCTGGTCACGCGCGAAAAATTGGTGGTCAACTTCTTGGAGGATGAACAACACAGAAAATAGGGGCCCCACCATGCACGAGTCTGGACTACAAATTTGACCCGTAATTATATGATTCGCTGTGATCTTGCCAATTTTTTCTATATTGTTGGGTATATTAAATAGACAAATCCGGTCATGGTCATCAGTATATCATCGCCTGGGACGCCAAAATTCACAGTTGAGCATCATTTTCCACATTCAAGGCAGCAAAATCACCGATTTTGCCCGTTTGTGAGTTGGGGCAAGTCCCATATTTCATCATATTTCCATATCCCCAAGTGTTGCTGGTTATTTTCGTTGTTTGTTTAACCTCTGGTAATTAAACATAGCTATTGAACATGGCCCATTTATAGTTCCTTTACCTATTAAAGATAGTTATTTTCCATAGTTTTTTGTATGTTTACCAGAAGGTAATCACTACTAGCCATTACTAACCACGTTTCAGTTTATTCATGGGTTATTCTCATCCATAAATGGTCCATATTTTCCATAGTTACCATGGTCTTTTGTATGTTTACCAGAGGGTAACCCTTACTAACCACTACTAATTAACCAGTACCCTCTGGTAATTTGTTGCATAGCTATTGAAAATTGCCATTTATAGTTGAATTAACCAAGAAAAACTGTGATTTTCCATAGTTATGTTAGTTTACTGGAGGGTATTTTCCATAGTTACCATAGTCTTTTGTATGTTTACCAGAAGGTAACCCTTACTAACCACTATTAATTAACCACTATTTTCCATCGTTATCTTAGTTTGCTGGAGGGTATTTTCCATCGTTTTTTGAAAATTGCCCATTTATAGTTCCTTTACCCATAGTGATTTTCCATCGTTTTTTTCCATAGTTTACCATAAAAACTGTGATTTTCCACAGTTTTTCCATAGTTTACCATAAATGGTCCATATTTTCCAATAGTTTCCATCGTTTTTTTCCATATTTTCCATAGTTTCCATCGTTTTTTCGATGTTTCCATCGTTTGTTTCATCCTGTCAATCGCTCCAAGGAGCGGCCGCGGCGCCGCTCTGGGCGTCGCCGGTGACGTGGTGGATCCAAACCGCCAGGCGCAACTCGTCCTCTCCTAGGGACGTGGAAGAAAAATCCATGGAAAAAAAATGGAAAAGTCATGCAAGGTGGTGCCCCATAGTTAGCTAAGTTGGTTTATAACTCCCATAACTAGGGTTTATGGTAGATATAACTATAGTTCATGGGGTTTATAAACCAACTTATAACTGGGGGGCACCATCCTGTGTCAATGGTATTAAAAACAGATCATGGTATTAACCATCATGGGATTATATGGTATTAACCAATGGAATTATATGGTATTAACCATCGTGGGTCATGCCAACATATGACAACCATCATGGGACTATATAACTAAAAATAAATCATATGGGATTAACCAATGGAATGTAAAAATAGATCATATGGTGTGTATAAACCACATTAACAAAAATAACATTATAGTGGTGAGTAATCTATAGTAATGTAGTAATGGGTTTATATCAATTAATTATTAAAGTCCCATATTAATATTAATGGTTGGCTTAATCCCATATTAATATTATCCCATAGTTATATGGGATTAACCATTGGATATATATATAATGATATATTCAATGGTCATTCCAGGATACTAAAATGGAGGTACGTTAGTACTATGTTTTGGGCCATATTTCGTGGGGATATTGATCATGGGAAATTGAAATGGCCATTGACCATGGGAAAATTGAGGAGTCAAACCATATGTTCGCAAGTGTCCATTGATTTTGTTTTGTACTACTGAGAATCTGCAACTGAAGATAAACATGGGCATTCTAATAATTCACTTCATGATCTACTAATGGGGATCAAATGGGACTGACTACTATGTGGGGAATGCGATATGGGATGATCAAATGATTTTTTGGGACAAAATGGTGGACTTGAGATTGACTTCAGCAACAACAGGATAGCATGAGGATAGTATGGGGATATATTGACGGATATAAATGAGGATATAGTGTGGTGATAAAAAAAAATCAGCATGAACATTGGAATCCATTATAAATTGATGATCTAAGCCCTGGGATTCTTTTCATCAACATGAGAGGGTTTTACCATCAGAAAATGAAGATTTACATGTTAAAACGATGGAGGCAAGAAGAACATGGTTTCAACCAACAAACATAGATGTATGTACCCAAGAATCATTTAGATTTGTTTTTCCCACACACATGTTGGTAGATGTGTTTCATAAACAATTGGAATTTACCACCAGTAATCATGTATAGATGATATTTTTTCCAATAAACATGCTCATGTACTTCGGGATTTCTCAGCCATGTTTGCCACCTTTCTGGGTACCAAAACCCACATCCTCAACTCATGGCCCCGCAGCCAAGGAACTCAGTTGTTGCTCTTGCTGAGCCTCACGAATCATCCCAAATCATCCAACCGAACTACGCACACTACGTGGACTAGGTGGGCACCGTCCAGCGCTCAGCCATTCAAGATATTCACCGGGTAAGACATACTCATCAAATCTAATCAGTTACGAAAAACAGCTATTAACACTCCGTTCATCTGTATAATCTATCCCAGTTCGTTGGATATTCAAATCCAATCATTTATTTAAAAACAATGGATGATGGAAAAGAGTCCATTGGAATTACCGTATGGGGTAAACGTTTAGATGGATGTGAAAAAAAACCGTGGTTCGTGCGCTTTCCCGTTCAGAAAATGATCGACATTCCTGCTGGGTTTTCCACATGGAACTGTTAGGTTACAGGAGGTCAGCCGTATTAGCGATTATTCATCGTTACTAGCCGCTCTTCATCACTATTCACCGTCGTAATCACTATGAGCCAATACTAACCATTACCAACCATTACTAGCCATTACTAACCAGTACTAACCAGTACTAACCATTCTTCTCCGTTGCGTTCGCACGTGGCGTCCCACGCCTGGATGGAATGGTCCAAGACCTCCACGGTGCCGTAGTGGTGCCGTGGAAGCACCGCGCCGCTGGCCGACTGGGCGGGGGGACGAGGATGGGACGACTGGGACCAGTGGGAGCCACCTGGCCGTGAAATCTGCGATATGGTTGGTATTTATTAAAGTGATAATAGTGATGCTTATTAAAGTGATACTTATATGAATACCAACCAGTGAAGTGTCTAAAAACATTGATACTGTGCATCCGGCAGCCATTTCTCCAAGGAGTTTGCCTATGCATCCGGCAGCCATTTCTCTGGGGAGAACCAACCAGTGAAGTGTCTAATAGCAGTGATACTTATTACAGTGTATATCAGTGTACATCTAAATAAGAGTGCTAAATATTGACTGTTATGGTATAGAAATATGCATTTATAACAGTGATAAGTACGATGTTTTTCGACAATATGGAGAACTGCATACGATATTGTTTATTTGTAGATTAAACAATAGCAAACTGTCACCATCTTGGACCTCACGCGACCATTTTGTCCATGTGGCTTCTGCAAAGCTCAGAAATTGCATGGACAAATAGCTGCCCTCAGAAAGAGCTTGCATGAGATGCCATACGGTAGGATACGATCTACTTTCTTGTAACTACACATACTAGGTACAAGCACCGTGCTTAAGTCACATCAGGCGGGAAAAGTCACATCATCCCCATGGCACGGCGGCGATACAGAAAGTCACATCAGGTAGTGGAAGTCACATCAGGGAAGAAGAATCACCATGGCACAGCCTGTTTCATCTATAATGATACATATGCCTAAAAGTGGCCGAAGCATTGCGCACAGCAGGGAAAATGACACATACTTTGCTAATAAGGTTCATATTTGTAAAGAATCCTAATGGAATGATTGGAAAACAGCCGGTATCCATATCATCTCCTCAGATTAAAATTCTATTGGTACAGCGCCCATTTGGCACATAAAATTATATAATCTTTGAAGGAAAATACCATGGCACAAGCCGATTAGCGGTGGATACCCAAGCAGTTCCTAGTCTTTCCAGCTCTGAAGGTCTGGTGCTCATTCTCTTAACAATAGACATGGCCAAGCCTAGAGAATGCGGAACCCAATTCCCAAAAACAAACCTATCTAATTATCTTAAAAAAACCAATGGCAACAATATCTTAGCAGCGTATGCCCCATTGAAAGTATGATGAAATACAAGTTCCGAAAGCTGCTGCATACACAAATTAAACTTTTTCCAGGCGCACGGCAGCAAAACAATGAAATCGTTCAATTACTAAAAGTTGTGGTGATGCCAAACTTGAACTTTTTCCAGGCGCACGGCCTCCCGATACGACTTTTAGAAGCTGATACGACTTAACCCTAGCGCTTGTAATATGCACATCTCAATCTCAATATATAGTATAATTATCCTTATCTACGGTGTACTCTGAAAAATAACCACACATTTATAGGGTAATATCCAACTTAACTAGATCTTCATATAATTACAGAGATTTTCCATTTCCAGGCTTGATTACTGGACGGTAACATCGTTTCAATCACGTATTTCAACCCAATTCCCATCTAAGAGACCATATGAGGCCGCCTCCCCAAAGCAAGCAACAATTTCCGGGCAAATAATACAACATGACTTGTACCATACCCAGATGCTCCATGGTGGTGGTATATTTACCATTATTTACCTACATAACTGGGCCATTTTGGGGGTAAACGTAGGGATTCACATTCCAGCACCATGGAGCATGTGGGATATGTTTGAATTGGGAGTAGGACATTGAGAACAAATTCCCCTAGGCCCTAGGCGCAGCCGGACCCATCCTGATTCATGAACATCCACTGGATTATCGGAGAATCTCGGCCCACATATTCTGAAAACATGGTTATTGGTGGGAAATCCCCTATACAACATGCTACGGTACCCTCTGGTTATGTCAAGTTATAGCTATTGAACATTGCCCAGTCGAAATAGTGGATTTTCCCAGCTAGAAAATTGTTATTTTCCCAACAGTCTTTTGTATGTTTACCAGAGGCTAATATCCCAGGTTCTTACAGTCTCTCCAACCAGCTGGAAGCATCTCCAAATGGGCATGGATGAAACTTGGGCACCTCTAAATTTGGATGGTTAAACATATAAAAATGACCAATCCATCTGCCGATTTAAATAACAATATTATAATATTATCTCTATATATATACACATTATGTTGACATATATTGACGCAGAAGCCACATCGAACCCATCTAATCTCAGTCCCAAAGTCTTGAATCTGAAACATCCCTCAGTTTCAACAGCTCCAAACACACCATACATCACCATCATCCTAATCCCCCAACCCCCCAACCCCCAACCGCCCAACCCGCCTTTGTCTCGAGGCGGTCCACGGGCACTGAGACCTTCAAGCCTTGCGACCAGCGATGGGGCGCGCGTTCCGCTTGTTGCCGCTGCTGCTCCTCGATGCGCCGTGCCTTGGAGTCCACGGGGTCACAGGATGGCACCCGTTAGGACGGGGCTTGGGGCGCGGTTGCGGCACCCCGGGGGGGTTCAGAAACACCTGGGAAGATGGGAAGATGGGAAAGAAACCTGGGAAAATCCTGGGAAAATTATTGATTTGAGATAGACATTCTAATTATTCTGTTTACAATCTTTTTAGCTGCAGTATATGTAACCTATTTACAACCCATCTATCACCTGATTCAACCTGTGTGTCAATCCTAGTTGGGGTCAGGGCGAGGTTTCAAACCATGACCAAGCTCAGACTAGACACTCCGCAATCCGCAAAGAGATTTTTCTTTACTTGGTTAGCATGTTTTCCGTTAGATACTGTAATGCACATTTATGCATGCAGATCTCACCTTGTGGCTCAAGTAGCATCAATTACCTACCAAAGCCCCTTCTTGGCCTTGACTGTTTTAGTTAGCGCATGAATCAATGAATCCACTTCCAAGGTTACCAAAAATAACTCGTCCCCACGTTTAGTTTCAAACACCCACAAACCACCGCAACCTCCAAAATCTAAAGATATAGAAATCACAATATCTTAGGATTGTTATATATAATCCATGATAAGTCATGATTCGTCATCCAAGAATTGAGGAAATTCATTCACCAACTTTGTGTAGCTTTAAAAACATCAGTATAGAAGGTGGTGTCCCCCCACTTATAATTAATTGAGTTGGTTATAAACCATAGAAAGTATAGTTCGATATACCATCTGGTTATTTAACATAGCCATGGAAAATGGTCCATTTATAGATGGCTTACCTATTAAAAATGGTGATTTTCCATGGCAAACTGTTAGTCATAACCAGATGGTATCTATCATAAAACAATAGTTATCTGGTTGGTGGTTTCAACTCCTCTGAAAAATATTAGTCAGTTGGGATTATTCTTCCCAATATATGGGAAAATAAAAAATGTTCCAAACCACCAACCAGTTATTGGAGTTATAAACCAACTTAGATGGTTCATTTCCCCAACAGCTCCCAGCTCCACAAATATTCCACGTTTTGATCAGCCGCATATTCCACGGCCACCGAGCCCTGGTATGAGATCACCTGGCAACTGGCACAAATCCTGGGAAAAAACAACGGCAAAAACATGGAAACAAGGTTCTTGTCAACAAAGATGGGATAAACCACAAGTCTTTACCCAGAAAAATACAGAAAATAGATGAACATAGTCCAATAGTAGAGTAGTTGTTTAAATCGTGCCAACAATGTTTATGTTTTTTTACTTGGAAACATGGGTCTTTATAACCAACGAACATATAGGAATATGAAAATGATATGACCCATGAGCAAGGGTCAAACAGCCGCCAGGAAAAGAAAGGACAGTGCTCCTTTCTACTCGTGACTTGATGCTGAGTGGTCAAAATGTTACTGGTCCCTGTCTGCAAGTTTAACTGAAAGAAATGTATATTATATAATTAGTTATATTAACCCAATCAACAAACTATCTATCAAGATTTGATTTGCTCAAGGAACCCCCGCCAAAAAACAAAAACAGATTCCCCAAAGAGTTGATTTCCCCTTGGGGAAATAAACAGCAATCACCTTCAACAAAGCCATGCCATCACCCGAGCCACACCTTGGAGCTGCCTGCTGCAAAGGGCCGCCGGCCAGGCTTTCGGCCTCTGGCCTCGATGAAAACGGACTTTCTGAAGGAGTTGGAATTGGCCACGACCCAAAACGATCCAAAAGCATGGTGAACTTCAGGACGTATCCTGAGGTCTTCTGAGGTGTTCCATAAGAACCAAGGTCAATCTTGGAGGGAATAGCATCTATTCTTTCATTCATGGCTGAGCAGTAACAGCATTTGCCTGCTAAGTCAAAGTTTACACCCCAAAAATGGCTGGTGGTTCACCAAAAATTGAGACGATGCCATTCGAGTTTGGGCATTTAGGAACCCACCTGTGACCCATACCTAGCCACTGGTTGTTTCAGCCAGTAATTCTTGAGCTACCCATATGGCCCATATAGACTTAAATCCGCGATTCGCAGTTCATTAGAACATGTGACAGTGCTGCAGCCTTTTCGACACGACTATATATATATATATTCACTGTATATACAGGTATACTGTATGTTTTTTTTTTAAATACATAGTACAGTATATATATATTATACACATTATACACTATATGTATTCAGCAGTGGCAAATATCATCAATAGTTTTCTTCACCAAATATAATACCATAATATGTTTTATCCATAGTTTGATCAAACACGTTTTCCGTGGAATTTTATGCCAACATATTTCAGCTAAAGCATACAAAGATGAGCCGCCTCCATCTCCAACAAAAGTCCAGGGACTTTCCAAGAATTTCCAGGTGCATCTATCGTGATGCCATTGGAAAGCCATCAATAAATCCCATTAAATTCGCATTAGACATCCAATAAATATCGCATTCAAGCATCATGTTCAAGGGTTCATAATGCTTCAACCCCATGTCTTCATGCAGGATGCCCTTCGAAAAAACACATGTCATACACTGTGCAGTCCAGGATGCTTCGCCCTCGTGTCCCTCAACTTCATCTTCTTCACCTCGAGTGGTCGCAGTTGGTGAGTGGTCAACTGCCGCATCTCCCATCATCATCATCATCATCATCATCATCATCGTCATCATCCCCGGCTTGTTGTATGTTATAGTATTGTTGTAACCCACTTTGTAGGTGGGTCCAGCACATTGAACCCGCTAAATTTTCCACAAATGCCGGGTTTCAACATGTTTCAACCCCCATCCCGGCTAAAAAAATGCATTTAATCATTTAATCATCATCAAAATCACAGTTTTTGGCAACCCCATAGCAGCCCCCGAAAAGATAGAACACTAACATCCTACAAAGTGGGGCCCCCTAGATACGATAGCCAAGTTGGTGCACATAACTCCAATAACTTTGGTTTATGGATGTTTATGGTACCTATAACTATTTAGTTAATGGGGTTTATAAACCATCTTATAACTGGGAGGCCCCACATTGTACCAAAATGAGGATCTACATGACTTTTCCCATCAGGCGCCGTCATTGAGAAAGGGACTCTCCACGTCCTGTGACTTCCCTTCAGGACCTGGCTGGTGAAAGGTGATATCAACCAAGCTCAAAGCGAACGAACTGGGACATCCTGTTATATCTTTTATCAATGATGGTGATGTTGTTGATGATGATGATGATGATGGTGATGAGGATGAGGATGATGATGATGATGATGATGATGATGATGATTATGATGATTATGATGATGATGATGATGATGATGATGATGATGATATGTGTACATATATATATATATATCATCATTAATAAATATATATATATATATATATATATTAGTGATGATATATATATATACATATCCATCTATCCATCTATCCATCTATCCATCTGTCCATCTATCCATCTATCCATCTATCCATCTATCCATCTATTCATCTATCCATCTATCTATCCATCCATCCATCTATTGGTGATGATGGTTGATGTTTTTTCTTCAAAACTTAGACTTAATCAGGAGTCTTGGAATATTTCTTATGAACGATGATTGACACTGGTTGTCATAATGACTTGACTTAGTCATTTACCTTTGGCAAGACATGACAAAGGACGCGCACAAAAAATATCAAAAAAATGCAATCTCCGGGCTTGGACTATCGATCTTCAAAAACCGGCGACGCAAAAAAAAGCCCGGTGCTTTTTTCAGGCAAATACTGACCCAGTCTGCCATGCATGTTCGGCTATTTGGGATGATTATCCAAATTTCATTCCCATCGAAATTTCGAATGCCAAGTCCCTTAAGTGGCTTACCCCATTTATACATGGTTTATAAAGTTACTAACTACCATCTGGTTATTTAACATAGCCATGGAAAATCACCATGTTTAATAGGTAAACCATCTATAAATGAGCCATTTCCCATGGCTATGTAACAAATAGCCAGAGGGTAGATGCACTGTTTGCGGATCGCGGGTTTGGCCCATTTCGCCTATGACGCCCTCCGAGGATCGAGTGGCAGTGGAAGAAGCCTCCCCTGGAGACGCTAAGCCAGGAAGGAGTTCAATCACTGGGTGCCATAGGGAGACTTTATAGATTTTCTGGTTGAAAAATGTTGAAACCCAGTGATTGATATATCATGGTAATAACAATAACCGGATAATATCTTCTGAAAAGTTGAAAGCCTTTTGCTTTTGACTCAATTGTTATATCAAACATATTATCCTTTCACTCAGAAATTGGTCAGCAATCTGTCACCTTCCAACTTCACCCAGCTATGGGCTCAGATCGTCCCCGCGTGTTCTGTGGTCTTCAAAAAAAAGGGCCAGTGATGTAACTGTTGGTTTATAATACCTCAAATTCTAGATATATCATGATAAATTCACGATAAATTCCTGAAAAAAAACATGATTAATATGTATATATCAATTATATCAATGATCCATAAATCCCTAAATTAATATAATTGAATATAATTGATAAATATCATGCAACTAGGCATTAATATATTAATATATAATATCTTCCATAAATCACACTTCGCCTAGTTGCAACACAGACAACGACGCCATCGAACTGGACCCTGCCTGGATCCTTGGTCTCGGCCCGCAGTTCGGGGCTGAGAGCTGGAGCCTCGACGTTGGGGCCGCGTAGCCATGCTACTGGGGGCCCTGAGATTGGGAAAGTGCCCATTTTAAAAGTAAGTCATCTATAAAATTCTAGAAAATTCAGCAAGTCATCAAAAAAAAATATGGTAACTTTTAAATACTTTTAATGCCCATATGCTCCATGGTGCTGGTATATTTACCTACATAACTGGGTGATTTTTAGGGTAAATGTTGGTAAATAGTCCCATAAGTGGGTTAGGTTATCTATAAGATTCTATAAAATTCTATAAGTCCCGTACGTGGGTTAGGTTATTCCATCTGTAGATACCCTCTGGTAAACTAACATAGCGAACTGGAAATTCACCATGATTCATAGGTAAATCAACTATTTCTATGGCAAACAAAAACATTTTAGCGAACTGTTATATAGTCATTACCAGACCCAAATGCTCCATGTATGGAATATTTAGGTAAATATTCCATACATGGAGCATGTGGGAGAGGGTAGGTCAGTTTGTAATCGGCTAAAAATGGCGTTCCGTTTATGAGTTGGATTGGGCGGATTCCAGGATCATCCCCAGTGATCCATCAGCTATTCTCATGGTCAAACTGTTGCAGTAGTTGAATGGCATTTGCGGGCAGCCATGCCGCCGCCTGTGACATCTTGTCAATTTTTCTCCAGGTGGAAATTTCCCCACCTGGAAGATAAAATCAGAGGGTACCTTTTTTGGACCAAGATATCCGATAAAGTAAATCTTAAGGCATTGAATCCTCATCTCCAAGGGGTTCACCAAAAAATGCAAGATGTCCAAAGTGGAGCGTCCACGATTGAAATAAGCCATGTTGAAAACCCCCGGGTCGCGACAGGCGAGATTCTCAACCCGTCACCAATACAATCTGGTCATTGAACAGTTGAAACTGTTTCAGAGGTAAATCATGGGCCATTTTTTGGGATTTGTTGGCCATTGTCTGGGCCAAATATAGCATAGCAAACTGTTACCCTCCGGTAAACGTTTACAGTTTTTGAAAATGGCCCAGTCGAAATAGTGGATTTTCCCATTAAACAATATTAAACATAGTGATTTTCCATCGGTTTTTGTAAGTTTACCAGAAGGTAACCACTACTAGCCATTACTAACCACGTTTCGGTTTATTCATGGGTTATTCTCATCCATACATGGTCCTATATATTTTCCATAGTTACCATAGTTTGTTCTATGTTTACCAGAGGGTAACCCTTACTAACCACTATTACTAATTAACCAGTACCCTCTGGTAATTTGTTACATAGCTATTGAAAATTGCCATAGAAATAGTTGAATTAACCAATAAAAACAGTGACTTTCCATAGTTATGTTAGTTTACTGGAGGGTATTTTCCATACTTACCATAGTCTTTTGTATGTTTACCAGAAGGTAACCCTTACTTACCAGGCCGGGTTGTAACAACCCGACCTGGGGTAGCCTTTCCGGCCAGTCATCCCCGGTCCCGGCACCTTGGAAGGCGAGAGTCCGGACTCTCGCACCTGAAAGCAAAAAAAAAAGGCGTTTGATATGAATCACTGAGCCACACACAGATATCATTATATATATATATCATATATATGTGGAACTGAACTACATATATATGCATATATTATGTATATACATTGTGATGCCCCCAAGTTTACACAAAATTATTTTACTTATAACTAGAGTTACGGAAGTTATGTTACATATACAGTATATATGTAATACAAATATATGCAAATGTAGACACAGATGTCACATAGTAGATACATAGATACTATATACACAAGGTATATCATCATTATCAACTTCTGAAAAGTCAGAACTCTGCTAAAAGAGTGAAAACACATCATCAAGACTCCATGTGGGTCACCGACATTTCACGGGTGCAAGCCCACCTCCCTGGAAGGTGACAAGGACTCGCGCACCTGCGGAAGGAATCGAATGTTGGGTCTTTCTCTACCGGGTGTTCCATGCTGTTCCAATCGCCCTAAGATAGCCTGAGTGTGTTGCAATTTCATGCAATTTCTTCGAATTTCAAGAAGGATGTGCCGCTCCCAAACTTTTCCGGCTTGAACCAATCCCAAGAATCTGAAAATCACTTGGGATACTGATGATCTAAACAATAACTATTTGAAGCAAATGATCAGTTGGACCTAAAGCGTGTGTGTGTGTGTACACAACATATACATATATAATATAAATACTGTATATAGTAACAATAATTAATAATACTGTACGTCGTAATGCTAATAATACTAATATAAATATATATATAATATATATATATCATAGATGTGGATGTGTGTGTGGCTATCTGCTCATGCCATTTCCCATATTTAAACATACAACCAGTGCCAAGCAGTAGCCACGGGTTGGAAACCACCAGCCTGACTCAAGGTCTCATTTTCAGGGGCTCGGATCTGGATACACACCACGTTACCTCGGTTTTTCTTTCACAACAAAAACCGCTGAAAAGCGACGCTTGGGTTTATAGTAAGCCTTGTAAAAGATAGATGGGAGTGAAATCCTGCTAAAGCGATAGATGGGAGTGAAATCCTGCTAAAGTAGTGATAAATCATGATAAATCACTAGTGAAATCCTGCTAAAGTAGTGATAAATCATGATAAATCACTAGTGAAATCCTGCTAAAGTAGTGATAAATCATGATAA
>Ga0126342_10006268_pt1 | contig 21057 bp, 14 predicted proteins | sample Cyp1metagenome_FD_92528 | JGI IMG/M metagenome (GOLD analysis project Ga0126342, IMG submission 92528) | Coral microbial communities from Lord Howe Island, Old Settlement Bay, Australia - Cyphastrea 1 metagenome | ecosystem: Host-associated > Invertebrates > Cnidaria > Coral ...
GAGGAGGAGGACGACGAGGAGGAGGAGGAGGAGAGGAGGAGGAGATGAGGAGGAGAGGAGGAGAGGAGGAGCAGGCAACTGACATAAAATCTAACAACCCTCACCTGGCAGGTGGGGAAAAAAAAACAAGGTTCCTTAAGAACCTCTCTTGATGGTGGTCACATGGTATGTGTCCTTCTTGCAATGTGCAAATGTGTGTAATATCCTAAGTTGTTTCCAACTCATCCCATTATCATCTACCAGACACGGGTTTTGCTTCGCGACACATCCCACCGGACCGCCCACATCTGTTTCACTGATTTCGGTGGCTTGTCAGAATCATCCCCAAATGCCTATGTAGGATTGCGTATAACCGTAAATTGTACATGGTTTGGCATGTTCAGGGTTTTTCACGGTCCGACACACCCATGCTGTTTCACTTTTGTCTTCCTACGATATCTAATATGGATTCCCCACACTCTTTCCCCAGATAAACGAGCTGGTCACACTATCTAAACTTCCCTAACACCTTGGTCTGTAGATGATTCCCACACCATGTTCGGTATGCTGCTTGGTGCTGCTATGGCGGTGCCAATGAGCGGAGCGAGCGAGCGATCTTAGCGTCACTGTGAATGGTTTGGCAGCAGGATGGGGTCACTGTGAAACGCCGTCCACTCAGTTATGTCACTAACGCATCTTGTTTCTTGTCAACTTGAGAGATTTTTTTCACTGCGTGCCAGCCTCCATGCGGGAAAAAAGAAACAGATGTGTACAAGACTACGGTGCACTTGTCAGCTTGGACCCAGAGTTGACACACAGTGAGGATCAGTACTAGGGACCAAGTACTGACTGAGCATGCATCAAACCTCCACGCGGTGCTCCCTGGAAACCTGTTCGCTAACATGGGTGGTCCATTCACTCGAAGAGCGGAGGCCTCTAGATTTTTGTCTTTAAACTCCTTCTTAACACCTCACCTCTACACCGCGCGCATACACTCCGGACACACAGTGTTCCTACCCACTCCGCTCACCGTCTTCTACATCCACGGTCCTCATACCTTGCCCGATAACCAACCGGTACAAATGTTTTCTTTCTCCGGTATGGGGCGAACAGGGCCAACCCCACTCCCCTACTAGGGGCGCTTGTGCAGCACGCACAAGGGGGAGATGCAATACGGGCGGAGTCTAATCACGAGCAGCGGGGGCGTTGGAACTTTGTCAACCTGCGAACTCGTTGCCTTACGTTCTTCCCTTGCTCTCTGACACCGTCCGGAGGTGGCGGGTGGGCACCGACATCTCACCTATACGTGGCGGGTGTACAACATCATTTCCTCTAACATTGCCCCATTAGACTTGGTTCCCATGTGGTTACGTTTTCGTAAACAACAAAGCTTCTTATTTTTCATTTCTTCTCTTGCTCTTGGCCCAAACCGCTTTCTCTTTGCTTGGTTCTATGATGCACCCCTTAAGTCGTGATCCACTTCCTACTGGTTGACTGAAATTGTCGAGCAGGTTCAGTTGCTTCGAGTTGCTGTGGATACTTTTGTTACACACACTCCCACACACACCCTTAATCCTCCGGAACCTCCGTCACTCCACCACTCAGCTCCCCAACATGACTCCCCGCCGCCATCAACCCTCCGCAGCCCGATCCGTTCTCCGTCGGGTCTCGCGAATGAAACTCAAACAGGAACAAAAACGAAAACGAATCAGTCAGGGTAAATGGGTACGTCGTGCTCAATTTAAACGACAATCCAAACGTTGAGTTGTAATGGGCACATGGAACACACGTCAACTCGGAGCCACCACAGGTTACATTGACCAAGACCTCAAATTAAATGCTCTCATGGACATTTGGGACCTCCGTAAATGGGAACTAGTTGCCCTCACGGACACCAAACTGGGCCCATCCCACACACTTGGCACTCACAACCAGACCCGCCCCAACTGGACCATCCTCAGCCGCGGCCGCGTAGCATTGGCCCTTAACGAACGCTGGTCCAATGCATGGCAGCATAGCAACCTCCCCATACACACAGATGGCAACGGCCAACAGTGTCGGATGATGCTCGTCCACATACCATGTTTTCAACGACTAGGACTCGCTATCATCATCACCTACGCCCCCAGCAGCAACGCCTCACCTGAAGACCATGCCACATACTACACCAACTTGGAAACCCTCATAGCCAAAGTCCGCCCGCGATTTACCCTCCTTATCGCGGGGGATTTCAACGCAGAAGTCGGTACCCGATCCCCTGAAACAGGAAACGCCCTCGGTCCGCATGGCCCTAGCCATCGGACCAACCGCGGCCTTCAACTGTGCCAATTCTGCAACGAACATGGCTTGGCCGTCGCCAACACATGGACGCCACAACGCACCAAGGCCACTTGGTGGCACCCCCGCTTTGGAACTTCACACCTCATCGACTTTTTTCTTATTCCACACGCGCACATCGGCAACACACATCGGGTATTCACTATCTCCCCTGACGTTGCCAGGACAGCACATTTAGGAGAATGGACACCATACACGGATCACAATCCAGTGGAGATAACCATCAAAATGGCCCCGCCAAAAGGCATTTTTGGACACCGCACCCTCCCCCCCTGCCCCGCCACGTACAAGGCCCGTGGCAAATCTCAACAGGCAATCGCGCTACGTACGCAATTTCATCAAGCCATCACCCACAAAATCCAAACACACACACCCTGTCAAACATGGGATGAAATCGCATCCTTACTTACAACGACGTCCGCCGAGGTCTTCGGATTCACTGAATCTCAAGGGGGTAAACCCTGGTTCGCGGGACGTCAAAATGAGATCAAACGTCTCAATTCACACGTCTCCACTGCCAAACACAACCTCATCGCTTGCACCCAAGCTGCACGCGACCAGCCATACAACCCCGACGCACAGCACCAACAACAAATCGCCAAACAGTCGCCCAACACAGCCAAACGAGTAAAACGACGACTCTTCACACAATGGGAACGCGATTATTGGCACACAATCGGACAGCAAGCCGAAGATGCCGAAACACGCGGCGATACCTACGCCCTTTACTCCCTCTTCTCTAAGCTTAAGGTTCGCAAAGCCAACAGCACCCGCAGCTCCCTGCGCAATGTCAGCCGCAACCCTTTCGCTGAAGCTGAATCATGGAAGGATCATTTTAGCAAAATACAAAATGGAGCCGTCCCCGTGGCCGACCGTGTCTGGGACAGCGTACCCATTAACCCCATCCCCGCACAATGGCTTAATGACACCCCCACAACACCCGAACTGACGCGCGCGCTTGCGAAAATGAAATCGGAAAGGCGCCCGGAGATGACGGTGTCACTGTCGAGATGCTTAAATGGGCACCCCAACAAGTCCTTGACAACCTCTTCACTTTTACCCAGCACCTTTGGAACACCACCTGTAGCGCCCCGCCCGACACAGCCACCGCCCACTGGCCAGAATCACGGATGCAAGCCACCGTAATCCCCTTGTGGAAACAAAAACACCCCAAAAGCAACAAAAATAATTGGAGAGGAGTCACACTCCTCTCAATCGGAGTAAAATTGATATCCCGCATTGTTGCCAGTCGTATACAACAATTCTCCGAATCCTTCATGGACGAGGAACAACAAGGCTTCCGCAGGAATCGGGGGGTAGACGATGTTTTGCAAATGAGTCGGCGAATTGCCGAAGAAATCTGCTGCTCGCGCGGCACTGACAATGTGAAATTAACCTTGTGCGATATCGAGAAAGCGTATCGACGCATAAACCGTGAAGCGCTATGGTCCCTTCTACAAAAGCGAGGCGCCCCCTTACCCTTCCTGCAGGTATGTAAGGCCCTACACAACCACACGCAGTTCCATATAAAGCTGGACGGCGTACTGTCTCATAACTACGAGGCGGACCGCGGCCTAAAAGAGGGCTGTCCGTCCTCTCCTCCACTTTTCAACCTCTACCATCAAGCAGTTCTACACGACTTTCGCGCGCGACGCAAAAGATCCGCCACAGCAGCCGGACTCACACCTGGTATACAATGGAAAATTTTCGCTGACGGCAAACTTACCCGCCGACGTACGGCATACCAAGCACAAACAAACAGCAAAATACACATCTTCGGAGATCTCGAATTTGCCGATGACACCGCCACCATTATTGCAACCGAAGCCGAATTCCCCACCGCCGACCGTCTACTCGAACAAACTTTCACCGACTGGGGCGAAAAACTTAACCGCGCAAAACCGAAACCCTTCTTCTCAAACCAGGTACCCCTCCTGAAATCTCCTGAACAACGCCGGGACCCCCCCCATGCCCACACTTCCGTCCGTCATGTAGGGGGCATCTTGTCCGACACCGGTGCCCAATGGCGAGACACCCTACATAGATGTATGCAGGCCCGACGCCGCGCCAAGGAAATCGCAAAAGCATGGTCTACGGGCACGCACCGGGGACGAGGGGACACCAGCCGCGTCAAACTCCTGGCCCGTTTGCGCGTAATGCGTAGCGTAATCCAGCCTACTCTTACTTCATTCGGACGCACCCGTCCCTGGACAAGAGCTCAAATTGGGGCACTGCAGACCGCTCAGAACTACGCTCTACAACGCGTGTTCGGACTCGATAGAATGGCCCTCCACGACCTCCACATCACAAACGAGCAGCTCCACAATGCCGCACTCTGGCCCCCCATCCGCACCGTGCTAATGAGGCAAACTCTCCGTTGGCTCGGCCACGTTTGCCGCATGCAAATCCACCGACTCCCTAAACTGGCCCTTTTTGGAATCTGGATTCAAAACACCTCGAGCCCTATTCGCTCCCATAACCACCTCATCTGGATTCACACCACACTCACTGAGGCGGACATACACCCCATGGACTTCTTCCGCTTAGCCCAAAACATGGACGTCACCAAATGGGAACAGCTAATTAAACGCGCATTCCCCCAGCCTCGCCTTACCCCCGCTGCCGCCCGCACGCTCAACCACTGGCGCCGCGACCGCCCTCTTCCAGATCACAGTCACCTGCGCTTTCGTCGAACCCGGAATACGTGGCATACCCCTGCGAGCAGAGTGCCAGTGAACGCTTGCCCCGTATGCCTGAAGCAATTCCCAACGCTACAAGCACTGCAACACCACTACCGCCTCACCCATGCCATCACTGATCCCGCCCTCACCACCTTCTCCAGTTACCAATGCAGCGAATGCCGCCAAACCTTCACTACACTCCATGCACGACTCAATCACGAATGCAGAATACTTTACGCAATACCAGATGCAGACGACACGGACCTATTCGGTTGGAGACCGTACACTCCCCCCCTCATCGACCCACTTCCCCAAGCATGGACACTCCACACTGATGGATCTTTCAACCCCCACGTCCCGCAAAACGCTGGCTGGGGAGTGGCCGTCTACCGTAGCGACGATCCCGCCGACACCCACTGCCTCTGCGAACTGTACTCTCCTGTCTGTCTCGACAAAGATGATCAACGCTTTCTAGGAGCCGAGCAGGCCAGCAACAACACAGGTGAACTCAGCGCCATCGCCGAGGCCTTACTGTGGCTTAAGGACGAATGCCCGGGCCCAGCTAGTATCCCTGCAGAAATCGTCTATGATTCAAAATACGCTGCGGACCTCACTCTCGGTGTCACCGAACCCCATGCCAATAAGGAACTTGCCCAACACTGTCACTCCCTCTACCGTCTAGTCAGCCGGTCCCGCCCACTTTCGTTTAAATGGGTCAAAGGGCACTCCAACACACCGGGTAACGACAAAGCAGATGATCTGGCCAACAAGGGACGCCGTTTTCTCACTACTACACACTCCTGCCGCTGGGCCGCTCCGAAACAGAACGCGCTGACCAAAGCAAACGCAGAAACTTGTCGCAAATGCGGCAGAATATTCCGGGATGCGCGCAAATACGCCAAGCACGAAACTTCTTGCACCGCCCCCCCCCAACCCCAGCAGGAACAAGACCTTAACCACCACCCATGCCGTATTTGCAATGAACCATGCCCCACTCGCAAACTCAGAAACATCCATGAACTCACGTGCAACGGAACCCCTGAAGCCAACCTCAGCTGTAAGTTTTGTCACAAAACCTTCGATAGCACCACGTCCCGCATCTTTCATCAAGGGGGTTGCGGTCACAAACAAACGGCCGCTTCTCCATCCAAGGTCAAATGGACCTGCCCTCGGTGCAACTGGAAGCTGATCAAGCATTTGGGGCAAGGCCCCAGTAAAATCGAAGATGCGCGCACCAGACACACACAACAATGCCGCGGATCCGACCTTTTGAATCGCACATGCACTAAATGCAATAAGGTATGGGACAACATGACCGCCCGCTTAGCCCATCAATCCCAATGTAAAACTGATGAGGAACAACGTACTTGTCGATGCTGCAACCAGCTTTGGGAAACCAAGGAACGTCGCATCAGTCACGAGAAAGTCCAGAAACGCCGAGGTACTTTTTGAGTAATGTTTGTCTCTCACCGTTCCGACCTACTTTTTACCTTTTTTCCTCTTGCCGCCATCCCCGACTCTACCCCCCGCACGCTGCACAGACACACATACCGACACACACATGCACTGATGCTCACAACGTGGGGGAGGTGTTCTCTGGCACCTAACGTCCTCTTTGGCGCCCCCGAAGCCGCCCTTTGACGGCAACACAACGCATGAGCGCACCTTCACACACATGCCACACTTGCGCGCGCGTGCACACACTCGCACACACACAGTACACAACTGCGGGGGAGGTGTTCTTTGGCACCTGACGTCCTTTGGCGCCCCTAAGACCGCTCTTTGGCGGTAGCACGGCGTGCGTGCGCGCACCCTGGCAAACACTTCACATGTGCGCACGCATACACACACAAACACACTGACTTGCACAATGCACAACAACGGGGGAGGTGTTCTTTGGCACCTAACGTCCTTTGGCGCCCCCAAGACCGCTCTCTGGCGGTAGCACGGCGTGCGTTGTTCGGTGTGTTTTTATTTTGGGGAACTACACGCGAAATCTATCTCTCCACTCTTTCCCTTCAATCCGTTCACTCGCGCGACTTTCTCCTCCCCTCATCATGTTTTTCTTGTCAGCTATTCATTCAATTCAAACACAAACTCCATACATGAATCTGTGGTTCCCTAGATCGCAGACTGGCTCAAAAAACCCGCCACCCCCGAAAAAACAAAAAAAATACAGGTCGAAGATGCCTCCTAGCCAGGACACAATTCGAATCGCCCGCGACCTGCACTATGTAACCCAGGGTTTGAGGGTCATGCTCTGGAACTTCACTTTTCTCACGCCCATCTTCACCCGGCTGAAAGCCGCCCATGACCTAAAGAATGTGGTGAAGGATATGATTCCCCCGCTGTTGGCTTTCTTTGCTGAAGTTATGGGACAAGAGTGGAGCGCGCCGCGAATGGCAGCGGGCACATGTGAGATTTTCGAGCGCTTAGAGCGTGAGTGCAGAGACGCGGGCGTAAGTGCAGTAATCAGCCAATGGATAATGGGAGAGGGGCCAATGGCCCTGGAATTCCTAGAATTCATGACCCAGAGGAACATTGTCGGCATTTTCCAAAAGGGGGAAAATCACTACTTGTTGGTATTCCGCAATGTTGAAGGTTCCCTGAAGCTGGCATATTATCTAACCCATATCATTGGCGAAAAACTGCGCACAATGGAAATCCCACAGCGCGTCAGCTATGACAACAAAAAGCCTGCAATCCTACAGGGTAAGGGCAAAGGCAAAGGAAAAAGCACAGGAGGGCAACAAAGGACGAGGAAAAGGAAAAGGAAAGGCGCAGGAAGGAAACAAAGGAGGCAAAGGAAAAAATCGCAGCCGCAGCCCCCGCCACCTGAGCCCGGTAGGTGCAGCCCCACCTAACGATACGCAACCTCGCCCCGAAGCAGCTGGCCCTCCCCCACCCCCAGCTAGCGGCTAGATCTAGACAGTAAAGGAACGTCACGCTACCTCTTTGAAATTTGCAAATGATGGTTCTCTACTGGGTCTTCTTCAACTGACTAGTTTTCTTGAGGACATCAAGTTCACTCAAGTTGTCATCTAAGTATCCCCGTGTGGTTCCCCTGTTTTTGTCGATGTGTTGAACATTTTTTTCAAAGAGGTAGCTATAGCACAACGAAGGGGAGCCTCGGCCTGGGGGTGCGGAAAGCAACTCTGTTTTAACCCATATTCGGAATGGTCTTTTTGAATTTTCTGTTTGTTTCAAGATCCACTCCAGTGCCGAGGCCCCACCAAGCACGACGCTAACGACAATTTTTAAAGGGCACAGGTTTTTGAACCGGTACGTACCCCCTAGAAAAAAAAACGTACACTGTTTTTTTGCACCACGTATACTGCTATCTTCAGCTGTACAGGAAACCTGCACGTTTCACCAGTGGATAGGAGGCATTAAGGGATCTAATAGGGACTAAGTCACATCAGTTCAATCATTCCACGTTTTAACTACATATAATATTCCCGACGCATTGCGACAGTACTTTACGACATATATTATTGATCGGATCACGACTCTCTCACTCCTTTTTTTTTACAACACGAACCCTGGGAGCCAAGTAGCTCGGTGCCACGCATGGCGGCGCTGTGAGCTCGATGATGATGATGATGATGGTGATGATGATGATGATGATGATCTTAGCGTACATGGCTTTCTGCGAGGTTTCTCAGGATCAATCTCCTGGAACCCCAGCTGCAGCAGGAGACTTTGGATTCAAGGTGTTGACAGCATCTGATCCTGCGGAGAAGACCAAAAAATTAAGGGCAGAGTTGGCGAATGGCCGCCTTGCGATGAGCCGGTCAAAGTCGTACCTCCACCTCCAAGGAGGAACAGGACAGATTAGGCCGAGGACGTGTTTTTTGCAGTTTGTTTCCTGTTCCGGGTGACCGGTGGTAACTCACCTGCATGTTGCACTTGAGGATACGCGTAACTTGCGTTAACTACTGCGTAATTTCTACTTCGCTGTAAACGCTAGGTGAGGCTAACGGAGGACGCGGGGCAGGTACTCTGGATTGGAACCGGGGTGTGGTGCCTACGGGTACCGCACAATCCATACCCAGACGCCTGTCAGACACCGGCCACTGGCCTCACTAGCCAGTGGTTGGTATATACTTAAGTGCAGGCACACATACTAAACGCCGACCAAGGTTGTCATTACCGTGCGCAGCCACCTGTGAAGCCCAGACAAGGGCTGAGCAATCCACGGAAATGGCAACGACGCTGTGTAGGGGTTAACTGGGGATGTTGGAATGTTAGAACTTTTTACTCTTCAATACAGGTTGGGCGGATGGAACGTTACATGTTGAAGGCGCAGCACCCGATACACCAGAATATTTTTGTAGTATTCTATCGCAAGCGGAGGTCTCACTATGTTGTATCTCGGAACACAGGTGGCGAGGGGAAGGTATTGTACAGCTAGAGGATCATACTATAGTCTACTCGGGCGTTCCAATAACGGCAGCGAAGGCGGAACAAGGGGTAGGTATAGTACTAGATAAGGAAATGCTTAAGGCGTGGCGCGCCGCGGGGGAATTCTGTGATTTTCAGGGTAGTAGATTGATGCGCATTCAGCTTGTAATTAGTAAACATAAGGTGAATGTAATTTCGGTCTACGCTCCTACCTATAATTCCGATGTACGCATCAAGGACCAGTTTTATAGGGATCTTCGCGCTATGTTACAGGCAATCCCAAGTTCAGAAGAAGTGTTTATTTTGGGTGACTTTAATGCAAGAGTCGGCCGTAACCCGCAAGATGACAAACATGATGCCGTGGCTCTCTCTGAGGATATCATACTGGGACCGTTTGGGTTAGGACACACAAATGACAATGGAGAGCGACTCTTAGCCTTGTGCGAAAGTGCACCAGTCGGACAACTCCGCGTTATGGACACCTTTTTCAAACATAAGCACTATGGTACTTGGTTCCACAATTCTTCCCGTAGATGGTATCATATTGATCACGTGTTAGGCCGCTAGGAGGTCCGCTCAATATGTTATGGATGTTGCAACCAAACCAGGAATCCATTTCGACACGGATCACAGACTAGTGAAAGTCAAGTTGCGCTTCCCTCCGTTGGTTTTCAAAGGGTTTCGGGGTCCTGGGAAACCCGCAGTAATGTCAACACGTGTTAAACTCCCCCATCTGAACACCGCCAACGCAATGCAATCTGACACACCGCAGCAGTTTAATACCTTGATGACCGATTTACTTGCAAAAGATCTTTTGGATGACTATTCTAATTGGGGACATGCTCTTAGACGTGTAGGTGAAAAATTTTTGGGTATTCGATGTCAAACTGGTCTTCCCGTATGGGAGCAAGAATGTCAACCGCAACTTGAAGCAATTAGCAATACCAAAAAAGCAGCTTTTCAAAGATTCAAAGAAACTGGTGACAAGTCTATCTACCGGAGTGCATGCAAAGCCGCCAAACGACAGGTTTCCGATATTCTTAATGCATGGTGGCAAAGTAAGGCTAAAGAAATTCAGGCACAGGTGGACAATCGGCAGCCTCAACACCAATACGCTGGATTTAGAGAGCTACGCACTACACTCAATGCAGGCCGCAGACCCATTCCTAAACTCCGTGATTCCAATGGACAGTTTTTGCACACCAAAGCTGCAAGAGTCGACCGATGGCAAAACTATTTTAATGAACTGTTAAATGTACCAACTACGGCGTCCATAGATCATGTAGCAGTCCTGAACCGTAGGCCTTTTCAGGAAGACCTTGCTAATCCGCCAACATTCATAGAAACCATCGCTGCAGTGAAACGTATGAAAAAGAATAAAGCCCCGGGCCCCGACGGCCTAAATGCCGAACTTCTCCACTTGCTCACGTTGCCAAATTTACGTGTGTTCCATGATCATGTCCTACGAGTGTGGACGCGAGTAATGCCCATGCCAGTAGAGTGGAAGGCAGGTTACATCGTACCGCTCCCTAAAAAAGGGGATTTAACTGACTGTGGTAATTGGCGAGGCATTACCTTGCTTTCAGTCCCGGGTAAAATCTTTGCCCGTATCATCGCAGCTCGACTCTACTGTTATGCTGAAACCTCCCAGTTGTTACCGGAATGGCAGTGTGGTTTTCGAAATGGTCGTAGCACCATTGATATGGTCTTTGCCCTTCGCATGATCCTTGAAACTGCATTACATAAACGTCTCCCTATGTACTTGCTGTTTATCGACTTAGTTAAAGCCTACGATTCAGTTGCTAGAGCAGGCCTCTGGAAGGTATTAAAATCTAAAGGGGTTCCGGAGGACTTGTTGGACCTCATTAAGCTTTACTACTCTGACAAGCTTGCTTGTGTATCCACCGAAGGTATTTTATCCTCTGACTTTGAACTACATACCGGCCTGGGTCAAGGATGTTGTCTGGCACCGTTACTGTTTTCCATCTACTTCGGGGCAGTTATGGAGTCATGGGCTATGGCATATCCGGATCGCCTCACGTGGTATACGAGGGTGGATGGTATTTTAAGACGACAGGCTAACCTTGATAAGTATGCTACACACACTCCATGGACCTTTCAGGAATTAGGGTTTGCAGATGACTTAGCGTTAGCAGCGGATACCCTGTCTAAGCTACAAACTATCTATACCAAACTTAGCTCCCATATGCAAAAATGGGGTATGACCATATCCACAGCCAAAACAGAAGCAATGGTTACCTTAATCCAGCACACTGGGTATCTTACGGCAGATGCAGAGGGTCAACCGTTGGTGAAATTTACTGATGCCTTTAAATATCTAGGCTGTCACGTAGATTGGCAACTAACTTGCGAAGCTGACATTACTCACAGACTGGATCAAGCCCGCAAAGCCTTTTGGAAACTCGCGAATACGGTGTGGTATGTCTCCCCTTTGTCTTTGCACACCAAAATTCAGGTCTACAGATCGTGTGTCCTCTCGGTCCTGTTGTACGGTAGTGAAACCTGGACGGTGAACTTCGCCATGCGTAGAAAGTTAAATGTGTTCCACTTTATGTGCCTCCGCGTCATTAGTGGTATCACCCGCTGGATGCAACAAACCCATAACATCCCCAATACCCGCTTAATCTCCTTTTTGGGTGTCCCGCAAATAGAAGATCTGATTCAACAAAACCGCATGCGCTGGCTTGGTCATGTAGCTCGCATGGACAACGATAGGATGCCTAAACAAGCCCTGTTCTCGTTTTTACCAGAAGGAATAGGTACCGCTAGAGCAGTAGGCAGACAACGAGGAAAATTTCTTCGCGACGCTTTTGCCAACGGTATCCAACAAATGAACGTCCCCCTTACGGGATGGTTGCAATTCGCTCAACAAAATGCAGGAGAGGATTGGAAACGCAAAACGCGGGAACTTGCAGTTTGGTTCTCCCCCTGCCTCCAAAAGGACATATACCACCCCCGGATAGAAGTCATGAACTTGCGGCTATACTGCGCGCTCCGCTACCTACGGTTCGCAAAGGGTGGCGGGGTGAACTCGAAGCCGCGCACGCGCTGTTTGAAAGCGAGGTACCTAGGGAAACAAGCTTTTTGCGTTTAGAACATCAGTTGCCAAAACCTTTCTGGGATGAAATTGCAATTAAAGCGGAAACCTTAATGGGACCGGATTGGCTGCGCCTGGATGCAGAGGAAGTGGCAGCTACGATTCTCGAGCACTGCAGTGAGTGGGAACAAATGTTAGTAGATCTGTCGGACGCTAACCTGTTTCAAATGTCAGTAATTACTGCACAAGCAGTTCTCCTGAAAAGAGAAGTTCTAGCTGTTCACCCCATGGAAAGGTCGCCGTTGCCCCCTGTACCGAAGAAAACTCGTCTGTATGCTAAAAGTGAGCGCCCCCCAGCGTATTTTCACTCCGACCCGGCCACGGAGCCTGCGGCTGAGTCGAAAAATACTGGCACCGCGGCCCGATACAGGGAGCACAGGAAGGAGATCATGAATGCCCTTTTGAAGGATGCGGTCGTAAATTCCCCAATAAGGCTGGACTATCTAAGCACCTACTATTTTCTCACCGTGAGGGAACCTACCGGGATCGTACTTGGGATTGTCCGTTCTGCCCCCGAACATTTGAACTAGAATCCGGACTCACTAAACACCTTCCACTTCATGAACCAGATGCTGTCTCTTTTACATGTTGTGAATGTCTTGCTGTTTTCCCAGGTAGGGATAGCGTACGTATGCATATCAATCATGCCCACTCTGCTTACCAACTTTCTTTTCCACTATCATGCCCCCATTGTGTTCCACCAGAATCCTTCGTCAGCAAGTCACCACACCAATACATTTTGCATCGGCTCAGAAAGCACGTATACAGATAGTGAAAAGAACTGAAGCACATGCCTTCGGCTAAACAAGAAGATGTCGAAAAGCTGGCAAAAGAAATCGATCGGGTTGGGCAGCTGGCTGAGTCTGCTGCTCGCCTCGGTCTGCAAACTAGCCATAGGTACGGGGTCGACAATGCCAAGCGAAGCGTTGTGGTCTTCCTGCGCGATGAACCAAAGGCAGAGCTGGCCGAAAAGTGGAAGGTGTGGCAAACCAATGCACAACTCCCCCCAGAGCAGCGGCCCACAGAGAAACCGCCACCGTGGCGACACCAAGTGGGGCAGTGGATGAAACTGTGCATGAACAGCTGGCATGCCTCAGTCTATGCATGAAACTGTGCAAGGTATTCTCCAAGAAATCAAAATCCTGCGTGCGTCCATCGATAATTGCACACACAAAGATCCCCCGGAAGGGGACGACTCTGTATGGCCACTTGTCTTGCTGTTCAAAAACTCGGAAATTGGTGACAGAGTCCGCGAAAATCTCCTCTCCCCGTTGCTTACCTGTCTCGGTCGAACTAAACCAGTCGGTATTCGCCCTGCGCGTCAAATGCATGGAGTTACTGGGGATTGAGCCAAAGGTCGGTCAAAAGGTAAGCGCCGCTCACCCAAACGCGAACCGCCCCACCAGCGGCCAAACCGCCTCCCGCCCGAGACGCTGAAGCACTGCGGTTTCTCCGCTGATGTTACGTTTTCCTAGTTTCTGGTGTTTTTTACGGGTTCCAATCTGCTTTTGTGCATCCCCCTTCAATGTATCTTTATTTCAACCCTGTGGATGGAGGGGCCGTCCTCCATCCTATGTACCCAGGGGGGCCGTCCCCTGGGGTGTCAACGAGGGGGCCGTCCCTCGATGCGACCTTCAATGTGTATGGGTATCTGTGCATCTTTCCCCCCCCATTTCCCCTACATCGCTCTGCTGGTTTGTTTTTCTATCTTGGTCCCTTTCCTTTCTCCCCTCTGGGTTCCGGTTTGGCTGCAGGAACCCACAGGTTTCGATTGGTCATGGGGCCCATCACAGTGTGTTGGCTCACTTCGTATGTGCATGCCGGAGGTGTTGGATGAAATCACACACTGTGATAGAGCACTAGACACGACACAATATTAGTGGCGTTAACTACGCAAATGCATAGCTTGACTGTGCTGACCTTTTCTTGCCTTAACAGGAGTATGTGACGTGATGCCCGCGACGGGCGAAGACCCACGTCCACTACGCCTTGCGATGATGGCTATCATTGGCATGTTCTTTCACTTCCTCGTCGTGGGGCTCCAGCTTCGGCAAGCCGGGAAGGGATTCGGAGTCTTAGCTTGTGGTGACACAGGCAGTTACTAAGGTCCGACAAGTCACGACAATTTCTCGGGTTCACCACCTGTTTCGCTGGGTGAGTGGTGAGTCCGCTGCATCTACGGGTGCAGGAAAAGTTTACCCAGACCGCACGGATGTTAGTGTTCATGCTAGACCACAAGGCCTTCCCTTTGTGACCAATCATAGTGTTGATTCAAAGACTCCTTGTGGCCGAGCTCGGCTTCGTCATCGGCGCCTTCACCGTCGATGTTTTTCCCTTAGACCTTCACATGGGTTGAAGCTCTGCACGATGAATTTGCAAGGTTTCTTTTGGAGCAAGCTTTCTCACCGGCCGAAGTTGCAGCAGCTTATCGGTGTTCTCCGCAAGCATGATGTCGATATGGCCTTTTTGTCGGACTTGCATTTTTTCCCTCCGGAAGCACTTCAGGTGGTCTGGATTGAAGAGTTTTGCTTTGTGTTGCGTGGGCGTGTTGGCTTTGCCTTGAGGGCATCAGTAGCTATGGCTTGGGAACAGTCGGGCAGACCCTTCTTGCATGTGAACAGTGACAGGCTTTTGTCGTTGGGCTTTTCGATTCATGGTGAGTATGTGCATTTCACTGCGAACTACACTCCTGCAGGGCAATCGGCCAGTGAAAAACGGCAGCACTACCAAGAAGCTCAGAAGCTCCATTTGCAGTGCTTGGATGTGTCGTCTTTTCAGATCTGGTCGGGTGATTTCAATGGACATGTCGCTGCGGGTGAGGCGGAACCGGAAGTGTTGGGTTCTCATGGCTTGACATCTCCTTCTACCACAGCTGGTGGCCGGATTCTCAAAGAATTTCTTCGTGGGACACAACTTTGTCACGTGGACTCCTTTCATGATTGCAATGCTCGTGGCACCTGGAAGCATAACCTCACACATGAGTTCTATGAACTGGATGTTTTCTTGATTTCTCGCAGTCATGCCCACCTGGTTGGTACACACATGGGAACGTTTCCAGGCGTTTCTGACCACCTTGCCAAGACTTGTTTTGTGCATGTGGGCAACTTGGTGAAGCGGCAACAGCGCATGGCGAGGCGTCGTCTCTGGCAGCGTAGGAATTTTCAGCGCACCACCTTGCAACCTCAGTTGAACATGGCTGCTTTTCGGGGGCCCAGTGCCTCGGCTGTTGCTTGTCGACAGCAGTATAGTGCCTTGGTGGACAAGTTGCTTGACAATTTTGACGTGTCTCCAGCTCCAGATGCTCCAGAACAACGGGCGTTTGATGGTGTGCTTGAGGGCTGGGAGGAGTCTCATCCCCGTGTTTGGCATGCGTACACAGATGGCTCTGGGCAGTTAGCTGAGATTGCTCATGGCCAGGTTGTGACGCCAGCCACTGCAGGCTGGGGTGCAGCAGTTTGGACTCGTGATAAGGTGTTTGAAGCTTGTTGTCCGGTCAGTTTACAGTCTTCGCAGCGTGACTTTCGTGGAGCAGAGCGTGCCACTAACAACACAGCAGAAGCTAGTGCCATGCTTTTTCTCTTCGAGTGGTGTTTGCGCAACATTGAACATTTCGATGTTGTAGACGTGCATTATGACAGTGAGTATGCCATGAATGTGTCGCTTGGTCGCTGGCGAGTCACTCGAAACACTGTTTTGGCCAAGCGCTTGAAGGCCACCTTGCAGAAGCTTCAAGCTCTTCGTTGTGTGAAATGGACTTGGATCAAAGGTCATACTGGCAATCAAGGCAATGAGCGTGCTGACAAGTTGGCAAATGATGGACGTTTGGGTTGCTACACTCCTTTTCAGGATCTTGCGTCGTCGGCCCCTCGGCGACGTCTGGTTGGGAAACAGCCCCTGGTTCCTGTGCCTGAACTTCCTCAGGTTCCAGAACCCGATGTGACGTGGACAGATTTGGCTAATACCTTGGTTGTTGCAGCAGAATCTACTTTTGGTCGCACAGTGCACCGTGGCTTGTGGAGTCCGTATACAAAAGACGATCTGCGCAGCTTGGACATGCATGACCAGGCGGTCATGCGGGCTTTTGACAATGTGCGTCTCTCGCTTGACATGGTTTCCCGTGCAGCAAGCAATGAGCTCTTCAGGAAGGCAAAGCGTGCTCGCGCAGTTTTCAAGGCAGGTTGTCGAAAACGGTGGATGGAACAAGTTCTTGAAGTTCTCCATAGCAGCTTGGATTGTCACGATGTTAGTCTTTTTTACAGAACGTTGAAGCAGATTGGAATTTCGGTTTCAGATTACTCTCGTGAAGGCCTGCAATCCTTTTCCTTGGATGCTCTGCGAACTCAAGCTCAGAAATCTGCAGGGACAGTTGATCCGGTGAACCCGGACCTGATCGCCAGTGTGGTCCCGGAGTATCCTACGGCGCACCACTTGGGTGTGCCCCCGAATGACCAGGAAATTTCGGAGGCCTTGTGTACACTTCGGGAGAGCTCTCCGGGCTTGGATGAAGTCACAGTCCATATGTTGAAATTTGCAGGTTCTCGTGCAAGGTGGCAGCTTCGCCTTCTTCTCCATCAAATGTGGTCTACAGATCCGACAACCTGGGATAAACTTGCTATGGAAGGTGTCGCAGTTGCTTTATACAAGGGTACAGGTGATCGCTCTGACTTGGACAATCATCGTTTTGTCGTACTTCTCAGTGCTGTCAGTCGCGTGCTGGCTCGGATTCTTGCTACTCGTATTTCGCAATGGGCAGAACAGCGCGGTTTTTTCCCAGAGGAGCAGTTTGGTTTTCGGAAGCACAGGTCTACGCAGGATTGCTTGTTTGCGGCACGTCTGCTCGTTGAAATGGCATCGGAGGTCCCGATGGGTGTTACTCATCCCTTGGAACAGCTTCTGGTCCTCGTCTTCGTTGATATTACCAAAGCCTATACCCGAGTTCAACGGTCCTCGGCGTGGTTGGTCTTCTCTCGTTTGGGCATGCCAGACAATGTCATTCGACTTTTGCAAGGGTTGCATGACATGACGACCTACCGATGTCGTGCTCGTCAAGGCTTGAGTGACACGTATCAACAATTGACTGGCTTCAGGGAGGGATGTTGCACCTCACCGGTATTATACAACTTGTATCATACTTGGCCTCTGCGTGATTTCAACAAGCGTCGCCATGAGTCTCTACAACTCCAGTGTATACATGACAAGCCGTTCAACCTGCGCATGCATAAGCAACAAAGGAAGGGTGACTGTGTTCTTACCAAGCAACTTTCGCTACTTAGCTTTGCAGACGACACTACCTTGCTGGCTCGTGGCAACAACTACCAGGAACTGGAAGATCTCTTATGTGCTACCTTGGCTGACTGGAAAGAGACCATCAAGCCCCAGAAGACGAAGCGGCTGATGGTTGGAGTTGCCGGTCGTTCCACCGACCGCCCTTGTGTGGAGGCTGCAAAACTTCTTGGTTCTTGGTTGCAGGACAATGCTGGCTATGCTACAGAGGACTGTAAACGTTTGGAGGCAGCCAGAGCAATTTGGCGTTCGCTATACAAGCAATTTCCACGTTTTAGTTTGACAGCAAAGCAGAAGGGTCGGGTGGTGCATGCAACAGTGATTCGCAATTTATTATATTCTACAGAGTCTCGTGTGGTTTCAGCTGTGACAATTCGCAAGTGGCAGGTCTTCCTCAACGCTATAGCCCGAGGGTTGACGGGCCGTCGACTCCGGGACATGGAGGGCAGTATGACAATGGCCGACGTGCGCCGCGAGGCAAACCTTGACTCCATTCATGTTTACATTGGTGTTGGCCAACTCAGGTACCTAGGGCATGTTGCCCGCCTTCCAGCAGCAAGGTTGGAAAGGGCTTTGCTGTTTAGGTGGCTTCCTTCGGAATCGGGCCTGCCGGCCTCCAAACAGGCACCTTCGACACGGAGGCACTTCTGGCAGCTTCTCAAATCAGCAATGGAGGCCAGTGGTGTGGCCAACTGGGAGCATGAGTGGGTTCGTATTGCTGGTGAAGATGGTGGAGCAGTTTGGTCTACGATTGTTGCTACGTGGAGAAAGAAACAGCGTGACTTGGAAACTCAGCAAACATGGGTGGAGAAACATTCTGCAGCTGCAACTACAGCTCGACGGGAAACTGCAGAACAACGTGTTTTTGACTCCATTGGTGCTCGACCTACTGGCACTGGCAAATACATTTGTCCTCATTGCTGTGATCCTCCGGTTACCATGTACTTGAAGTCTTTGCGGAAACATGTTGAACTGTGCAAACTTTTGTCTTCCGCAGTTCGCGCTCGGCAGGCTGCTCAACGTCAGCGTGCCTTGGACCATGCTATAGCAGCTCCTGCTGCCCCTGTGGTTCCTACTGAAGTTGCTCCAGTACCAGTGGCTGCGGCGGCTGAACCTCATGATGCTCCTGCAGTTCCAGCCGCCAAGCCAAAGGCGCGGAAGTCTCGGAGGAATGATGACTGGGACCCACAGAAAGTTCGGGAGGCTTACCAACAACGGTTTCCCCATCGGCAGATGTCCTTGACAGATCTCCCGGCTCCACAACCTCCTTCTCACCTGGATAACCAGACGTGCTTGTTCTGTTTGGTGAAGTTCCCTTCGACTGCCAAGTGTTGCCATCACTCTTTAGCATGTCCCAAAATGCCCTACAAGGAATGGTTGCGTCGTGTTCGAGTTTGCCAACATGACTTTCGTGAGTCCAACTATAAGTGCCCCCACTGTTACATTGGTTTTGCCACCCCAAAAGCTGCTGGCAGACACTCAGTCACGTGTGGGAAACGTCGGACTGTAGAAGGGTTTTCACTCCACACGCATGAGTTTCATGACCTTTGACAGCAGTTTTGTTGCTCCACGACCTCAGCTCCGTTGTTGCTTGGAAGCCATGCCGACACTTTCTGAGCTGAGGGCCAAAGCTGAGGAACTCAAGCAGAGTGGGGCTGCTGGCACGCATGAGCACCGTGCCAAGAAGTTTGCTGGTGGCCGTGCAGTTCCTGCTGACTCTGAAGATGCTGTCCTGACCAAGCTTTTGCGTTTTTCCTTGCATCAGGCGACTGCGCTTGACCATGTCCAGCAAGGTGCGGTGACTGTCTTCGTGGTTTCCCATGAGCCAATGCAGCAGAAGTTGGTGGAAGCTATCCAACTGTGGGACCAATTGCTGCCGCCGCAGCCCACGCCTGGGCAGTGGGTTCCTCACCCGTTGGGTGAGCGCCGGTGCTTTTTGTTTGCTGCCATGATGGAACAGATTGCGGCTCTCCCATTTGCTAAGGAGGTCAATGACTCTGTGCAGTACTTCTCTGCGATGAACTTGGAGACAGACATGAAGTTGGCTCTCGGGTCGTTTGGGCCTAGGTACTCAACTCCAAAGGCTGGCCGCCCTTGGGTTTTCGAGTTGACCATCTCCTCTGTGGCTCCAGATTCCTTTCGTCTTGCCCTTGGAAAGATCATGTCGTACCTCCAGTCCAACAAGAGTGACTTGCTGAAGGTGGAAGGGATGCGCAAGGGTCCTGTTGGTCTTCGTCAGAGCCTGTGGGATGACTTGAAGCGTCTGCAGCCGATGGCAAAGTGAGAAACCTTTCACCGGTGAGATTTTGTGTGTACAGCTTTTTGAGCTTGCTTTTTGCAGTGTGCAGTGGTCTGGATTTGCAGTAACGAGACATCCAGATGAATCCCTCACTTTTGTGCAGCTCCAGTTTGCCTGCAACGGAAAAATGCTGTGGTGATGGCGCAGAGAGCAGTTTTGGTTTTGCTGTGACCTACAGAAGTCGTTTTTTTTCCACCTTGACTTCGTCAGATCAGTTTTCAAAGATTGCTCTGTGCACAGATGGCTGTCACGATTCGTTTTTCGTGCCTGGAATGCCCCGTGTAGTTTTCACAACCAGAAGATGTCAGCGAATGCTGTTTTGCTGGTGGTCCGCTTGTGTTCTTGACCAGGCGGCAACAATTTTGTTTTTGGTCACGAAGTCGAGCAAGGAGCAACCCCTGGGTGGCAGCAGTTGTCATCAGGGGCACGAGAGCAGGCCGACACGCTCCCTCGGACCTGCTCGAGCTTTTAGCATGGGTCCTTGCATTTGATGAGAAGGTGGTCCACCGACCTGCAAATCCTTCAGCACTGCATGTTCTTTCAGGATGGGCTGACTGGAAGCTTTTCGTTTGAATGAGCAGCTACTTACAGCCATTTTTGAAAATGCTTTTAGTTTGGGAGACATCCCATGGATCCTGGTAGGAGATCTCAACACAACTCCCGATCTCTCACCAGTTCTCGGCTCCTTGTGCGGGTCACAGGCTATCTTTGACATAGGTGCGATCTTTGATGATGGCTGGACGTATCAGAAAGGTCAAGATACCACCATCAGAACTCGCATTGGCCTTGCTATTTGCAATCACGCTATGCTCTCGCACGTGGTCAATATGAAAATCCATCGGGATACAAGTTTACCAGCGCATTGCCCTTTGCAGATTCAGCTTGATTTCTCTAAGCATCTCGATACACAATATGTGTATAAATGCTCTTCATCGGTTCAGATTTCTTTGCCAAAC
>Ga0126342_10006269_pt1 | contig 21057 bp, 16 predicted proteins | sample Cyp1metagenome_FD_92528 | JGI IMG/M metagenome (GOLD analysis project Ga0126342, IMG submission 92528) | Coral microbial communities from Lord Howe Island, Old Settlement Bay, Australia - Cyphastrea 1 metagenome | ecosystem: Host-associated > Invertebrates > Cnidaria > Coral ...
AGATCTTTAGACACATATTTTCTATAATTCAATATTCCCCCTTAAAATGCATTCAAATTGCCAATCGATGAACATACAGTCACCGACAGAATTATGGAAAAAACATAATTATGGAAAAAATAAGTATGGAAAAAAAAAGGTTCGTAACTTTTCTATCATAGACAGGCGGCGCCTGTAAATTGAAACGTTTATTTTTTTTCCATAATTCTGTCGGTGACTGTACCCATTAGTAGCATGGTGATTTTCCATAGTTATGTTAAATTACCAGAGGGTAGCCAATCTGATTCATATCTAGATGACGCCACCTGGCGTGAAAAAAATGGGATATTGGATCATAAAAAAGATATAAGTTGATGTCATTTATTGGATATCATTCAGAGATTATCGTCTAGTTATATAAAATATTAGATTCTAATTTGTGGATCTCATAATATCGGATATATAATACATTTCCAAAAAAAACAAGATATTTTGTAGATTTAGATATATGGAGACATTATTACAAATATTATATTGGACGAATATTGAGCACTAGATATCATTAGATATCACTAGATATCATTAGATATCATTTTTCTATATCAGATCATTTGTTTAATGGATATCAATCGATGGTAAAAAGAAAAATAATACCATCATTATCGAACATTAATCATTGATGAGATGAGATATCATGAAGAAGATTAGATATCATAATCCTATAAAGAACAAATTGGTATGGGATTAATATCAATTGATGGTATCCAAAATAATGCCATCATTATTGAACATTACCTTCTGGTAATTTAACATAGCTATGAACAATCACCATGTTTATGGGGACACACAGGTAGATAATCTATAAGCGGGCCATTTTCCATGGCAATGTTAAATGACCAGAGGGATATTTATGAGAGATAATGAGATTATCTGGTTTTTCCATGGATTATATGATAATCATATATATATATATATACCCTCTGGTTATTTAACATAGCCATGGAAAATAGTCCATTTATAGATGATTTTCCCATCTAGAAACCTCCATTTATGGTTGGGATTTTCCATGGCTATGTTAGTCATAACCAGATGGTAACATTATATAACATGACCAGAGGGATATCATGAGATTCTTGGGATTCTTCATCAACGGTGAAAGACATTTTTCCAGGACGCCGCGGGAGGAAACTCCCTGGTGGCCGCCAGGTGGATTGGGAATTCACCATGTTTTTTTCTACATTTCTGATCATTGGGATACCCTCTGGTAAACCTACAAAAAACTATGGAAAATCACATTTTTTCATGGGAAAACTCACTATTTCTATGATCATTTTCAAGTTCGCAAACTGTTAGTTTACCAAAGGGTATCTGATACCATGAATTTCTCTACATGATCAGGCAGAATTGAAATTTTAATCATGAAACATTGGGACTCAAGGACTAAAGCATTGAACATGGCAATTTTAACAAGCAAACATGATGATTTCACCATATGGGGATATCATAAATTTTTACCCCGAGGCAAACTAACGTAAAACGACATGGACGACCATACAGTATTGTTGTGTTCAGAGAACATAAACCTCTGGTAATTTAATATAGCTATTGAACATGATCATTTATAGTGGATTTTCCCATTAAAAATGGTGATTCTCCATAGCTATGTTAAATTACCAGAGGGTAAACCTCTAAATGCTGGGATTTTCCCAATAAAGGGGATGGGTCATCCCTCCGGTCTTCATATATCCATGACATTCGGCATGACATGCAGACGGGAGCTGAAACGAAACATGAGGGAGTTCACCAAAACTAAGAGGTGAACTGAATTCAGTCATTACCCTCTGGTAAACTAACAGTTTGCGAACTTGAAAATGGCCCATTGATAGTTGATTTATACCCATAAAAAATGGTGATTTTCCATAGTTTTTTGTATGTTTACCAGAGGGTATAGTACGGAAATGGCCGGACATGGTCATTTTTTTTAATCAAAAGATGGTGGATACCTCCTAATGACACACATGATGATTCTATAACTTAATCTATAACCATTATAAGATTTTAGGGTAGCAAACTCTCTGAAAAATAAGGTAATTAGTCAGTATAGTCCTTTGTTCTGAGTAGCATCCGTCGGTCTCCAACTTGACAATGGAAAGCCTCCATTTTCAGATATATGTGTAGGTAGTGTTCCAATCAAAACGCGCATCAGAACTGTGATTTCCTGATATGATTTTCTGCCGTCTTTGATTGCTGAATGGTAGAAGGTTGTGGCACCCCAGTTATGTTTATTGGTTTATGTTACCCCATCTAGCCAGTTCGATATATCTACCGAATCCCCTAGTGAAGCCACTTCCAAGACAACTTAGCTAACTATAGGGCACCAGCTTCTGGTTGCAACATCTCAATTTTGTGCTAAACCCTCCTCAATGAGCAAGGGTTCGGAAGATTACCCTGGCCATTTTTGAGCTGATTTTTTGATGGCAGCCGATAGCTGAAATTGCTACATTCAGGGCTTGGAAGGCCTGATGGGGCCCGGACATTGGAACATGTGGCTCTGAATTTTGTGGATTAGATGAAACTCGGATGGCAATTTAGACCATGATGATTAAAGCACCACATTTTTAGGGAGACAACATGAGGATGTGGCTAGGATCATTGGATCAGGTTTTTCTCTGGGTTTCTCATCACCTCCATGACAAACATCAACAACATGGTCGGAACATGGTATAATATTGACTCTCATGAACTCAATAGCAAGTCATGTTGCAGACATGAATAAGCATAGGAACACCATGGAACACCTATGCTTGTACCATAGACTCTGTTCAGCCACCCCTTTGTAGCCGAGCAATGGAGAGCAGGCCCGGGAGCAGCCAGGTGGCTGGCAGTTCAATCCGACTTGAGGTCGCCTTGCCCAGCGGACGACGGGAAAGCCTCTGGGTCTTGCAGTCTGGCACTGTTGCTGACTTGAAAACAGCTGCACAACAGTCTTTGGGGCAACGTTTCCTGAAGCTTGCTGCCCCTGACGGGCGCCTTTTGGATCTGACCGAAGCATTGCAATTGTCGGGACTTCAAGGTGGAGACACCGTTTTTGCTGTTGCACAGCAGCCAAAGATAGCTGCAACTCGGGGCGCGTTTGCTTTGTGGTGTGTTGGAGGTGATAGAATTGTCACATGGGGCCATACAGCCTTTGGTGGTGACAGCTCCAGAGTCCGAGATCAACTCAGGAATGTGCAGCAGATCTGTTGCACAGGCTTTGCTTTTGCTGTCATTCTTGAAGATGGAACTGTGGTGACATGGGGCCGTCCAGACTTTGGTGGTGACAGCTCCGGAGTCCAAGATCAGCTGCGGAATGTTGATCAAATTTTTGCTACAGCCTTTGCTTTTGCTGCAACTTTGGTCGATGGAACCGTGGTGACATGGGGCGATCAAGACTATGGTGGTGACAGCTACGAAGTTCAAGATCAGCTCAAGAATGTGCAACAGATCTGTGGCAGAGGCTTTGCTTTTGCTGTCATTCTGAAGGATAGAAGTGTGATGACATGGGGCCGTCGATACTATGGTGGTGACAGCTCCGGAGTCCAAGATCAACTCCGGAATGTTCTTCAGATTTGTGGCACATTCGGTGCTTTTGCTGCGATCTTGGCAGATGGAACTGTAGTGGCATGGGGCCACCCAGACTATGGTGGTGACAGCTCGAGAGTCCAAGATCAGCTCAGGAATGTTCAGCAGATTTCGGGCGCGCATGCTGCTTTTGCTTCGGTTTTGGCAGATGGAACAGTAGTGACATGGGGCACTGCGGACCGTGGTGGCGACAGCTCCAGAGTCAAAGATCAACTCAGGAATGTTCAGCAGATGTGTGCCACAGACTCCGCTTTTGCTGCCATTTTGGCCGATGGAACAGTAGTGACATGGGGCGATCAAGACTGCGGTAGTGACAGTTCCTCAGTCCGAGATCAGCTCAGGAATGTGCAGCAGATCTGTGGCACAGAACGAGCTTTTGCTGCAATTCTGGCAGATGGAAGTGTAGTGACGTGGGGCAATCCACACTTTGGTGGTGACAGCTCCGGAGTCCAAGATCAGCTGCGAAATGTTCAGCAGATTTGTTCCACAGACTCTGCTTTTACTGCCATTTTGGCCAATGGAAACGTGGTGACATGGGGCGATCCCCAACGGGGTGGCATCTCCGAAGTCCAAGATCAGTTCAGCTACGTCTAAGCGCATGGCGAAAGAGAACAGTCTGGCAAGTGGTGACATATCTGTCCATCCTCATTTGGGGGTGTATCCAATTTGTTTATCGGTAGTGATTGGTAGTAGTTATAATATCAAATAGCTCAGGTTAATCTCAGTTATAAGTATAATATATACACATATTTGTTGCACAATAAAGAACTTACTAACAGATGCACATCCATATTGATTGCTCAGCCTTGGACAAGCTGCACCACCAAATCAACTGGTTCATTGTTTACCCCATCCAAAACATGTCATTTGTGTGTCTAAAATTCTATGGGTTGTAACACGTTGTAACTTTCCCCAACTAAACCCTTTTATAATCCATTTATAACCCATGGAAACCGCCAAATTGAGTTAAAAACTTCACATATGGGGGCCCTTGGGCCACCGGTCAACGTTGGGTACTCCAAACTGGGCGATAACTTGTCGCAGGGTACCATGACCCAAGATGTACTTCAAGCAAGGTGGATGAGTTTCACTGCTTGAAGGCCCCCAGGACAAACCCCTGTTTGTTTTGTTTTGTTTTTTTCATTTATTTTCAAGCACAGGGTAACTGTACGAACTGACTAGATATTCTTTGGCTGTTGTTATCCATGAATACTTGAAACATCAAACACGCATACCTGAAAGTCAAATGACTCATCTTACCCGCAAGTTCATAGGGATAATCCACAATGAACCCAAGGGTAACCCACGAGTCATTGGGAATTGTTGTGCAATTTTTTGGCCCCAAAGCCATACCTACCATCTTCACGATCTTGATCACGTTCCATGTTTTTTTTTGCATTTTTTTGGGATGGTCATCAATCTACTAAGAAGGATCTATTATAGATGTATTATTATCCATAGGATCCATGTATGCTATATATGGTAACATGGATCCCATCAATATACCCCAGTCATATTAGCATATATACCAGCACCATGGACCCTATGGGTTATAGATTTGATGATGATCTATGTCATTAACATCTGTCCATTTGATCTATTGATCTACATCATGGAACTCAACTTATGGAATCCATCAAGGATTTCAACAATAGATCATTATCCCCAGTGATCCATTATAGATGATCTATTATAGATGATCTATAGAATCCCCAATTGTATAATATTAATAGATCACTAATATCATCTATTATAGATCACTATCAAGAATCCCCAGTGATGCTGGGATGACCCGACCCGCACATAAAGGGCCTCCGTGGGAGGTGCCGCGTTTGATCCTGGGAGTGGCGGCATTGCTGCTGCTCTGCCAGGTGCGTGGGCGGAAAGCCCCTCTGTGTAGCCCCAGTGGATAACCACTATCATCACAACGATATATTGTTATGTAAGGGCTACTAATATATATATATGATATTGAATAGGGAATGTTGAATGGTGTAGGATATTGATATTGTAGCGGAAATGAAATAATTAGGATATTCTAATGGTGATAATTTGGAATGCTGGAGGATACCATGGGATATATACCCTCTGGTAAACATACAAAAAACTATGGAAAATCACCATTTTTAATGGGTAAATCCACTACAAATCAATCACCATTTTCAATAGCTAGGTTAGTTTACCAGAGGGTATATAGATTTCCTCTTCCCTACTTGATTTGTGTGGGGATATAACTCGGAAGAACATAGCAATATAGCCAAGAATCTTATTTGGGTTTCCTTGGTCCATTGATGATGATTTTCGACCATAGATAAAATTGCGTTCACCAATGAATCATGGAGATTCAACATGATTAAAGCAACAAAGTTATGGGGGTATAACTACCAACCATTCAAAGGCGCCTTTTTTTTCTGAACTTATATAGATATTAGTGTATAATAAATATGAGTACGTATGAAAAATAATATAGCTATGCACAGCAATACATTGTATATGTGATGAATCGATGACGGGATATGGGATATGATGGGATAGATGTGTTTTCGTATTATAAATAGTACGTGATCCTCAATGACTCATAGCTTTTAGGCGCATTGAACCACCTAAAAAAATGGGTTTTACCATCAAGAAATCGGATTTGAGTAGGGCGACATCACAGGGATTTGGGTGAAAGATATTGTGATGTACAGTAACCAACAAGGCTTGAAACAACAAACATGCTGTAGGCGGGTCTTTCAAACATCAGATTTATTCATATTTATCCTATTAAATGAATAAGTCCATGAATAAATCCTATTTTTTTGATGAACCAAAATCCCATACATCTCTATCCCAAACATTATTTTATGTCGCTTTTGGTGATGAAATTTTTAGTCATGGAGGATTATGGAGGTGAAGAAGCAGCGCCTAGCACACCATGGCTATGAGTCAAGTGATGGTTGAATGATGAATGATGGTTGAATGAATGACATATCATGGTTCAACATATGGTATGAAGACACCCTACACTGATGCTATGATGGTTGAATGTTTTTTTCTTGCTGATTTCAGTGGAAATACATGTGTCAAGCCTGGCGACATTTTTTGTGACATTTTGACTCCACAAGATATCCAAACATCCAAAACTTGGTGCCATCGTTGTGCCATGGCTGGCTGGGAAAATCACTCGATGGGGGATTCTCCAGCAAAGTATGTTTGATCTGTCAGATTTCGCAGGTGAATTCTTGACCCAAATGTGTAAAATGATCCTTTAGAAATATGGTGCATAAGAAGTCCAGTGGTTCTTCACGACCTTTTTGTTTCTCCAAGATTGCAATTGTTGGGTCTACCCCGTTGCTGGGCAAACCTATTTCCATGATTCCTTAGTGAAATCCCCTTGTTTGATGCTCAAAATACAATCTTTGTGCTAAATTCCAACCGCGGGACAAATCAAAATTCAACATGCTGTTGGTTACTGTATATCCCAGTGAATATCCCAAGTATTGTTGGCAGAATATGGTAACATCTTCTGACCAAAGCCCACATGGTTAGCAGAAATAGGGCTGCAACTAGGTCTTGGGTGGCGCTTTCGTGCCGCTCCACAGGTGGGGGGTCATTTCAGGGGAAGGTCGCGGAAATGTTGAACCCTGAGGTAAATTAACATTATATCATTAACATAGTTTATGGTAGATATAACTATGGTTAATGGGGTTATAATGGTTTATAAACCAATTACTATATATATATTATATACACATACATATCTGGGTAAGTTATAACGACCTCACTGCTATCCCTCACTGGGAATGATGGTTAGTAAGGGAAATCATCCCAATATGGCCTTAATTCAGGTTAGTGAAATTATAATTTACCCAGACATATGGAGAACACACATACCTTCCCTGTGAAATCATCTATGAATGGTGGATTCTCCTTATCCGTGTGATTTTACTGAAAGATGCAAATAGCGACCCAACTCTGAAACAGTGGCACAAATTGTACCTCTTCCACCTCTTTTGAGGGTTCCTGTAATATAAGGGAGCATTTGCACTCTGGTAATCAAACATGGCAATGGAAAATTCATCAATTACAGATGATTTTCCCATTAAAAGCTCCATTTAGAGTCCGATTTCAATTGCGATGTTCGGTGGCACTGCAGGGTAATGTACATGTGGGTCATTTTATGTGCAAACTGCAAGTATCCAGATGGATTTAGCGATTATCCTAGATGGAATGCTAAAATCTGTGGGTCGATGTGTACCCCCCCTGTTTGACCCATACCCATTGAGATATGCTCTCCCTGAGATCTAATAATGCATCCCCAATGGAAGATGATGCATTCAAGCATCATGGCAGGTTGAAGTTCTCAAATGTTTGGTAGACACCTCCACTGTTCAATTGCGTCGAGCCTCTACCTACCAGGTGTACGTATAGAAAGCTGCTATTTAGCTTACTAGCGAGGAACTAGAGGTAGTTCCTAGTTTTGAAGGTCAGAGCCCCTTCCGGCAGGGAACAACTGGACAAATGGTACTTCAAACTCAATTGAAGGTCTTCCCTCTCATGACTGCCTGATTGCTACTAGTAGATGCTTTACCCTCCGTGCTTCAAAAACGGCAAGGGAACATAGAAACTCCGCATGCATTGCGATGTCCCGCTCGTATTCTATCTTGAGTCCTAGCTGTATATGCCGTAGGTACAAGATGGTACAAGTACCTTTAGGATCCTTTAGGATCCATTAAATTAAATCCTTTCGATGTCCTCCTGGGGGTATGGCCAGTAGGGCTCAAAAATATCGAACACCCCTGGGGATGGTCAGAGGTACACCATTTTTGAACGCGCACTGATTTCCGCCAATTTTTGATGCTCAAATCCCGATGTCGGAGTGAAATCTCTCATGAGTCTCATGTTGGCTAAACTCCCAATAGTTGTAGCGACCCAAATCCCAAGGTTTTCCATGTTTTTTGTGGTGAATCCCTGGTTATAAATCCTAAGTGTCCCTATTTTTTCTGGTTAAACCCAGGTTCTTGATCCCACTTGTTGGTTGAGTTTCCAAACGAGTTCCCCCAGGTCGCTGTTACGGCTGGCCTTGCCGGCTGCTGGGCAGCTCTTAGGTCTGCAGGGGAGCCTAGCGGCTCAAGGAGCTGCTTCCGGAAATATCTGGAAGTTGGGGTTGGCAAGCAACAAATATAGCTTTAATGGGAAATGTACTTAAGTCAAGTTGGGAAATATACTTAATGTTGATTAACCGGTAGTAGATAGATAATCCTCACTTGAAATTACAACCAACCACAGCATGATGGGATATAAGCACATTTTTCAGCAACAATTGGATATAAGACAATATATACATATATATATATATAATGGGATATCCATTATTAACATCCTAATACTAACCAACGGAGTATATAACCAATCAGTACTTTGGAATCTAATGTGATATTTATGTTTTTTTTCTCCAACTACAGTATTATCCTTTGGGAAACAAACATAGCTATGAACATCTCCCTTTTCAAATTATAAATTAACTATATAGATTGCAATTTTCAATTGCTATGTCAAATTACCGGAGTAGCTTACCGGAGTAGCTTACCGGGGTTCAGTTTGGGGGCTGGCATGAAATGGGCACTAACCAGTGGTTAATAACGCACTAAAAGATGTGGAATATACCCTAGTCCTACATGGGCTATTAACCATTCACTAAAAAAGGGATGCACTCTCAACTTAAGTCACCCAAAGATGAGTTTTCAAAGACAAGGAGATGTGGGACTAAAGATTATGATACGATTAGATTAGATAGGAATTGATGTTCAGCAATTTTCACCATATTTTCACCATATTTTCACAATGGATGATCTAGAACTTGCTAGCGATAATCTAGGCTTTGTGGCTATTTGTGGCGGTTTTTGGTTTTGTGGGACTGGCCACTTTCGAAGCAAAAAAGATCACCGATCCAGCGGCCAGCGTCGTTACAGGTTGCCTGCTGTGGCAGAGGAACAGAAAGGCCATGACTTGACCCGGTTGGTGGTGACTGGAACCATGGAATTTTATGACTTTCCACACACTATATATATATGTATATATAATTATATATATATGTGTGTATCTATATGTATATATGTATTTATATATATATATATCTATATCTATATATGTATTTGTATATGTATGTACATATATATGGAATCATCATCCCAACTGAATCATCATCCAGAATATATATGGAATAATAATCCCAACTGACGAACTCCATCATTTTTCAGAGGGGTAGGTTGAAACCACCAACCAGACCCCAATGATTGGCATCTCAGTCTTCAGCACCTACTCGTAGCACTTCAAAGGTTCAGTTAACTTAGTCTGGAGTTATTAGTGAAAAAAAACGTGTCCGGATATTTCACAGTGCTGCTGAACGTGGTTCGACAGGATACAAGGAAGGCTTGATCCAGATCGGCTTCCCTTTCCAGGAGCGGCGCTTGTTAGTGTCTTTGTATCCGATGTCGGACCCTGCCATGGTAAACGTTTACATAGCTATGGAAAATCACCAATTTTATATGAGTAAATCCACTATAAATCACAATTTTTTATCAATTTTTAATAGCAAACTGTTAAATTGCCAGAGGGTAGCCGTAGCTTAAAATATCTTAGAACACAGGCATAGTCAGACTTCCCAGACTTGCTTTGGGGAACATGCTGTTCATCCACATGGTCACTGGAAGATTTTCAAGATGAAACATTGTCATTTGGGGGTACATTAACACTTTAAAGACATACCCACATAACAACAAATTGTTGGTTACATATCCTGTATCCATTTGTATCCCATTATTTCCTAGACACTGCGTTAAATTATGCATGTTTTTCGCGTATTTCTCAATTTTATCCCATAACACATGCCATTTTCATCCATTTTCTGGGTCCATTGGCACCTGTCGCATGCCCATGGCCAGGTGGCATACCCTGGTGGTATCCCATGCGCGGACCTTGGTAGCGCCAAGCTTTTGGAGAAGAAAACCTGTGAGATTTTACATGAATGTGCCTTAGAATGCGACACGCAGAACACATCATAAGATAACATATCATAACATGCTATATTTTAAACCACACATATGATTTCCTTTAGATTTTAAGATATTTCAAGTAGTTGCTTCCCATTTGCAACATTTCGACCAAATCTGAACCGGTTGAGGGTTAATCGGTTAATCAAGCGTTTCTGGTTGTTGTTGCTGTTGCTCAAATCACTTGTCGTCTGAAATGCTTTGAATCACCATGTATAGTTGCCAAAAATACCAAACACCTATCACTTAAATCCATTTTTGGTGAGTTCTTAGAGCACTTAAATCCGGTTTTTGGGGTTTCTGTTTGGGATGGATTCACCATGTTTTGCTCCCATGCCTTTTCTGCTCACGGCGAGTCGACGACTTCTACCTGGGCGGTGGGGAGGCGGAGTTTGGTGCGCAGTCCTTGCTACTTGGCGACGCCTGAGATGGTCATCCGGGAGACAAGGTTGACTACAAGCACCAACCATTTGATGCTTTCGTTAAATGTTTGGATCATCAAACATGTGGTATCCATGGTATCCCCTATTTTTAGGCAAATGTAAAATGACTTCAACGGATCGAAATGCTGATTTTTCCCCATGAAAAGCGGCATTAAACCCTGTGTGCCCTGGGGGAAATGAGCCAACAAACATGTGAAAAAACATGGCGATTTGTCCGATTTCAATGGGGACAAGACATGACAATCCACTGGATGTGGGGGTACCGAAAAAATATGTGTCAAAATGATAAACATAACGGTATCATGAGGGAATGAAGAAACCGCACATGGTGGATTGATGATTGTATCATGAAATGCGGATGTAACCTACTATACACTCAATTGTTTGACTCCGCATGAGTTAAAATCATCATCCATAATTTATGAATTGGGAGATTGGGCCATTTTCCATCATTTTCCCATAGTTATGTTAAATAACCAGAGGGATCCAGAGGGTAAGTTCTGGTGATGGGTCAACACTCAGCCCATCAGCCCGCTGTAGGACGAACCCAAAGGTCGTCTATGTGAAACCTGAAAGTCGAGCTTACGTCTGGACCTCAGCAGTTCGTTGGGTCGTTGGGTCATGAAAAAATTTGGCCCATTGTGTACAACGATTTATGGAATATACAACATGAATATGGATCAAGCGTGGGTAAGTATGAACCACTTACTACTTGGGATATGCCCCCAAGATCCCCCAAGTATTTTTTTTAACACATTCAGAGTTTGATTTGTCACGAGCAGTTTTCCACGCCGGCCTATTTCCTTCGCAGGTCCCTTGGAACTGCTTTCTCCGTGACCTGCGATGAACTACATGTGATGAACTGAATACTTTTTTGGGTTCAATACTCCATATGGATGATACAGCAAGAAACTAATCACATGATATCACACATATATATATATGATTATATATATATATATTATATATATATCCCATGTTATACATGTACATGTTATACACCTATAATAACCATAGCCTATATAAACATCTAGCCCCGCCCCAGCGAAGCCGCCTTCAGGCGCAAGGTTTGCGCGTGGGAGACGAGCTGGTTGGGGCTGCCCAGCATGGGCCATTAATGGCTCATCATTTCAGGTTGAGGACTAACGTATGATATGTTTGTATATAGATATGTATATATATATACCCTCTGGTAAACTAGCATAGCTATTGAAAATGACCATAGAAATAGTGGATTTACCCATTAAACATGGTGATTTTCCATAGTTACGTTAGATTACCAGAGGGTAGATATGTATATATATATATACACACGTACTGTATTCTACCACCATCAGTATGATTATATGATATTGTATATAGATAGACGCGCATCATCAGTTTATATATATATACTCGCAGATATTATCCCAATACATATGTTTAGATTTCGATAGTAATGTTTTTCTAAATACATATGATTAGATTTAGATAGGATCGTTTTTTTTTTTTTAATCTCATTACATCATTAAGATACTGTTCCAAAGTCGTTTGGAGTTTCGGATTTCTTTCTTTCGTTGGCCATTTTGCTCAAAAGCCTTTGGATATAGGTTATGAACCCTAAGGAATGGAAAATGTTTCTTTGTAAATGATTTAACTGGGCGACTTCTTGTTGCTTTTTGTTTCAAACACACGCATACATATATAATGATATAATGTATATGTGTATTATATATACATAATTATACATATATATATATAATACATAACATGGTCCCAAGTTTTCAGATGTTTTGTTTTGAACCACCATCCTTTCCGCCATCTCGGATACATACCTGATGCCGCCGCAGACCTGCGCGTGGAAAGATGATATTTATGCCTTCTATTCGGATACTTGGATGGCACAGGGGAGGTCCCTGGACTTTGGTCACATCAGGAGCTCACCATATGGGTAGACTTGGGGGATGGGGGATTGTCCCACTGTCTAAGTCTGGAAAAAAGATGTGTATTGCGAAGAAAAAAGCTGATGGATATAGCCAACATCATATTGGATCCTGCAACACAAGAAAAACTTAGCACAGAAAAACGGGGATCCGTCCAACAAACATGGAAGTTACCCGACGAACCGGAGGAATTATCCAGCAAACATCGGGATGGGCCCCAAGAATTGACATCCACACAGAGATCTACATGGATTCAGCGAACTAACTATGAACTGTGACTAACAGAACAGGATGATATCTATATTCCAAGTATGAACAGCGATATGGGCATGGGTCGAAGAATGGCGATCCTCGGGGACCGCAGATATTCTTCGCGGCAGTTCGTTCTCGGTGAAGCTGCAGAGAAAATTGACATGTTTTGATCCCACCCCCCAAGTTTGAGAAGCTCCTAATGTCTCCCAATACTATATTCTATATTCTAGTGCAGTTCTGGTTTGTGGTTTCAAATCTCTATATAATATATGTGTATATATATATATTAATTACTATATATATATATTAATTATGTATGTATATATATATATACATATTGTACCTCCATTTTTTGGGATGAACCCTTTGCAGTTCTGGTGGTGTCGAAGCGATGAACATTTTAAGTCCTTCTCGGGATGATGGTAAGCCAAGTGATCAGATTTTTTGCATCGCTTGGAACATCTTGGAACTATATTATTCAATGTACCCTCTGGTAATTTAACGTAGCTATTGAAAATGGTGATTTATAGTGGATTTTCCCATTGAAAATGGTGATTTTCCATAGCTATGTTAGTTTACCAGAGGGTAATGATAGTAATATTGATAATAGTCATCATCCAATAATCTAATTATATATATATAATGTAAATAAAGTTGGGTTGATCAAGTTCCAAATTCCAAAAGTTCCTTTTTTGTTTCAAAGTTGAAAAGAATGCCGGCAAAGCTCCAAGATGTCAACCCGGCATTCTTTTCACCCCCTTGACAAAGTCTCAGCCGGTCAAAGTGGTACCAGATGGTACCAGCCGTGTCAGATTGACACCCCTCCAAGCAATCACTGCATAGCCAAGGAAGGACAACTGCGGCGGATGAAGGGTGTGGATGCGGTGCTCAAGAAAGCTGCCAATGCGTGTGGCCACCCGGTTGGGACATCCAGTCGACACAGAAATGGCTGGAACCTTGGGTGTGTAGCGTTTGTACCCACACAATTGATCATCTATATTGATGTATCACCAGTTATATCATATGGTTGTATATGGTTGTATATGGTTGTTTCAGTGGGAACATGAGAATCATCCATTGGTTTTATGGGGGTCCCCCATTGACGCACCTTCCGTGGTGGCCCGTCGCCAAGGTCCTCTTTTTTGGGAATGGAAGTTCGGGGGACTCAGAAATGGGCGGACTCCGGAACTGGAGAAATCAGGATTTGATAGTATATATATATATATATTTGTTAAACATTTGCTAAACATATATAAAGATGATTTGTGTATGATTCAAAATCATATTCAAATCCTAAAGCAAAATAGCCTGGATGGCATCTTTTAATTTTCCCATCGATTTGCGAGGTGAAACATCGCCCTGCGCAGCTGATAACTTGGCAGTGTCATGCTGCCGTTGTCCAGTCCTTCTCGGGCAGTGAACTAAGTGAACTAAGTGGTGGTATACCCGTAATTATCTATAATTATCATATATAATTGTCATAATTATACGGCTTATATATGGTTATATGCCAACTTTGGGCCAACTTATGATAACTTATGTGTTTTTTTTCCTTTGCCCGCGGAAAAATATCAGCTATATCCACTAGCCAGTAGTCGTCCCAACTGTATCATCATCGACAGGCATCCATCTATGGCATCTATGGTTCACGGTCAGTGTCATATTCATCCCCACATTCATGCAACATATGTTATTTTAAGTTTTAACCAATGATTTTAGATGATTTTAGGCCGTCCGCAAAACCCATCCCTTCACTGTACAATACTGCATGTTAAATGGTTTTGACATCATCCAACACTCTTAATGCCTCATATTCAATCCCCCCGCCCATTCTTAAGATGGAGAGAATCATCCCCCACATTAGAAGATCATGATTATCATCCTCAATCCTCAATCCCCGCCCCCCCTATGTGATTGGTCAATCGAGTCACTCCATTCATGTCAATCCATCCAACTCCAGAATATCTCCATGATGTACTTTTTCTACTCGTTGGTTGCTTCATAGATGGGTAATCCCAATTCATCAAGCTATATGGGTATATGATGGCACATGAAGTACTAAACACGTGTTTTTTTTGGCCCAGAAGGATATCATTGATCAACATATTTTCCCACTTAAATGGGCCATGGAGTTAGTTCACTGGTTGCTAGCAGGGTCATAACCCATGATGTGACCAGTTATACAATGTTATACATATAGTAGTATATATATAATGTAATATATATAATATATACATATTGATACAGGGAGTTGAACATTCATGCCATTTTCCCCAAATGACCAACAATGTTTTTTTTCTTCGAAACGCTGGTTATATCCCAATTGAGTATCCAATCTCCCCGAATCAGTATCTCTCATGAACTATCATTATATCATATCCAACAATTTCACAATGTAAATATCAAATGACCATGACAATCCCAGTTAAATATCCCATGTTCGGGCTGTTTTTTTCATCCATATATCAATTAACCAAAAACCAGTTTTACTCCCAGAACTTTCCAGGGAACTCCTGGCCCCAGCCCCCCGAGGCCAACCCCGGGCTGAAGATGGAGTTTATCGCCACCGGTGTGGTGCAGCCCGGCGATCCGGCGCCAGACTTCAAGCTGCCCGCGAGCTCGGGGGGCGAGGCCGATGGCCGGAGAAAGGGGTGGTGGTTGGGGGATGGGAAATGGATGGGAAATTGATGGGAAATGGATGGGAGTTTTCAATTTTAGATCTTCATGTTTATCCAATGTATCCAACACAAGATGTTTGTGGAACAAAAGATATCAGCTATAGAGCCGACATGATAGCAACATACGCCAAAGGCCGCTGGAAGAACTACTACATGTGGAGAGCCAAGCTTGACAGAAAGCAATTTTGAAATGTCTCAAGTCCTAAAGTTGTTTGAAATAATTCATCAATAGATACTAAGGTGAACAACTAAGATACTAATTTGATTGATACTAATCATCAATAGATACTAGTCAATAGATACTAATCATAAGTTATATCCTGGTTATCCCATGTAAATGGGTGAACTAACCTGGGATGATCCTCCCTGACACCGCACAAAACGCACCGTTGACCCGGCGCCAGTTGAGCTTGTCCGAGCTGCTCCAGGGGAATGAGTGACCCGTCCGTGTAGTGCAGCGTCGAGCCGACGTGGAAAACCAAGAGAGACTGAGACTGAAAGATGGATAGTGACTGAGGAAAATGATGATGAGTCAAGATGAGGATATGCATATATAATCATATATAATCATATATATATATATATATTCAGATATTTTTTTAGACTTGAGACATCTTGGGGGCATATATTTGCTACTTCTGCCACAAGCGACAAGAATGAAGCCAAGCGTGGCAAGCCGACTGGTATCCATTCTGACTTCAGTTAGATGGGGGGTTCTTCATAAATGGGGGGGAGCCCCAAAACCATGGGATGCAATACTTAAGATAGTCTAATGACTTGAATGATTTGAAGTGTATACACATATATATATATATATGTATCATTATATATCACCATTTTGGGAGACCTCCAGATGCGCATCATTTGAAGTACTAGCTATCTGCGTCACTCCAGCCCCAACCTTCAGCGAAGGTACCTGGTGGTTTTTTTTCGACCTGGCAGCCGCTTCCGAGGCTGGGAACAATGGAGGGAAAATCCCCAGTTTTTTTTATATTTCTAGAGTGTTTGTGGATGATCATCCATATCATCCAGCCATTTATATCCATTTAATCCCATTATTGAATATCACTGTATATATATATAATTAAAAGGAATCCTTAATCATGGTAATCCTTAAGATACCCATTATAACTATGGGGTTCATATACCATTTAATTGGTGAATTCCATGAGTTCATGATGGGAACCCCATGAAAATGATGGTGGGAAGGCCTTAAAACCCCTGTGAATCCCACGTAACTTGACCATACTCCAGTTTTTGGTTATGGGGAGTCATGGGGAGCCATGGGGAGCCACTGGCCATGCCCCATTTGTAAGGATGAGATATCCCAATATTTGCGATCGGTCGCTAGGTATTTTAGATTCCAACTATATACTAAAAAAAATCTCAGAACTGCAATTTTACCATGTTGAGAGTTTGCAAAGAAGCATGGTGGCAGGCGGCGATTTGCAAGAAGTGCGGGCAACGCTGGCGCAGTTGACATGGCTGTTGACATGGCTGTTGACACTGATGGCTGGCTGGGGGTGATCTGAGGATCAAATTGGGATCAAACAAATGATGGGGGGATGGCACATTTCACCAATCTCTTGAATCCTCATGCGAATGCTTGTCATGAGCTGCCCCATGTTGGAAATCTCTTCGTGGTTTGGATGGTGCATTATTTCAACGCCATGAGTTGTAGGCATGGGACAGAAAAGTCAGGCCCAGCCAGCCCCCATAAAGCCGCAAAGTCGATCATTTTACCGTTGAACCCGGAACCCAGTGTGGGGTCGTTGGATTTGAACCAATCCTTTTTGAGTTGACTATAGTTTGCTGGGGGTAACCTGGGGTAAACAAATCTACAAGTGGTGGGTTTTCCACATTGTCTTGTATGTTTCCAGGAGGGTAAGCTTGTTTCTTTTCTCCGGTGGATATCTCATGGAAATTCACATCGCCCTTCCAGTGGATGGTTTGTATAACCTATAAAAATGGTGATGACTTGGGGAGGGTGAAATAGTCGACTTTACCACACATTTTCTCGTTTGTAGACCAGCTTATGATCGTACTTACCCTCTGGTAATTTAACATAACTATGGAAAATCACCATTTTTAATGGGAAAACTCACTATTTCAATGGCCATTTTCAATAGCCAACTGTTGACATAACCAGAGGGTATCCCGTGATTGACACCTTGTGGTCGGATCACGGCTGCCATCCCTCGGATTGACACAATTTTCTCAGTAAGCCAGCGACCATTTTGGAGATACCCCGCTGTTTTTTATGCACCAAATCCAGGACTCCATTCTTGGTAAAACCTCCAAAATTTGATGGTTAAGTCATGTGAAAAATTATGTTAAAGCACTTTTTTGTCATGTTCGGTACCATCCCCCATGTTTTGAGATCCCATGTGTTTCTTAACGCTTCTGGAGCTCTCCTTTGGCTCGCGCCAGCTCTTCGGTAAAGCCACCAGAGCAGGGCGGCTGAGATGTCGATGATTAACTTCCCAGCCAGTCATGTTTGATTATCTTGTTACATTCCCATGAATGTCCTTTAGATGTTGATGCAATTCCTATTTCTTGTAATTTATATAGTTATTTTATGTTATATTTTATGATATTATGTCTCATGATGTTTTTAAATTCCTATTACCATCTGGTAATTTAACATAGCTATTGAAAATCACCATTTTTAATGTGAAAATCAACTATTAATGGCCATTTTCAATAGCTACGTTAAATTACCAGAGGGTAAGTTGATGGTTAACCATTTCCAGCCAGCCATGGCTATTCATTGCCGACGCCTCTGAGGCATTGGCTGAACGCGGTGCAACGGTGGTGGGGGTATCTCTGACCTGTCGGACCTGTCGGACCTGTTGGACCTGTCGGATTCCTGGGATGAGCCACCGAGTATGGAAACATCACACATTTATAGATACCCTCTGGTAAACTAACATAGCAATGGAAAATCACCATTTTATATGGGAAAAACCACTATAAATGGTGATTTTCCATAGCTATGTTAGTTTACCAGAGGGTAACTGTTTACAAACAAAATCAAACAAACAATGAATTATAGAAACTATAACATCGCTATCTATAAACATATTTATTATTTATTATGGATTTACAAAGAATAACTTTGTTTTTCGATAGCAAACTGTTAAATTGCCAGGGGTGGCGGACAACCAAGCATGGGGAGATCATCAATGACATGAGTTGCCATATCAATGTGAACTCACTAGGCTTGCAATGGCAATGCACAAATTTCTGGAGCCTAAAACTATCTAAAACTCCTGGCCCTCACGGACTTTTGGACTGGGTCTCACGGATAGAATATAGGTTGCGACGCAGAACTTGCAATACCCAAGCAAGACCCGCCAAAGCGGCAAGGGGCTAGGACGGATTAGGAAGCACCTATGAGGAACATTGACAAACCACAATGTGATGATCATGTTTCTTTTACAATAAGGATGGTGTTTATGAATGTAAGTCTTTTAGCCACTAGTTCCTAGTTGATGAATATATTAAGAGGTCAACATTGTTTGCTCCAAACATTTGATTCTTCCACTACTTGTACGATACCCATATGCTGCATGTATGGAATATTTATCAACGTTTACCCCAAAAATAACCCAGTAATGTAGGTAAATAAATATACCACTTGGAACATCTGGGCTAAAAGTGACTCACTTTGTTGGTTCATTGGTTCTACCATTCCCATCCATTCCGCCAGATTCAAATGGAGCCTGTTGGCGCTTTGGCGGCGTTTGGGGACCCCAGTTCGGATGGGTGAAAGTGAAAGGTGCCAACCTCTTTTGAGTCTCAGAAAAGTCCGGAGACTAGGGGGAAAAAATGATCGTCATTTTTTCCTAGGGAAACTGATGATAAACCATGGGTTATGTTGGTAATTGCGATATTTTCAGACAAACCTGTATATTTGGTGGAGAGGTTGACAGATCTGAATATACTCGTCAGAAAAAGAAGCATAGCAGGGTGATGGTGGAAGCGAAAGCAACCGACGGAAAAGAATGAAGGATTAAACCACCATCCGTTGCGTCGCTTCGACCGTGGCCGGGCTAGTTGGTTCCGGTTCCAGAACTATTCATCTTTGGTGATTGTCGGATCCTCGCATGCATGTCCAGGAAGATTGTTGGGATGAGTGGTTGAAACACCAGATGATGAAAAGCTAATGTGGGTAAAACAATGCCATAAACCACCCATTTTGGAATGGTTTATTACCCACATTATGAACTTTCGGTTGCCAAGTTGTGTCAGGTTAGCTACAGCAAATCATGATCTGGGAATGTTTGAAGTCATGGGATGTCAATGGCATAGGCATCCTGCGAAGCCACTGAAAGGAATGGTCATGAAATCAAGATAGCCTCAACAATTTCCTCAACAAATCTACTGTTGGTATGGTTTTTGCATTCAGATTCTAGATTCTACATATTTCCGGGAATTGAGCATCGCTATGAAAAATCCTCCATTCATATTTATAGTACCCTCTGGTAAACTAACATAACTATGGAAAATCACAATTTTTAATGGGAAAACTCACTATAAATGGTCATTTTCAATAGCTATGTTAAATTACCAGAGGGTACTTTATAGTTGACTTTCCCAGATAATTATCAAGCTCCATTTACGGCTGGATGTCCCATTCCATTGGAGTGTACCAATGATTCCAGGAGGATTATCCATGCCTCACACCAAGGCAAGCCAAAGGATTAGATCTGAGCTTCCCTTTGCTGTGCGACTACAATGGCGCCACAGCTAAAGCCTATGGTGCCTACCTGGAACTCGAGGAACAAGGCGCGATGATGAAGTTGCATTGGTAACAGACACGGTATTTGGATGTATTTGGTAGACTGTATTCGAACACGACTGAAATCCAACATGGAATCCGAAAACTGCATGTTTCATCATGGTTCCATTTCCATGTGAGCCATGTTTTCAAAAGTTGGATTCTATACTGGTTGGTGGTTTGGAACATTTTTTATTTTTCCATATATTGGGATTAATAATATCAACTGACTAATATTTTTCAGAGGGGTTGAAACCACCAACCAGTATAATCATGGGTTTATGAACCATCAATGGATATCTGATTGGTGCTTTGGAACCATGGAATTTTATGAATGTCCATTCA